>Ga0208872_1000317_pt1 | contig 39215 bp, 51 predicted proteins | sample CryBogCBH12Aug08_FD_185508 | JGI IMG/M metagenome (GOLD analysis project Ga0208872, IMG submission 185508) | Freshwater microbial communities from Crystal Bog, Wisconsin, USA - CBH12Aug08 (SPAdes) | ecosystem: Environmental > Aquatic > Freshwater > Lake | place: Crystal Bog, Wisconsin, USA...
GAACGGAAAGGGCATGTTGTGTTAATTGGACACGTTCAGCTAGTCCAAATGTACCACCATTTATGCGTCGACACAAGCTTTCTTCATTCCCAGCCTCGGCTAATTGGTTACATCCGTGCGTAGCCCAAAACCATCCCCCACTCAATGCAGCATACATAGGGGTTTTTACTAGGTCTGGGTTTCTCACAAAATCCTGACCAAGAGCTTGTCCACAGTGCCAGTAGTTATCGTGAAAGGTAAGTTGGATTGTGCCTCTTCCCCTGTACATGAACCCATCCCCACTTGCCTCATTCCTGTTCCCCCCTCGATTGGCGTAAATTCTGTTGGCAATCTTCTGGGGATTGTGGGCAAAAAGGACGTACTCCTCTGGCTTGAAGTGAGTATGGAAGAGAGCTTGAAGGGTTTCGGCTCTGTAGTTAAGATTCTCTTCCAGTGTTCGGAAGTGGTTGCACTCGTGTGAAAGCTGTCCGATAAAGGCGGCCTGCTCTTTGACGGTAAAAATGCTGAACTTTTGGATCGTTGCATTGAGTGGCTCTACCCATTCTGGCCCAATCTGTAGGGCATGAAGTTTTTCTGCTGTGATCATTTCACACCCTCATTAACAGTCTGCATCACTTCGTTGTATTGACTGATACAGGCGTTGAGCTTGACGATTGCTTTGTCTCCGTCTGAGGCGATTGCGACAATATCTTTAATAGTCTGTCGGTCAGATTCGGCTCCATTGGCTTGATTTCCATTGGTGGCATCTGCACTGGCTTGTACACCACAGGAGGAGGGGAGGCGCAACTCGCCAGAGTCAATGCGAGCATCAATACTAGCTTGCTTGGTCTTAATGTCATTTTTAGCCTGTTTCAGTTGACTGGTGGCTCTTGCGAGCTTTTGTCCGAGTTCGACTTCTTTTGCACGAGCTTCTCCATTAAGGCGCTCAATTTCTGCTTTATCTTCTGCAACCCGTCTTTCATAGCCGTGATGATCTGAGACATAGTAACCTCCTGATATAACCAACAACAAACCCACTGCCTTCATGATGAGAGCGTGGGGCTTTAACATAGGTAGGAATCCTACCAAGTAACTTAATACATAGGCCACTGCTCCTACTGCCAGAGCAATGACCGCTATCCAGTAAAACAAATCATCAAAGAACCAAGCAATCATATTGCTTCTCTTCTAGCTTGAGCCATTTTTTCCCTCTCATGGTCAGGCTCCAAATAGGGTGGCGTTTGAGGAGGATATGGTGGAGTCCAATTAGTTGATGGAGCCGTCATAATAACTGGCGCTGGTGGCGGAGGAGGAGGTGCAACATAGGCATCTTTGTTTGCCTTTGCCGCATTCATCATGTTCGTGGCTTCGTTTGTCAAGCCCTTGGTCAGAATGCCTCCTATACCGCCCACAATAAGCAATACGATGTCATTGAGCATCTTGGTATAAGCTTGGTCAATAGGGGCCATAGCCTTGATTGGTTGGCTTACAAAGGTTACCGAATATAGGAGGGCCATCACGATGAAGGCCAGTATCAGGGTCACAACAATGATCACAAAAGATCGTACCCTAATCTCTATCTCATCGGCAGACAGGCGTTCCTTGGGGCTGTTGAGCAGGAGCAGCAATAGTTCCTTCAATTTTCTTCTCCAAAATAGGTGCGACTAAATACTCAGGACAATCTTGATTAAACTCACATCGAGGCTTTTGACAACGTTCTTTGCCAAAGTTATCAGGGTCTTGGCAATAATATCTGTAAGAATCGTTGCATGAAGTAAAAAGAAAAGAAAATATATATATTGAAAACAATATGTATAAATTTAGCCGTTTTCTATACACATAACTTATCATTTATTTTCCTTCAATCCTTGTCAAAGCTTTGTTGACCCTCAGCTCCATCTGCCTCACATCTACATACATCCAAGCAATCAACGGAATCAACAACAACAAAACGACCAATAGAACAACAATCAGTAGGATGGCGAGTGTGTCATGCTGAGAATCATTAGCCATATCCACATCAGCATCAGCACTGTAATTGCTGTAGCCGCCATTCTTCCCTTTATTAGATCCGCCTTTTGCTCCCGTTGCCATTTTGCCCTACGCTCCTTCAGCATTTCCTCTCGTCTTGCTAGCGCTTGCACATTGGCAATGTGACCAATTTGCTGATTGACCCGAGTATACAAGTCCTTCAATTCATGTGGAACGTGGTACACCATGTAATCACTCAACTCCTGATTCAGCTTCTCCATCTGCAAATTGGCAATCGTGATCTTGATTGCGGCCTCTTGGCCTTCGTCATTGTTTGCATGGAGAGCAAATTCTTCCTGTTCTTTGACGTAATTCTTCAGTGAGTTATACGCTTGGAAGAACTTGATGAGAGCATCACTGACCTGCTGGTAAATGAGGTTTTCGTCAAACTCTGGCGGTGGCTCTTTCTTTTTCTTGACCTTCTTGGCGGGTTGAGCAACTTGTGGCTGCTCTTCCTCTTTCTTGCCAAAGACGCTACTTAAGAACCCAAGAAGACCTTTGGCTTTCTTTTGTGCTGTCTTAACGTCTTTGACAACTCCATCAACTTCATGGGCAATGTCAGTAACGATTTGCCTCCCCTCTTTATACATTTCACAAGCATCTTTACAGAGCTTAAAAGCCCCGCTTGCAAGTGCAACAAGAGTAAATGGGTCAATTTGTTACTCCGCTGCAGGTGTAGTTGGTGCAGGTGTTTCTTCAACAACTGGTGCAGGTGTTTCTTCACCGACTGGTTCAGGTGTTTCTTCACCGACTGGTTCAGGCATTTCTTCGACAACTGGTTCAGGCATTTCTTCGACAACTGGTTCAGGCGTTTCTTCGCCAACTGGTGCAGGTGTTTCTTCAAGCGCAGGAATAGGATCACCAATAGGTGCGGGTGGTGGCACTATGGCAGGCCCAGGTTCTTGATATTTAGTATGCAAGAAGTCAATAAACTTGTGTAGTTCATCTGAAACATCTGTTTCAAAGTCTTTTAAGTGCTCTCTAATGTCTTTTAAAAATTGCATAAATTACTCCTGTGGTAGTTCAATGGGTGATTCTTTAGGCTTAGCAGCATCTTGAATTGCTTGAATGAGTTGATATACTTCCTGATAAGGACGTGTACCAAGATAACCAAGTACTTGATTAACTGTTTCAATCGGTAGTTTAAGTTCCATCTTTAACTTACTATAGTTTATTCTTTAGGTTTTACATCAGTTACAGATTCAGTTAAAGACTGCTTTAGCATATTTACAAAAGCATCACGACCAACTACAAGTTGATCTACATTGAATTTTGCAGAATTTGTTTTTCTTTCTAGATCATCAATATGAGCTACAAGAATTTTTTGTTGTTCACTAAAATTATCATAGTCATACTCAACGCCATCAATCGTGATTTGGGGTTTTGTGTTGTTGCCCATTTCATTTTCCTTTGATTTGACACCAAGATCAGGTGGTGACTTCCTGTTTTAATTTTTGTTTAGCTCCATGTTGCCGTTGGAACAGTTGGAAATGTTGCAGGTGTTGTTGGGGGATTAACACCAATTGCACGAACAACACTTCTATATGTTAAAAATTCTGCTTGATTTGTCAAATGTGGATTTGAAACAGCAGGGTCAGCAACACTAGCAATTGCAGTCCAATCAGTCGCAGACAACAATGCAGAGGCTTGTGCGATATTTTGGGCTTGAATTTGTTGACCTTCCCATACAGGATAAGCTGCATCAAGTTGTGCTTGTGTTGGTTGTGCGCCTAATTTTTCAGTATTCCAATAAGATATTTCTTCTGGATTATCTCCAGTTTGAACAACTGTAAAATCAGTGCTTACATAAGAAATATTGTTTACACTTAGATAAGCTTTAATTTCATCATTAAGTGACATATTTTTTCCTTTTTAGTTAGAGATGCCATATAAAGAAATTGTGCCAGATGACATATTTCCAGAAGCAGTTAATACTTTTATAGCTGTAACATTCAAATTAACATTAGCACTTCCACCAAAAGTTTCTGCTATGTGATAATCTCCAGATTGATGATAATAACTACTAAACCCATTTATTTCAGCAACATATGAGGAAGTTACACCTGTGACATAAAAAATACCACTTGTTTGAACGGCAGCATTTAGTTGTGTTGTTAAATACATTCCAGATGCTCCTACGTTGTTAGTAGCATTGATAGTACCACCAGAAACACGAATACCAGTTGTGTTATATCCTGAAGTTGTATATGTAGGTCCACCCCCAGAACCAAGTTGTACAATTAAATTTGGTGAGCCTGTATTTGCTACATTGAAATTGAAAATAACAAAATAATAAAGATAGCCACTTAATCCAGTAAATGCAAAAGATGATGAACTAGATGCAGTTAAGGTGCTAATTAAAGTCATAGCACCAGAACTAGGACTTGTCCATGTTGGCGCTGATCCTGATCCTTGCGATGTTAATACTTGACCTGATGAACCGTAGTTTGCGCCAGCAATTCCTAATTGACCTGCTGTACCAACACGAAAACGTTCGTTATTATTAGTTGCAAAAATTAACGGGATAGAGGTAATTGTATAAATCCCTAAAGAAAGAGATGATGCATAAATTTGCGCAACGTTTGTACCACTTGAATTGAAATCAAGCTCACCACCAGAAGAACCATTTAATGTAATAGTTGAGTATCCTGCATAACTATTAGGGCTTGTTGTTCCTAGTCCCAAGTTACCACTATTATTTAGTGTCATTGCTTGGGTAAAAGTTTGTCCATATTTGGTTGTGCTTGTACCAGTTTCAAAAATCAACTGACGAGTTGAACTTTCCCGTAGACGCCAAGCCAAACGATTACTACCACCGTCACTTCTGTCAAACCAAACAAACGGGTCATCACTAGATTGTCCAATTGCAATAGAAGCAGCGGGATCTGCGGTAATGTCTAAAGGATAACTAGGACTACTTGTACCTATACCTAGACGATTGTTTGTTGAATCCCAAAACAAATTTGCTGAACCACCAAAAGCACCGCTATTGTTGTATTGAACATAACCGTTAGATCCACCTGGAGATGATGTTGAAACAGTAGCCCAAGTACCGTCACCCCTTAGATATGTGCTAGAAGATGGTGTTCCTGTCACTGCTCCTGATAGTGCAGTCACGCTAGAGATGATTGTTCCACTTGTAGGCAATGTCACAGAAGTGTTTGCAGTGGCTGTGAATGTTTGAGTGTATGCGCCAGCATGAGTTACATTGCCTGAAATTGTAATTGAGCTATTGTTAGCCAATGACAATAACGTTTTGTATGTTCCTGATCCTGTACCAACATACAAATTTCCATCGGTAATGTTGATGGCCAACTCACCTGTGGTAATGGTTCCAGTTCCTGTTAACGGATTATGACCAGTTGTAGAACTGTTATATGTGATGATTGGTGTATAACCTGATGCTGCCATTAGAATGTTCCTCCTGAGATGCCAGATGTGGCAGTAAGTGATGTAAATTTACCAGTTGATGCTGTTGTTGCACCGATTGGTGTGCCATCAATTGATCCACCTGTGATTGCCACGCTACTAGCATTTTGCGTTGACATTGTACCTAATCCAGTGATTGCTGTACTAGGTATTGTGGTTGACGCTGTCATCGTGCTTGTGCCATTACCGTACACATAGCCCGATAATGTGGTTGCACCAGTTCCGCCGTTAGCAACTGGTAATGCAGTACCTGAATAAGAAACTGCCAAAGTCCCATTTGTTGTAATAGGTGAGCCAGTTACAGATAAAAATGATGGTACAGTCAAAGCCACACTAGTTACAGTACCGCCTGAAGCAGGTGTTGCGCTAATTGTGATTCCTCCTGCAGTATTACTAATTGATACATTAGTACCTGCAGTTAGTGTTGAGAGCGTATAACCTGTGCCATTACCAATAGCTAATTGACCATTTGTGGGCGTTGCTGTTAATCCTGTACCACCATAAGCTACACCAATTGCTGTGGCATTCCATGTACCTGCTGCTAAAGTGCCTACACCGGTGATACCTGTATATGAGCCACTTAAACGTGAAGTACCAAGCGTGCCTGAAGTAATATTCGATGCATTAGTTGTGTCAGTTGTAGCTGATGCTGCCAACCCAGATACAGCACCTGCAGCAATTGCAATTGATGTGTTTGTAACTGAAGTAACACGACCATAAGTATCAACAGCCAAAACTGGAACTTGTGATGCAGAACCATATGTGGCAGCCGTTACACCAGAAGTTGCTAAAGCAATTGTAACAGCAGATGCACCAGTATAGCTTGTACCTGTTAGTCCTGTCCCAATGGTTAAAGCATTAGGATTAGCTGCAGTAATTGTACCAGAAGCCCCTAGTGCAATAGATGTACCATTAACAGTAACTGAACTATTAGTTAAAAATGCATTACTAAATGTTCCTGAAGTAACTTGACTTGCCGCAATAGCAATTGATGTGTTACTTGCACTTGTAATTTGACCTTGAGCATTAATTGCTAAAGTAGGCACAGATGATGCTGTGCCATATGTTGTAGCAGTTACACCTGTATTTGAAATGCTAAACTGTGTACCAGTAAGAGTTAATCCTGTACCTGCTGTATAAGCACCTGGGCCACCAATTTGTACAAAAACTAAAGGCGTTGTACCAATAGTAATAGGTAAATCAGTACTTTGTACCCATTGTGTACTTGCATTAACAGTTCCACTAATGATAAAAGTTGTATCACCAGGAGCTACTTCATTAGTTCCAGAACCTGACTGATCATAATCAGTTGCACGAGTCAACACCCAACCAACTGACCCTGATCCTACACTGGTAACAGTATAAATACCATTGTATTGTCCAGAAGTTTCATTCTTAACTAAAATTCTTTGGCCGACATTTGGGTTCGCACCATCAATTGCTAAAGTAGCAAAAGGACTTGTTTTAGTAATTGTGGCACCAACACCAGACGTACCATTGTTATACGTAACAGTGCCTAAGTCGGCGGTTGTTGCATAATTACAAGCAGCATGATAGTTAACGCCTGTTGCAATAGAATCAGCATAAGACTTATTAACAATATCATTTGCATTTACAGGTGTCGTGGAAATTGTTCCACTTGTCATAGCTACACTAGTAAATGTACCTGCTCCAGGTGTTGAGCCACCAATTGTGACACCATTAACTGTTCCGCCTGTGATGGCAACTGAACTAGCACTCTGTGTTGACATTGTGCCAAGCCCAGAAACTTGTGTGTTAGCAATTGCAATAGGCGTATCGGCTAGTGCAGTTAACTGACCTTGTGCATTGACAGTTGCTGTTAAAGTCTTAGATGATGAGCCATAAGACCCTGCAGTAACTGCAGTATTTGCAAGACTAATTGTGACAGCCGCTGATCCGGTGTATGACCCTGAATTTAACCCTGTGCCAAATGTAAGAGCATTTGGCGTTGCAGCCGTAATTGTTCCTGACCCACCTAGTGAAATAGTTGTGCCATTAACAGTAAGCGATGAATTGGTTAGTTGCGCATTTGTAATTGTGCCGCTTAATGCGGTTGTAGGAATCGTAGTACTGGCAGTCATTGCACTTGTACCATTTCCATACACATAGCCTGTTAAAGTACTTGCACCTGTACCTCCGTTTGCAGCATTTAATACACCTGATAAAACAATATTACCTGATGTTGCAGATGCTGGAGCAAATCCAGTAGTTCCTGCGCTAAATGTGCTTACACCACCTGCTTGAGTAAACTGTTTCCATACCCCATTAGCAAACCCATAATATGTGTTTGTGTCTGTGTTATATCTAATTTGACCATTAGTACCTACAGGCTGTTGAGCAGTAGTACCTACAGGGATTGTAATTGCCCCTGTTCCTGGGACAACAATGTTATTGTCAAGACCTATTGTAGGATTAGTAGATCCGTCACCCCCACTAACTACAATTTGACCACTTGTACCGGCTATTTGTCTTAATCCTGCGCCACCACCACTTACAGCAACTAATCCTGAACCAGAAAGAGCCGCAATAGCAGCGGCTATGCCATTTAATGAAAAAGTAGGGTTACCACCTGTACCATCAGCATTTGATACTGATAAACCATTTCCTGTGACTGCTAATTGTCTTGCTGCAACAGTGGTTGCACTATCTTTGACAATAATACCGCCTGATGCATTGTCTAAACTAAGTGCTGCGCCTGTTAGATTAATTCGATAATAAGAATCTGATCCACCGTCAGTAAAGTTTATCCCCGTCCCTGAAGATAAATATCTACTATTTGGAAGTGTCAACTCTTGATTGACAGTAAGAAATGTTTGTGTTTGAACAGGACTGTTTGCAATAGCAGAAACTGTAGTTTGTACAGTTTGTCCGTTTTGAACAACCGGCACTAGTTCCGCACCTGTAATAGCACTTGGGGCTGTTGGTAATTGTGATATTCGAATATTAGACATGTTATGGGCTCAAATTGTCTAGGTTTCCATCGACTTGATCTTGTGAAGTCTCTGGGGCGATACCAAATTCACCAGCACTACTAGGCACTGCAGACTGACCTGTACCATTTACGATATTAGGATCAGTTGTGATAGCATCATTATACTGAGAAATATCAGCATCAGGCCTAGGAAAGCGAATAGATATTTTTTCAGGCTGACGTGCAGGTAGTCTGTAAGGGTCTCTTTCATCATTGCAACCAAAATTACAAACACGTAACCCAGGAATGTTCCTGTCATTACCTATATCATCATATGCACGCTTCATTTTGCAGCGATCGCAGATGGCAATAGATAAGACAGTATTTCCTCGAGTATTAAGCCATATGCTCATCTTGTGTATGGGGAAATATTAGGTGCAAAATAGATGGGAGACTTATCTCTTTCTTCTTGTTCTGCTTGCATCCAAGTCTCATTTGATTCAGCTTTTAAAAGTTGAATTCGAGTTGGGTCAACTGCAGGCAGTTCAAGAGCCATTTCATACGCAAGTAGGTTCTGAATGGCCAGATACCATCTCTGTGGGATTTCTATTTGTCCTTGTAATGAACCGACATCTTGTATGTAGCGATGGCACCAAGCCACAATCTGAGGACTATAAATTCCTGGTGCAGGCCACAAGTACATGGACGGCTGAGGAATAGTTCTGTCAAACCAATACTGCAGTGGGTAATTGTTTGTGAAATTCTTGTTTGGCAAGTTGACATAGTCATCTCTATTCATTCTTGCCATCGGAATTTCAGTTAGATTAGATCCGAACACAACTTGATAAACTGCCATGTTCACACCGGCAGTTTGAACAATCCGCCAATACGGTTGGGTTGCAGATGGGTCGAGATCATAGTATAACCATGTACCTGATACCCAATTAACAGCTCCTGGGCTAGCTACTGTAGTCCACGTAACACCATTGCTTGAATATTGAATCTGAATGGTTACAGAACCGCTGACAGCCGGCAAAATACCAACTGTACCCATATAAATACCATTTCCAGTACCTAGATTAATACCGATTGAGCTAGTATTGTTTGTACATTGGCAAATATTGGTGTACTGACCATCAAATGCATAACTTCCATTACCTGTAGTTGAATAACCACCTGTAGTATTGGCTGTAAGTGTTCGATAATTGGCATTTAGTACGTCTACAACACCTGAATCAAGATAGTAAATGTAGTGATCAGGCACCATGCCTAAAACAAGCTTCTGAATACACCAATATTGGATACCTCTATTGGCTAGATGAGACAAAACATAGTAAAGACTGTCTTTCGAAGCTGCTACTTGCTCATCTGTCAACTCTTCAGCTAATTTACCGGCTCTGCGTGCTCCGTGATCAATTAGTTGTTGAACTGATATGACTGTCTGAGAAACAGTGCCACTTGTAGACATTTACCATCCTTTAATGTCATGTTTCTTAGTTTGACCACCTGTGGCACAATGCCATCTTTTTAGCGATGCTGCTTTACGAGTAGGACGACCTTTTTCATCTTTCATCGGTCCTTTCATTCCGCTCATTCTAGCACAAAAGCTATCATGTCTTGGTCCTTTTTCTTGTGGTGCTTTAAGATGACTTCCGGTTTCTCGATTGACTTTATCTCGACCTTTTTGAGTTAATCCTGCACCTCTATCTGTAGGAAGTTTTTCACCTCGTTTAACAGAAAGATGGACATCACCACCATGCTTTTTGCTTTGTGAATGCTTTAAGTCATAGTCTGTAGGAGCACCTTTGCTGCCAGGTTTACGCATATGTTCGCCTGACCCATGCTTGATTCGTTCTTGCTTAGCATGTATATTGTCCCATAAGCCACCAGATTTCTTTCCCACAGACCGCTTGGTAGCATATGCAATTGCAACGGCTTGCTTAACTGGTTTGCCGGCTTTAACTTCAGCGGACACATTCTTACTAAAAGCCTCTTTTGATTTACTTTTAATAAGTGGCATGATTAAGTTCCTACACCAGTTACATTGTTGTTAGCTTGAATCAGCTTACCGTTTACAACCAATCCAGCGCCAATTGTGCTTGAACTTGCTTTCAATTGAAATTGAAGATCAGTTTTTTGAGTATACCTAAAAGGGTTCGGCCTTGTAATTGTAAAGATCGAAACAAAAGGTTGTTGCAACACGCTTAAAGTCACACCAGTCACGTTGTTTGTGGCTTGTACGTTATAGGTTATGATAACACTACTTGTATAACTATTGCTTGTATTGATCTCAACTTGATCTAAATAAAAATCATAGTTTGCAGGCACGCTGTACCAAGCATTTTGAGACTTACCAATACCTACGTTGATTTGACCGTAAGTTGTTGTGCTTACTTTAATTGTAATTTGACCAACATTTGTTGTTTGGCCGGATGCCGGAGTTGTCAAAAACAAATTGTTGATCCTCAAATAACTATTCACTGTGGTTGTTCCACCAGTTGCAATAGTTACTGTCTCTGAAATTTGGTTCCAATTTGCATCTAAACCAACTACAAGTACTGTAGCTCCATTGTCAGTTGCAGAGCCACTTGCCACAACCATAGTGGAAGCTGATGCTGGAAAAGTATACGCTGAAGCATTTTCCCAAACTGCAATTGATGTAGTACCAACAGAAGGCTGATACCCAAAAATATTAACTGTGCTATGGCCTGCAATTTGACCACGAGCAACTTGCAAGTCAAATGGCTCATACGCACCATTTCTAGTGACTGACGCAACAATATTATTACTCATGTCTAATCCTCAATAAAAGAGAGGGGCCGAAGCCCCGCCTCTTAATAGTTACACTTACCGCCGGCTTTTTTATGAGTCGACATTTTTGAAGTATGGTGCTTAGCATGTCCACCATGCTTCATAGGATGGCCTTCCATTTTTTCATGACCACCGTGTGCATGCTTTGCTGCATGCTTATGCATGTGCATATGACCTTCTTCATGATGACCATGAGTAGTGTGGTGTGCTGCATGACCATGGTGTACTTTGCCGCCATGCTTGTATGCATCAATCTTTCTATTCACTTCACCAGTGCCAGACTTTTTGGTGGGCATTTTTTCGCCGTCATGCATGTCATTCAAGTATTTGTCAGCAACACTTTGTGACACTGTTCCACCTTTAGCATAGTGATGTTTCTTAGTGTGGCCACCATGTTTGTAGCCTTTACCTTCAACACCACTAGTCTTTGTCTGCTTAGCAAGACCTTGCTTGGCTTCATGCACTTTATCTTGTACATCAATCTTAGGTTTCAATGCATCACGTGCTTGAAACTTATCACCTTTAGCAGCTAAACCGCCATCAGCATAATGATGTTTCTTAGAATGACCGCCATGCTTATAGCCAGGTGAACGTACACCACCTGTGCCTGCTGGTTTTGTAGGTCCTTTATCTTCTACACCACCAAGCAAACCACCGGGAACTGCACGTTGCATACCGCCTTTAGCCATGTGAGCTTTACCGCCATGCTTAAGACCGTGGTGAGCTTTACTAGCTTTCATGCCTTCATGATGCTTAAGTTCTTTTTCGATCTTGTGCATTTCATGCATTTCAGCTTTGTGCTCTTTACCGCCTTCAGCCATGTGATGTGCTTTACCACCGTGTTTACGCATTAACATTGCAGGAGGTCTAGCTGCCATCATTGGCGCACGTCTTGGCATTGCAGCAGCCATCATAGGCGCACCACCCATTGCCATATGCTTTTTGTGCTTGGCATGTCCACCACGTTTCATACCATCACCAACTTCATCAGCTGAAGGTTCAGTGGTCATTTCTTTAGGCTCGCGGCCAAATGAGGATTTTGACATTTTTAAGCTCCTTTAAGCTTGGGTGATGCCGAGCAAACCTGTTGCTGTGGCGTTAGGACCAACCTGAATTGCTGTCAAACCTAGAGTAATGACAAGCTTATTATATCCATTCAGTGTTCCTGCAGGAATATAAGTTCCACGAACATCAGGTGTTACTGAACTAGACACAAACTGAGGAACCATACTTGCAGCACTAGCAGTATAAGAACCTGTGGCTGCCAAATATGTACCAGCAAGATAGTTGGCTTGTGTGGATGAAAGCTTACCTGTGGTTGAAGATACATATGTCCACCAGTAAGTTGTACCTGTACTAATACCAGTAGGGGGTGTACCAGTAAACTGTACCAAAGTGCCACTAGGAGGAGCATAGCCAACAGTTAAAACTCCTGGCGTTGCAATTGTCCAGCCAGTAACAGCTTGTGTGTTGTAATTGGTTGTATTGCCATAGTAACCATATGCCAATGTACCAACATCCACGTCAACTGAACCAGTGAACCCGGTGTCAACAACATAGGCTTCATCACTAATACGGCAAGGCAAACCCATAGTAGTAGTTGTGTCAACTGATACAGCAACTGCTGTAGCTGCTGAGAATGCAACTGAGTACACTTGGAAGAAAGCTTTGCGGCCTTTAGTGGTTGTGGACTGAACAGTGCCTGTCTGAATAATTTCAGTCATTGACTGTCCATAGTAATCATAACCAGTGATTGTCACTTGAGAATTGGTTGGTGAACCAGATCCGGTAGTCACTGACAAAGCACGAGGATAGTCCAACTGAGTAACTGTCAAACCATTGTTCAACAATACTTGAGTTGTACCACCTGTACCATAGGCAAGTGCTGTACCGCTATAGGTAGTTGCTTGTGTAGGCGTTTTGGCAGCCAACACAGCAGCAGTTGTAGCAGCAGCAGGTGTTGTGTCATAAAGGTAAACACGACCCATTGGGCCGAAACCTAATGACATAGGAGAAGGATTTCCTAATGCACTGTTGGAATTTGTACCAACATATGATTGTGCGGACCCTAGGAAGAGGTCATCTGAAAATTGTGGCATTTTGTCTGCTCCATGAAAAGTATGACAAGTTTTAAAAAAGGGGAAGGTTTTACCCTTCCCCGCTTGGCTTAAGCGCCGGGTGTACCATACATGGCACGTGGATCAGTCCAGTTAGGGATGTAACGCTCAGTGGCTTTATAGCGCATTGAGTCAGTTTCAAAATCACCTTCCATGGTCTTCTCCAAGGCACGACGCATCATGAGTTTCATACCCTCAGGAGCATCGGTCTGTACCCACCAGTTAGTGGACGAAGTCAAACGGCTGATCACGGTAGCGCCTTCAGGCAACAAACCAATTGATTTAATTGGGTTGATGTCGTTATTGGCTGTACCGGTACGCAACACTGACTTTAACAACACTTCAGCTTGGAACACGTTACCAGGGGCAACCACAAGCTTCAAAGGTTGGAGACGGATTTTCTTACCGTTGTTGTCAACGGCTTGACGAATCTGAATCAACATTTGCTCAAGTGACGTCTGGCTAAGAGCAGCAGCTGTTGCCAACTGATTGCTGAATGAACCAACTGCAATGGGGTGTGCTGTGTTAATCAAAGATACGCCGTCACCACCTGTGTAAGAGCTATTGAAAGCTCTGTTCAAGATGTTAGCACACAACAACTCTTTGGTTTCCACCAAGGATTGTGCCAAGTGCTTAGCATAAATTTGACCAATACGAACGTGGTCGCCATCTTCAACCAATACTTTGGTCAATGCAAAAGCAAGACCGAAGACTTGGTAGACATAGCGTTGTAAGAACAACACGCCGCCTTGTTGATAAGTAACGGGGCTGCCATCAGGGAGCTGAGGAGCTGCACCGAAACCGTATAGAACGGGTTCTTCGTGGTAGTTACGAGGAATACCGGCTTGTTCACGGAAAACTGTTGACCACTCGTCTGCACGTTGATCATACACACCGTCAAAGGACTCATTAAGGATCGGTTCAACAATCGATCTAAAGTCCGTACTTCGCATTGGGGCTGCCATAGCTTATTCTCCTTAAATAGCGTTAACAGAAGAAACAAACTGAGGATTGCTGATCTGTACACGAACTACAGTGTAAGCATCGCCCCAAGCATTGTCTGGATAAGGTGCTATATCAACAATACGGAATTGTCCGTTTGAGCCTGAACCAACCAAAGTTGATGACAGAGTCATTTGTGACAAACCTGTGGTTGTTGAACCAGCGGTGAAGTTTGAGAGATTGGCTTCATTGCCAATTGCAGTTTGCGCAATTGAGCCATCACTTTGGATCTCATACACGATCTGTTGATCATTGTAGAAATACGCAATGATGTTGGTGCCAGTTGTGCTAGCAGGCCAATAGTTAGAAACTCTACGACGTCCGGTAGTGTCTGTAAACTCAACTCCTTGGAATGAGCCAGATACTTTACCTGAGTTAGTAGATGTGTCAACAACAGGAAGAATTGTTCCGTTGTTAGGATTGTATTGCACAGCTTGTCCTTTAAGGATGTTGCTGGAATACCCGGATGGGATTCCGTTCGTTAGCGCCTGAGCACGTTCCAACCCTGTAGGAAAATATGCGGGGCGCAAACCAAACGGAGCTGATACTGATGACATAGTGTGCTCCTTGCCTAGTTAAAAACAGGCGTTTTAATGGTTTGGTCAAAATTCATGCCATTACCTTCAATGGTAACCAGTGGACGACCTTTCGCATCGCGAGCTTGCTCTTGTAACATTTCTTGTTGGACACGAATCTTTTCTTGCTCGTCTTGAGGAGCGTAGTGATGCATTTCCAACATCATTTCTTGATAAACATCTTCTGGAAGCTTATACAAGACCATTTCATTACAAGCCACAAAGCCTTCTAGTTCCCCGGACTTAACTCTGTATGCATCAAAGCCTTCTATTTCAGAAGCTTTTACAGGCGTATATCCAAGTCTCATGCGCTTATGGATAGGGTCATATTGGTTAGTTGTAGATAACCAGCATAAGTGAAAACCCGGTATTTCGGGTGGGTTCGGAAGTGCCTCTGGTTGCCATTCCGAGCGGAACGTTCTACGACGCTCCTGAGATGAAACTAAACTATCTTCTGCAGGTTGACGCATTTTGTCTTCCGTGGCTCTATCTTCACGACCTGCTCTAACATTTTTCTTTAATCTGTCATCCATCATTGGCTCCTTTGTTTATTTTCACGATCCCATTTGGCATAATTCGCAATTGCTTTTTGACGAGCAGATGGGTTATCCCATAAACCTGCTTCTTTCATGGCAGCAACACGCTGTGGACTAAGTCTAAATTCATTAGATTTAGTACTAGCGATTGAATCTCTACCAGAACTTGTCACCATGGATCGAGGCCTCTGACTTTTGACGTTTGGCGGATTATAACCACGATCAGCGCGATGTGGTAAATATTTTGCAACTCTATCGTCCAACTCTTCCCAATAATCCTCAGACCGTGGATCAAACCCTTCCTCAGTAAGGCGTTTGTCAATCTTTTGGGCAATTTCGGAGTCCAGATCCTTACCCTCTGGGTCATACCATGGGTTTCTTTCTACCCAGTCAGAGGCCATCCGTTTAACATCAGGGTCTGATTGAATATTAGGAGTCTGTCCTGTCGTTTGACGAGCAGAAGTTTCACGCATGTTCTTTAATGACTCAAGCTTTCGCTGTGCGTCATACCAGTCTTGCTGAGCTTTTGTAAGAGCTTCTCCGTTAGAATGAGTAACCGCTTCTTTCATTTGAAGTTTGGCATACTCAACCTGGACGGCAGCATCCTCAATTGCTTTGTCAACTCTTGCAAGCTCAGCACCAGAAGTCTTTTTCTCCATAATTGCAACACGCTCAGCAAGTTGTTGGTTTTGCTTTTTAAGCGCCGCAATTAAATGGTTTGATTCTTTTGCTTTTTCGCGATGAAGTTGTTTCTTAAGTTGACGCTCTTCACGTCTAGCTTGTCTAATGGCTTCCCTATCAGGATCGCCACCACTATCATTTTGACCGTCATTGTCATCACTATTAGAAGCGGCTTCTTCTATAATGTTAATGAGGTCATCATTTTTTGTTTGCAGTGATTCATCTGCAGTGGTTACTTGAACTGATGCACTACCATCTTGGTTCTCTTCCACTTGAAGTTCTAACTTTTCAGTGCTATTCATAAAGTTTCCTTTCAAAACTTAGATAAATGCTTTAATGTCACGAGGGTCACCAGTGACTTTACCAATGAGTTCATGATCATTAAAGAAAGTAAACAGACATTTGCCATTTAGTCCATTCGCATCTGTAAAATCAATTTCCCATCTATCACCACCCCACTTAGGCACACGAACATATTCACCCACTTGTGCCCATGAGCCCTCAGGCCATGACTCCATGGTGTCACGTTTCTTAAATGCCAAAGGACCAAGAGCAATTACTTTTCCGACTTGTGTATTCCACTTTTCGGTTTCTTTGGTCTCTTCAGGCAATACAATCCCAGAAGCAGTCACTTTGTCTTTCACAGCTCTAAGCTGTACAAGTACTCTGCCACCATAGGGTGCCATTAATGGATCTATACTTGGAAACGCTTCTTCAAGCGTCTGTTCGATATCATTCGACATCTTGATTTTCCTCTTCTATGAGTTGGTTGATTAAATTCAAGGCTTCATCCAAGCCTTGGTGTTGACCGACTAGGCGCTGGTAAGTCTCAAAATTGATGGCATACCCTTGTACAAGGGAGTCAGCAATCTCGACTTGCTTTTGCTTTATCCGTCCGATGAGATCAGAAATCCGCATTAGCGGCCCCGACCAGATGACTTCTTCATAGGCGCAATAATGACTGCCATACCGCCTTTGGCATGACCACCTTTTTTCATTGTAGCAATTTTACCTGTGGGCTTGCCAATGATTGGTGTTTTTGCCACTGCTGGCAGATTAGCCACTTTAGACTCAGGGATTGCACCCTTGTTTGCTATACCACCTTTGGCATAATGATGCTTTTTGGCAACACCGCCTTTTTTCAAATGGTTGGCTTCACCCTCGCCATGCATAGCGATACGTTTGTGCATGTTAATTGCTTCAGACATTTGGATTTCCCCCTAAGTTTGTTTGGAGTTGGTTTTGAGCATCGAGGACAGTTTGCAGTTGCTCATGTTGCAATTGTGCCGCATCTCTAGTTAGCTCTGCGGACTTAATTCTCTCGGCAGTTAGATTATTCTCTGTATTCATCACTACATCGGACTGTAATCTAGATTGCTTCTCTTGTGCAATGGTTTGCATGTCCTGAGCCTTCAACTGAATCTCAGCTTTATCACGAGCCGCTTTCCGTTGTGTTTCAGCCATAGAAGTTTGGACCAGAGCTTGTACAGATGGGTCAGTTGGTTGCTGTGATTGCTGCAATTGTTGCATCATCTTCACGAGTTGTGCAATCTGAGGCTGCAGTTGAGCAAATTGCTCTTCTGTGTCCTTATTAACATGCTGCGCACTTACAGCCAACAACTGCTGAGCTTCTTTCATCATCGGTTGGACTTTTAATGCGTTAAAAGGTTCATGAAGGGCCACAGATGCATACGTGTCAATCTGATTTAAGTACCATAAGGTAATATGTTGTTTTATGTGCTCTAATGCTGCAGGGATGAATTTCGGGGCAATAATTGGGTTAGATCCAAGTACTGGGTTCATCGCATAGGCCAAATGTGTTTGCAAATGTGCCATATGGTCCTGATGTGGGTATGCGCCGGCTGGTTTTCCTAGTGTCATGGACACATTTTCCAATGCAGGGTTCATATCTTTCACTTCTTCAGGGTCAGGAAGCACTGCATTGACATCTGGGAGCTTAATTTGCTTCAGAATCCGCTTCTCTACTTCAAGTCGGTTGTAGAGATCGGGGTTTGCTTGTGCTCTTGCCGCAAGTGTTTGAATCTGTGCATACCTCTGACTCTCTGCGAAGATATGAGGGTCAGAAACCGGAACAATGTCCGTATTGGACTCAAAATCATCAACCGAAATGTCGAGATCTCTAACAATTTCACCTTTTCTTTGCTCATCGAGGTACCACCTGTTCAATCTAGCTAAGATCTTTAAGACTCTCTTTTGACTGTCATGCAATCTGGCATGAATTGAGCTAAAAACTGCTGCACCTTGCTCAATCAATGCTTGAGCAGTGCCGACTGGCATGTTATTGCTAGCATCGGCAATCTTTTCTTCACTTGTAGTTACTACGCCCTTGGCTGCATCAGTTAGCCAGCCTAGAAGTTGGAACAGAACAGGTGAAGGTTGTGGGAAAGGTACTTGCATGGCAATCTTACGAATGTCATCTACTCCTGGAGCCCCCTCAATCTCGGCAACTTGTGTAGGTTCGATAACTGTAGTTTGCCCAGAGATCTTTCCGCCTTTAAGCTTTAACATTGTAGGAGCAGTTACAATGTGTGCTGAGTCTAGTAGCGCACGTAATGCTCCGGTAAGGGCTGCGGACAATCCGCCAATGAGATGAGGGAGACCAATCGCATATGCTCCCCTCCAAGGTATAAACTTGAACTCAACCAGCCAATCCAAGTTAGACATTGTTTCATCGCCGTCCTCCCAGTTACGATACAAACCAACAACCGCACGCTCATTTTCATCGATCATTAGTATGTAAGGAGCTCTTTCACTCTTTGAGTAAGTATCATCCTCTAACTCTAACCAAGTACGAATGTGAAATACACGTCTAACACCATCAATGTTAATGCTTTGTGGCGTCTTACCTTCAATCTTATTAGTGGCTTTTTGTGCTTTAGTTTCATCAGGCTCTTGTGGCAATCTATAGATGTCTAAATCACGATATAAGCCTGTATTGACACGAATCTCATACATCTCTTGAGTAATGTCTTGGACTTCAGTGACTCGTGATGCTGTATAGAAATTACCTGCAGCAAATGGCAAATAAATGTTATCAATAGGTACAAACTCGGCACATGGGCGTTTCTTTTGTTCGTCCCACCATAGCTTGATGTATTGACTACCACCAAGAGGCAACTGTGTAAGCATTTGTTCTTGCTCATCACGATACTCTTCAATCTGCTCAGTCAACTGCCAGTTCATATAGTCACGTTTGCGCTCAGCCTTAGCTGTCTTGGCATCATCAACTTCACCGATAATCTTAGTTTTAACAGGACCATCTGGCGGAAAGAGTTCTTTAATTGCTCTTGCCGCAAAGTCCACACAAGCCTCAGCCATAACAGGGTGCACAACTTTAGATGCACCCATGAACTGTGCACCACCTGGGGCATCATGCCCTAGTCCAGTACGGCGAATACCATCTTCATATTGCTTATCACGATCTTCACGAGCTTCTTTATCTTTCTCAATTAGATCTAAGTACTTTAGAGCAATAGAATTAAGCTCTGAAATATCAAGCGATTCGGCAAGATTTTCGTAAAAGTCAGGCGACTCTTCAGGGCCTTTAAGGTCATCCATTCGCACAATGGCAGATCCGTCAGGCAATTCCTCAACATCAGGAATCTCCTCAATGATCTCCATAATGGATTCATCTTCATTAATCGAAGGCTCTTGCTCAGGCCCGATAAATCGATTGAAGTCTTGAGGGATAGGCATTTCTGTAGCCATGTTTTACCTTTGTGTTTGTTAATCAGGTTCATTATATGGATCATACCCATGATCACGAATATAATTTGCTAAGCGTCGTCTTTCATCATTAGTAAGACGGTTTAACCTTCTACTTATTGTGTTGCGCTCGACCATATCTGCAAGTTCTTCATCAGTGTACTCATTAGGGTCAAACTCATCATTCTCCATTGCATGACCAATTGCATCGTTTAACATATGATGAAGATCTTGCAATGATCTACCTTGTTCTGGTTGTGGTATAGCACCTATGACTTCACCTAAGTCATCTATTGCTCGACGTAATAGTTGTAAGTAGTCATCATAAGCACTTCGACTAACCCTTAATGCTCCAGGCGTTGTCGCTGCAACTTCATTTCTTCTAGTGTTGAGTTGATCTAGTGCAGACTGAGCTATTTCATCTACACTATAACCACCTCCAAACATGTTGTTTACCATGTCAGTAACTTGATCAATAGTTGACTGCATTAGTCTATGGCCATCAGGTGTAGAGGCAAGTTGCAAAGGCTCTGTATACGCATTTACGACATCTCGATTTTGCTGATTTTGCCCAAACGCTGCAGGTGTTGGAGTTCCGCTTATTCTATTCAAATGACTATGTAAGTCTTCTAAATCTGAAATAGCTCTTTCTTGTTCTTCTAGGTCAAATCCCATATCCCCAGGAATTACTTGAATATCAGTGATTAGTCCTGCAATATGGTCTTGCAATGATTCAATTATTTCTGGAATAGGGGTTCCTGCCGTAATGCCATCATCTAACATCTGATTGTACATTTGTGACATATCATCCCAACGCTCAAGTGTGTCATTGATCACTTGACGGATTTCTCGATGTTCTTGTGTAGCTTGTGGCAATTGCTGATTAGCGCCATGCATGTTATCAGGCTCAAAGTTAAATTCATCTTCAGGCACAGGAAGTCTGTGTTGTAATTCACGAGCTAGCAACTCCCGTTGACGCATCGAAAAATCTTGATAAAGCTCATTACCAGGCACTTCATCCCCATTACGAAGTGAATGTATGATGTCAGCAACTTCATTATGGTCAAAGCGACCAAAAATATTATTAGCTGTCTGATCAACTTCATCAGCCTGTCTATGACCCATTGCATCGCGTAAATGTGGAGTAGTTTGGACTTGCAATCTTTGCATGGTCTGTTGTAGTGCTGTAGGCTCACGATAAGGCTCTACAGCTTGATCCTCATTGCCTGTATGCAAGAACATAATGTTGTTTGCAAGATCATATAGAGCTGCTCTTACAGTCTGAGATTCTTGAATTGAAGCTGCATCTCTAACCAGCGTGGCAGTTCGAACAGGGTTTGCAAACGTATCATGCTGTGTTGCCGCTTGCATAAGCACATTTCTAATAATATCAGCGCCTAAATTGCCTTCGGGTGTGCCAAGATTTTCAAGCCTCGAAATACTACTATTAACACGATCGCCAAGTTGACGATAGAAAGCTTCACGCGGTGTTTCATTAGCTGGTTCATTTCCAGCTTCAGGCGCATGCTCTTCATTCATATGAGTTGCTGTATTAACAGCATCTAAATGCGCTTCAAGCATTTCACGCAATTGTGTTAAACGTTCAGGGTGTTGTGCTGCTCGTAACTCCCATCTAATGTTTTGACCTGCATCTGGGTCATCTAGCATACGTAACATAACACCAAGATGCTCAGCCATGTTAGGAAGATCTTCATTCGCCATTTCTTGAATAGTGTCTTGATAAGCGCTTCGTACACGAGCAGAATCAGCCATTGCTCTAATAGCAGGAATAGGCTGCATTGCTCTTTCGAGAACTAGGTTGTTTGATAATTCAACAAACCGACGATGTACTTGCTCTTCAGCTTGTTCACGAAGCCCAGGAGGCAATTGACGAAATGTGGGGTGATCATATTGCCCATTAGCCAACAGAAACCTAGTTGTTTGCAATCCTTGAATATTATGGTCTTGATCTGTACGCTCAACGTTAATTAGCTCACGAGCTAATTGATCAACTTGCTCAGGCGTAAATGAAGGCGGTTGAGCTGGTGGTGCATTAAGATGATGAATATGTTCGCTAAAAGCATCGCCATGTCGACCAAGCATATCAGCAACTTCACTAAGCTCATCATTTGTTCGAACGCCCATTTCTTGAGGATCCATATATTCAGGATTCATATGACTACTTGCGCCTAGCAAATTAGTCTCAAGATCTTCGCTGTCAAGACCCTCTTGGCTTAAGTCTTGTAAAAAAGTTATATATGCTTGTCTGACTCGATTATTAGATGCACTTGCCAAAATATCTGGAATAGGCTCAGTTGGACCGTTAAGACGAATAGCTTGAGCATTAGGGCTTAAGCCTGTTAAGTCTTGCGCCGCTGCCGTATCAATCATACGATTGATTCTTAAGTCTATATCATGTAGTTGATGATATAAATCAGCATGATGTGTGGCATAATCAGGATCATCTCTATCAAGCTCGACTATTTGCTGACTTAAGCTTTGCTGTTGTGCTCGTAAGTAGTTAATAGAATCTGCTTGTCTTGCATTTGTAGGTGCAGGTATTTCTTTATTCTTTAGCGCAATTAAGTCTGAATCTAGCACAAAGCGTGGAAGTGGGTGAGCTGCAACTGCTCTTTGGAAGTCTTCCGTCTTCATACCGGCTCTAATTGCTAATGATCTTACTGGCGTTCTTGCTGTGTCATAAACACCAGACTTACTATCATCGCCTAAAGACCGAATCTCATTTGAGTGCGCATTTAAAACATCTCTAAAAGCGGCTCTATACTTTGGATCGATTTGCGCATTTCGATATTGTGTAGCAAAACCAACAATATATGTAGGACCACCTGGTGAGTCTGATTTATTTTTAAGCTCAATGTTTCCAACAGGCCAACCAGTCTCGGCATCCCTCATTATCAATTGCTTAGAATGCCCATCAATCACATCCCGAATATAAGATGTCATAGGTGCATTTTGTGTTGTTGGAAACCGCTTACCTGTGGCTACATCAAGAATCGGTGTGTAACGTCGTGTATCGCCTGTCCACAAATGCTTATAGTTGCAGCTATCAAGCCCTTTAGCCGCACAAAAATCATTGATCTCAGTTTCCATTGACAAATGATGAAGCACATCGTCAGGGTTTGTGCTTTGATCAAGAGTAAGAAGCTTGACATTGCCAAACCGCTGAGAATCAGGGATTGCATTTAAGTCTTTCTTAAGACGATCTTCGACGGCTATCTTACGCCCTATTGATGCTTTCTTTTCAGCCAGTTCTTGAGCAATTCGATCTTTTGTTTGATCAACCACAAACTTATCAATTGGGGTTCTTGCAAGCTCATTTGCACTCATCTTACCCGTTAAGATGTTATCAAACAAGCCTTTACCAACTGCTGACAACCCAAGTGAATATAAGCTAGTCGGATTTATGTCATAAACAGGTGCATTCGGTGTATTGTCAACTATATTCTTAAGCTGTGGATAAAACTGCTTTTCATAAACAGGAATTTCATCCCACATCTTTTGTGCTGTTTTCATTGTCAAACTAGAATCAGCAATGTTCTCATAATCATGAGCAAGCTTTAAGTTGTCAATGTCGCCATGTTTTGATTGTATTTGTGACTCAAGCTTTTTGATTTGCTTAAGTAAATCTTTTTTCCCAGGAAGCGAAATAGCAGTAACGCCTTGCTCTTGTGCTTGACGATCCAATGCCGTACTTTGAGTTTGTAGATCATCTAGCTGTTTATGCAAATCTCTAAGTTCAGTTTGTTTAGCATCTAGCTTAGGCTGAACTGTGCCGAACGGCATATCAGGATTAAATGCTCGTCTGCTTTTTTCTATACTACCATTTGGAACAGTAGAGTTGACAATATTATCACGAGTCAGCATTGTAATGCCTTTGCCTGCTTGAGTAAGCAAAGGATCTTTTTCAGTTCCTACATACTTCATGATGTAGTTCTTAAATGGGCCTTGCAATGCTTTTACAGCAGTATCGTAATTGTCTTTAAACTGATCAAGTGTTGGCAAACCATTCTTAGTGGCATATTCATTTAAATGCTCAGCTCGTTTTTGCTCACTCTCGTCATGCGGATACTTTAAGTCAAATGCATGACGAGCATCGAATTGGCTTAAACCAGGAAACTCTTGCTGTATTTTTTGATTTCTAAAATCGATAAATTGACTATCATGCGGAGTATCTTCAAGTATCTTACTTTGATACAAATCATTAAGCTCATAAGTTGTAGGTGTTGAGCTATAAGGCATGATATCGCGAATAACGCTATCAATACCGCCTTTCCCTAACGGAACTTTATTTGTAGTTGCCGAAACGACGGGTGATCCCTCAGGTCTTACAGCATACAAACTTGTCGTAGGTTGCAAAGCACCAGGAACACCTGGAACAGGCGGTAAGCCTTGCATCTTGCGCTTAGTCATAATATCGCCAATTGTGTCCGCAGTCTTTTGTGCCTTAACACCTAATGTATCTTCGCCAAGTATGTTTTGTCTTTTAACGCCTGATTGTGCATTCCTAAAGTCTTGTGGTAAGTCTTTAAGCTCTTGACCGACAATTTGCGCTTTACCGATTGTGGCTCTTACGTCACTTGGCGATACAAGTGGTCTACGTTCTTCAAGCCCAGTTATATTGCCAATTACGCCGCCTCTTGGGCTCATAGGCATCATAGGAACGTCTTCCAGCATTGTGCCAAGATTACTTTCAAACTGTTGGCCAAGTGGGGTTTGTGGCGGCTTAGCATGCATTTTGCTAAAATCCGTCGCCAATTGAGTTGCTGTATCGAGTCCTGTTGTGCTTACTTTGCCTGTGTTAACATAGTTGCCAATGTCACTAGCAATCTCAGGAGCTGATCTAACAAGCCCTTGAGCAGCGCCTAATGCGCCAATTGCCGGATTTACAACAGTCGTTCTTGCTAAGTCTTGCATGGACTTAACAAGCATTAGTGGATTGTAGTTTGCGGCTACATTTTTAATTGTGCTTATAGCTGAATCTAATGGTGAAGCCGCTGGTTGTGGAGTCGATAATCCGCCAGCCAAAGGTGGCACTGATTGAGTACTATTGTCATCCCATTCATTAAGCGGCATATGGGTTCACCCTTCTAGGCTTGGTATCATCCACATAAAGATCTGGGTCATTATACAAATAATCCAAGACAAGGAAACCACTGTCTCGCAAATATCGTAAAGCTTGGCTGGTTGAGTCTACAAGGTCGTCATGTCGGACTTCAGGGAAAGCACAAAGCTGATTGATCAACGGTTCGGCCCAGTCACGAGCCATGCCTTCACGCGACATAGACTCAGGAATATACACCAAGCCTTTTTGAATCAGAGGCGCCACGATATTCAGTCGCTGTGTTTTGTCTGCATTCCCTGGGTTATAAGCACGGACTGGCAATCCGGCTCTTTGTAGGTCTTGAATCAGTGAAATACCTGCTGACTTGTCCTCAATCAGAACTAAGTCAACCTTCTTGCCTTGTCCGAATTCGTCATTGTCACCGTAAATCGTACCGAACTCTTCAAGCACACGAGGCCGAAGGTCTGGGTATTTCATGTGCTCGTCCCATGCATCGATTAGCATAACAGACATCGGCTTGTCGGTTGGTTTAAAGATCCCCCAAACTGTGCAAGCAGTCGGGTCATTGGCTGTCTTATCAGATGTAGCACAGTCGTAGCTTTGTATGACGTACTGAAACTGAGGCAACGGCTTTTCGGCCGGCCAAAGTCTTAGCCATTGACGTTTAACGATGCCTGATTCTTCTGGGTCGATAATCTCAGCATGAATCTCTTGTCGGCCAAGCGTTGTGCCTTCATACTGTAAGATCTGCTGTTGGAACGATGGAGCTAAGTTCTTTAAGTTGTCATACGTTGATGCTGTTGTGTAGCATACGTCTTCACCGTCACGATTTGCTAAGTCAACAATCAAAGGCTTTGGCTTTGGTGTTGTTGTACAGATGAGACGAGGCTGCTTACCGAGACGCATGCCGAATTGCAGCATGTTCCATGATTCGTCAAGGTAATGCCAAGCTGCAAGCTCATCAAGCCACCCGCCATGAAACTGCGGACCGCGAAAGCGCTCAGGCTCTGATGCAGGAATGCCTTTGATGATTGAGCCGTTCTTTAAGTTAATCTCATGCAGAGATTTATAGTAAAAGTCGATAAGCTCAGTCGGCATAACGTTTAGCAGCCCTGAATCGCCCTCAAAGCACACATCACGAACGTCACCGCTCGTTGGAGCCGAAACTAGCCATCTTGTCTTTGGTTGTGTCCAAGCTGCCCACCAAGTCCACTCAGCCGCGCACCGAGTTTTGCCAGCACCACGACCTGCTAAAAGTAACCAGATACTCCACCAATCGCCCTTAGGCGGTATTTGATGATCACTAGCTATAGCAAGCCATTTGTTTCGTGCTTTCAGCGCTGCTTTCCATTCCGGGGACGCTGTACTTAGATTAGGTCCGGTTTTTAGACGTTGATCAACGTGCTTAGCTATTTTCTCGATTGTCGTTGTCATCTTGTCTTATGCTAAGAATTTCGTTCATTAATTCCTCAGCAAAATCATGTACAACATCGACCTGAATAGCCCCGTTGTTTTTGCCTGTAACTTCAAGCTTATTGTTTTCGCGATATTTATGTGGAAAACGAGCTGCCATCGACCGCGACCACAGCGCTGTGTTGATTCTGTTCCCGCCCGGTCTCTCGATCATATGATCTAAAGCAAGTTTTTCAAAGAAAAGCATCTCTTCTTTTTTAGCTTCTTCTAAGGCCGTGAAAAAATCTGGATTCGCTTCAGCCCAATTGCCTAAAGTTTGCCATGTAATGCCAAGCTCAGATGAAATAGCTTCTCGGCTATAACCTTTTTTGCCTAAGTCAATAGCAATTTGGCAAAACGACGGATCATACTTAGATGGCCGTCCAACTGGTTTTTTGGGTATAGGTTGTGTGCTCATGTGTAAGATTGTACATCAAACTTGAGAAAAGTGTGGAAAAACGGCAATAGTTGTAAGAGAGAAACTTTAGTATTATACGGTAAACTAAAGTAATAATAGTTACATCTAAAGTTACATCTAACCAGAAAACTATATACGACGACGTATATATCTATATATAAATAATATTTAAATATATATGTAATTATTGTAACTATGTATTTATCGTTTAAAATCAACAACTTGGCTAGCATTTTGATGTAACTTTGATGTAACTTTAGATGTAACTTTTAATACTATAGTTCTATTTCTCTCTTGATCGCAGCATCTGTATTTTCTGACAATTTTGACAGATCTCCGTGTTTTTGAAAGTTACATAATTTAGCCTTTGAAGATGTAACTTTGAAAATGGTAAATCTATGTGATTTTCCATTTAATCTTATGACTTTATTGGCTTCGACTTCACCATGGCTTAACAAAGCTTTACGAATATATTGAGCTTTTGCTCTAACTTCATGGCCCCAACGTTCGCATAGTACCTCCAAATGCGATGGTGTAAATGCTGCTATTCCATCAAGATTCTCAACTACCCAGTCGGCAAGTTCACTTGCAAAGGCTTCGATCGGACTCTTACTGGCTTGTATAGCAACTTGTTTGTACTTAGTTTCTGGTGCTGGTTTGGCAGGATCAAAGTTACTGATGTCTCGGTTGTAGTACCAATTTAGCACAATCCCAAAGCCATTTTGCTGTCTTGCCCATTGCATCAGCTTTACAACTTTAGGGTGTGTCTCGGCATTGGTTAAAGTTTCAGGCTTAAAGATGGCTTCACGTCTTGCATTGTCACCCATTCTTGTGATGTAAGGCTTATTTGACGTAAAGATAAAGTTCATAAAATTCTCAATATTGTATTGAGCGCCATACTTGTTATTGATGGCAATTTCTTTGCCTGTGATCATGCTCTTTAACTGTGCTGAGTGATCCTCACGATCCGATGATGGCTCATTGATCACAATCAGAATCTTATTTTTAAAGATGCCATTGAAATTACCAAATAGCTCATCCGGTCCGATAATGATGGCTGGACCGTTTTCACCGAGACCTAGCATTTCGGCTATAAATTCAGCAACGGCTGACTTACCAATACCCTCAACATTACTCACAAACTGTGGGGTTGTGTTATTTCTTTTGTGCGGAAACTGGACTATGTTAGCAACCCAGTCATGCCAATAATCAGCAAAAGACGGTTCATCTCTAAAAAAGTACTTACAAAATTCCAAATACTCAGTTGGATCGCCCTCAATCGGATCATGAAGCCAATTTCCTAAATAGTTATAACAGCCGTCTGGTGTGATCTTTAAACCTTGGTATTGCGGAAAAACACCAACTTTCCTGATATCGCATCTTTTGCGCCACTTTTTATACTCTTCCATCAACACATATTCACGTGTCACTACTTTTGGCGGTTGATTAGGTCTGGTCTGTACTTGTGTAGACTGCAAAAAGATATGCTGAGCACTATCTATCTTTGCCTTTTGGAAGCTCATGATATGGCCATCATCGATACGAATCACATCGCCATTGTACAGCGCATACTTAGTGCTAAACTCATGAAGCCTAACATCCAAGCTGTCAACACCATTCATCACAACTGACGTACTGGCTACCACATCGGACAAAGCCTTACCATCATTTAGATGATCATCAATTGCATACTTACTGCCTTTACCTGGGCCAAAGCGGCCGACGCGGCACAAATGCACTTCAGCACCAAGTCCACGTAGCACAATGGCTAGCTTAGTCTCGGCCAAAGCTACCTGCTCATTTGGCTCACCATCATCCTTGGCACCATCATAGTCAAAAATGATATGCACTTTTCTATGTGTAACATTGAAATTAGTTTTCTTTTGCCATTGTATTTGCATCAAGTCTTTGTGCAATTGCAAGCCACGTTTATCGGTCCAACTAGTCACTCCAGCCAAGCCAACACATGCATAGTTCGAGCCCTCGGCTTTAACAGCCTTTGTGATTGCCCAAGCTTTGAATTCACCCTCTGTGATGATGATTGGTATATCAACATTTGAGATGACTTGCCGCCATTGTGTTGTTGGTGGAAAATAAATGTGACTGCCACTAGCCCTTGCTTGGCTGTATTTCATCTTAGTGCGTGGCACTAAAAGCCTGACACGTGTAAAACCGGTGTCATTGCCATCGATATCAAAGTACGGTATTTTGACCGCCCATTCATGAGTGTGCCCTAAAAGGGACTTGGTCTCATCCTTATCAAGAAAAGTTAAACCTAAAGTTTTAATGTCATTATCGTCGAATTTTCGTGCATTTAAGAAGTCATGATATAATTCTAATGGTTGTGTTGTATGAGACGAAAATCCCATTGACATGATCGTTTCCTTTGCAGTTGTCTTTAAAGGCCCTAGTTGTGAGCTAGGGCCTTTTTTTCTATTATATTTAGACGGTGATCAAAGATTCAGCCAATGTGATGGCTTTTTCCTTAGTGCTAATTCCGTCCCCAAATAAAGCTCTGTCCATCCTAACATCGGCTGTACGGCCGCGGTGGTGGTCAATGTACTCGGTAACAGAGTTAATCAAGCCCCATACAGTATTCTTGGCAGATTTTAGCTCACTGCCTCGGCCTTGCCCACTATATAGTGCCATTAACTTTTCGCTGATCTTTTTGCTAACTACTACATCACCATCTGTGGTTTCATAGGTTGACATAGTATCGCAAAACTGTTGTGCCTGTGCTTGTGTCACATGCGTGTCGCTCCAATGGCTGACACGTGATAGGAATGATGACCATGAAGTGCCGGCCAAACCAAGTTGTGCCTTAACTTGCTCATCATCAAACACTGATCTATGACTAACACGAACTACGTTCTTAGCTTTACCTGATTCAGCTTCATTCATTGCAAAACCAAGTGTGTTATTGCAAACTACGCGAACTGATGTGAACATAGCTGTTGTTGCCATTGAGCCATCACAAGCTGTACCTAGCAATAAATAGCCTTTGATTGTATCATCCATGATCTTAGCTTCTTTACCCATGCTAGCCAAAGCCCAGTATTTACGACCACCGCGTAAGACACCGGCTGTTTCTAGCTCAAAGCCTGCCTTGGCAGTTAAATCCCTATAAAACTCCAACACCTCTTTAGGTTGGACCACTTTATAACCATTGGACACAATTGCAAGTGAATCACCACTATCAGAGCGAACTAAAACTTTTTTGCCTGAAACACGGTAAATGTTTGAATCGGCTTTTGTACGATAAAGTGCAGGCACTTCATCAATTTGGAAATCCATGCCAGCGGCTGTTTGCCATTGCTCAATGGTCTGACCGGCCTGCATTTGCTGACCTAGTTTGTGCCATGGTGTGTCGCCTTTATAGGCAATTGCTGAAAAACCCTTTGTGTTGTCGATTTCGTGAGCCATGATGTTAATCCTTTTATATTCAGAAAGTTAAGAAATTTAAGTTTGTGTGTTTCCACATGTCACATTATACTAGGATTTTTAAAAGTAAACATCTTTTTTAAAAATATTTTCAAATTTATTTATAAAATTATGTACTCAAATTAAAAATATAGTGTACAATGCAATCATGCTAACAAAAGCATCCTTATTTTTAAATGGTTTGAAAATAAAGGTATTACATTTAAACAATTGTGAAAACACAAGTAAACAAGCAAAGGAAAACATCAAGATGTCATATCTTACACACAATGAAATAAGCGTAAATAGAAATGGTACTAGTCTAAAAGGCTATATTGAGTGTGACTACTATTTATTAGTGACCTTATTTGGTCAGCCTTTTAATGGTGACACCACTAAATCAGATGCTGAGTGGCTAGTTAAATTTGATGATGGTGTGGTAGCATCCATTTATAACTACAAAGACGGTTATAACTATTGCGGTCATGCCGGTACACCAACCGAAAAAATTAAAACTTGGCATGTAGGTGGCTTTAGTGATACTGCCGTCTATCATGTACAGCATGCAATTGATGAATACGTTCTGGATTGCTTAGAAAGCACATACAACAGCAATCATTCTATGTTTGAGGAGGCATAATGAAACAAACAATCTTAGATCTGACTTTGGCCTTTGTCATCGGAGTCTCTTTGGCTCTATGTTTAGTAGCATGGTGGAGCGCATAATGACCCCTTTATATTGGCACAAAAAACGAACCGCTGTTGACATGCCGCCAACAGCCGAGCTTTTAATGAACATCATAGTTAAGTATGACACAACTGAATTTTCAGTAATGGAATTGCTAAGCTATGCCGAAAACTTGAAGGTTGCATCATCTGCCACACTTCATAGATCCTATGATTGGTTAATCAAAAATAAATTCATTAAAGCCTATCATCATGAAGGCAACCAACGAACTAAGTTTGTAATGCCATCAGAAAAAGCTAAAAGATATTTTGAGGTGACTAAATGAAAACAATTCAAGAAATTAAAGATGAGCTGAATGAGCTATATGGTGCAACCATGGCATTATCACATGCCTTATCAACTATTCATGATCAGCAAATGGAAAAAACAAAGCAAATGTTCGCATTAAACCAACTGTTAAGAGAAATGCAGGAGAAAAGAGATGATTAATGGCTACTATTATGATGAGGAAGAGGCTTATCAATTGCGGATGCAAGAACAAGCATATAAGCAATATCAAAGACTTTTATGGGCACATCCTGATTGTAGGGATCCCGATCATCCTGGGTGCGAAGACTGTGAAGAGGACTGGATTGAAAATGACGAATAAACTTAAAACACCCCCACTTGATTTTGTCTGGACACCGGCAGGCACTGATATTACCGAGCGTTGGCGTACGCATCATGGTTGGATCCCGCCATCCGAGCTGCCTGAGTATCAGCGTAAATGGACGATCTATCAAGAACTGCCACTTCGAAAACTAACCGACGAAGCCAAGAAAGAGATTGAGCAATTGCTAACGGTCAACAAAGTAAAACGTTGGAAGGTTAAATGAAATGTCCAAAATGTGGTACATGGTCTATTGTGCTAAGTACAAGATCCACACAAAAGAACACATGTACACGAAGACGTGAATGTGCCAACATGCACCGATTTACAACAACTGAACTTCTTAAACTCGATTTGAAAGAAAACTATGTACCAAAAAGTCAAACAATTCCGCCAAAAGCTTAACCTTCCTGTTTCAGATAGACCGCAATTGCTAAGATCGGCTGAAATCAGCTTTTATGCACGGTTCATCATGGAGGAACTAAGCGAACTAATGCGAGCACATGAAAAGAACAACTTGGTGGATGCAGCTGATGCAATCACTGATCTAATCTATGTGGCCATGGGTTGTGCCCATCATATGGGTATGCCATTGGAAGACATCTTTGATATTGTACACAATGCCAATATGCAAAAGAAACCTGGGCAAACTAACCGAGGCGTGCAAACAGATGCACTAAAACCTGAAGGTTGGGTACCACCTGAAAGAGAAATTGAACAAGTACTTGATGCACTAAAAATAATTTAAAAATATTTTAAAAATAGTGTTTACTTTTCAAAAAGTACAGTATAATCCAATTGTTTACTTCGGTAAATAACTAAACTTCTTAACTTCTAAAAGGCTTAATATGAACATCTTTTTTCTACATCATGTACCACAAATTGCGGCTTTGTATCATTGTGACAAGCATGTGGTAAAAATGGCAGTTGAAACGGCACAACTGTTAGCAACAGCACATCATCACTATGGCAATGGCGATAATGTGACATACAAACCAACACACAAAAATCATCCATCAGCAATATGGGCACGTGAATCAAGATTGCACTATGATTATTTAGTGGATCTTGGTATTGCCTTATGCAAAGAATATCGTCGTAGATATGACAACACTCATGCTTGCCACCAATTGTTTGTTGGTGAGTTAATGTATTGCCCTCCTGAAATGAACAAACTGCCTTTGCTATGGCAAGACCCACCACAATGCATGCCTGATGAGTGCAAACGTGATAGTTCACTTGAAGGTTATCGTGAGTATTACCGCCATAAGCATACTATCATGGACATGGTTTGGTATAAAAATGATGGCTCATATACACCACCTTTTATGGAGTTAGAACATGCTTAATCAACAAAAATGGGATTTAAGATACTTAACTCTTGCTAAACTAGTTGCATCTTGGTCTAAAGACCCATCCACTAAGTGTGGTGCTGTTATTGTTAATCCTAATAATGAGATTGTTAGCATTGGCTTTAATGGCTTTCCAAAAAGTGTAATTGATTCAGAAGAACGGCTTAACAATAGGCAAACCAAACTACAAATGATGGTGCATGCCGAGAGAAATGCACTTATCTTTGCAAAACAAGACTTGCACAAATGCACAATTTATACGTATCCTATGATGGCATGTAGTGAATGTGCAGCTATGATCATACAGGCAGGCATCAGCAGGCATGTGTCAATGATCACAACAAATAAAAACTGGAAAGAAAGCTTTGTATTGGCTAGTCAAATGTTTGATGAAGCCGGTGTTAATGTTGACATGTACTTACAAAATGAATTGGAGAATGTATGAATATCTCAGATCTAATCGACCAAATCGTAGATGTGAAAAGCCAACGCGAGGCTTTAACTAAAAAAGATAGTGAACTATCTAAATTACAATCACAAATTGAAGCTGATCTTATGCATGCTATGACTGAGGCAGGTACTTTAAAAGCCGCCAATGAAGCTGGCCATAGTGTGACTATGAAAAAATCAGTACATCCAACCATTATTGATTGGGATCAGTTTTATGCTTATGTGACACAAACAAATAGTTTTGACCTGTTGCATAAGCGGTTAAGTTCTACAGCATTTAAAGATCGCTGGGAAGCAGGTGAAGAGATACCCGGCTCTTCATCAGCAGAAGTTTGGGGTATTTCATTAACTAAATCACGTAAATAAGAGGTTACATCATGTCTAAAAATCAAATTGCTTTATTCGAATCCGAACTTGAAAAACTAGCTAGTGCTTCTTTGGAAGCCGAGCGTAGTGCAACTGGCATTACATTCCTTAGCACAAAAGGCGGTACTTTAACGTACAAAGATCAACCTATTTCAGGCAATGCTTTGAATGTTGTGATTCTTAGCTCACCTGTTGAGCGCTTGTATTACACAGCTAGATACGATCCTACAGATCCAGCTGGTCCAGTTTGTTTTGCACTTGGTCAATCAACGACAGGACTTAAACCTAATGCATTGTCCGAGCAAAAGCAAAGTGAAGCATGTATGGGTTGCCCTAAAGACCAATGGCGCAGTGCTACGAATGGTGGTAAAGGTAAAGCTTGTGCCGAGAAACGTAGGCTATTGATTATGACAGCAGATTCTATTGAATCAATTGACAGCATCAACATGGCTGAAGTTGCAGCATTAAGAACACCTGTTACATCGGTTAAGCCATTTGCTTTGTACTTGCAAAAGATTGCCAATGCCGTAAAACGACCATTGTCAGCTGTTGTGACTAAAATTAGTTTAGTTCCAGACCCTAAAACACAGTTTAGATTGGAATTTGACTTTGTCAAAGCAATCGATGATATTGAGGTTGTAAAGGCGTTAATTGCAAGAGGCGAAAAAGAGCTTGCTAATGCTATTGAGACTGCAGGCGTTGGTGAAGAAGCAGGTGAAGAAGCTGCACCACAATCATCAAAGTACTAATATGACAGATCCAATCTTCTTAGACTTTGAGTCAGAAGCAATCGGCCCACGTCCTCACCAATATCCGCCTAAGCCAGCAGGTTTAGCTGTTTTGGATAGGACTGGGCAGTTTGAATCAGGCTATTTCTCATTTGCCCATGACTATAGCAATAACACTAGCTTTGAAGCTGTAAAACGACTGCTGATTCGCATTTGGGAAAGTGGTAGACATATTTGCTTTCATAATGCAATGTTCGATATGGCAATCATTATTGAGCATTTTCATTTACCTTTCCCACAGCCACCAAGAGTTCATGATACTTTAGTGCTTGCCTTTTTACATGACCCATATGCAAAGAGTTTGGCATTGAAAGAGCTATGTAAAGAATGGCTTGATGTACAACCGGAGGAGCGTGATGAACTATTTGATTGGCTTACATTGCACATACCTGAAGTTAAACGAAAGCCTAAGAGTGCAGGGGCTTATATTGCACGCGGACCAGCAGATCTTGTGGGAAAGTACGCTAGTGCTGATGTTCGATTAACTGCTGGGTTGTTTGACTTTACAAAGCAAGTACGCGACTCTATGCCAGAAGCCTATCTTCGTGAAATAGCTTTAATGCCAATGCTACTTGAGAACAGTATGCTAGGGGTTAGAGTTGACCGTGAAGGCATGAAGGCTTGCTTGCATAAAGCAAATGCTGACATTGCCTTGTGTGAAAAGTGGCTGTATGAGTATTTTGGTGATGGCAACATCAACTTTAACTCTGGCGGTCAACTGGTTGCAGCAATTCAGCTCAATGGCTGTTATGACAAGACCAAAAAATGGCCTGAAAGTGACAAAGGTACACCATTATCCGACAAAGACACTTTAAAGGAAATGATAACCGATGAAACCTTATCATCAGTCCTACGGCATAGGGACGTGTTGGTTAAACTAACAGGAACCTATATTACCCCTTGGCTAGAACAATCTGAATCAACCGGAAGGATCTACACGGAATGGAACACGGTCAGAGGTGAAGCTGGCGGAACCAGAACTGGTCGGCTATCGGCAAAACCAACTTTACAGACCATGCCGACACGTGGGCCAAAGACCCCATTGCCTACAGAACTGCAAGGCTTGGTTATACCTAAAGTCAGAACTTTTATCTTACCTGATGAAGGTCATATGATGGCAGCTGCTGACTTTCAGGCACAAGAGTTAAGGTTGTTTGCACATTTTGAGGACGGTAAATTAGCTGAGCAATACAGACAAGACCCAATGGCTGACTTGCACACATTTGCATCCAACTTAATGTCACAAAGAGCTGGTAGACCGATCATCAGAGATTATGCCAAGACATTGTCATTTGGGATTTTGTATGGTGCAGGACCTAGAAAGATCAGTGATATGCTTGGCATACCTTATGTAGAGGCCAAAGAATTGATTGACATTTATAAATCAGAGGTAGCTCCTGGGTTAGACAAAATCAATAATGATTTGATGACTAGGTACAAAATGAGAGTACCATTTTCTACAATTGGTGGTAGACTTGTAAAAGGTGAACCTGCAAAGCTAATCAATGGTAAGTATATGGAATTCGGATTTAAGTCATTAAACACTTTAATTCAAGGTTCAGGCGCTGATATGGCAAAGCAGGCAATGATTGACTATTATGCTATTGCTGAAGATAGTCGATTGCTATTGTCATTGCATGATGAGTTAATTATCTCAGCAAAAGCGGATGTTGTGCAACGTGAAGCTGATAAGCTTGAAAAGTGCATGATTAATTCATTTAAGTTAGATGTGCCACTTATTGCAGAGTCTAAGATTGGCAATAATTTTGCAGAGGTTAAGTAATGACATACCCTTATTCATACTCATCCATAAAAACTTACGAAGAATGTCCGGCTAAATACAAGTTTAGTCGTATTCTTAGATTACCACAGCCAAGCGGTCCAGCCGCTGAACGTGGCACGTTAATTCATGCCGAGATTGAAGAAGCTTTAAATGGTGGACTAGTTTTACTATCAGCTGATGTTGAGCATTTAGCCAATAGTATAGAAGTTTGGCGAAAAAGTGGTGCACAATCAGAGCTTGAATTTGCATTTGACAAGCATTGGCATGAGGTTTCATACAAAAGCGATAGTGCAATCTTTCGTGGCATTATTGACCTGTATATGGAGCATGATGATCAAGCGGTTGTAATTGACTTTAAGACCGGTAAAGAACGTGATTATCAAGATCAGGTGAAGGTGTATTCAGCTGCTATTTTAGCAACTAAGCCACACATTAACTCAGTCCGTAATATCATTGAGTTTATCGACCAAAAGAAGACTAAAGAGTATGTGCCTGTAAGACGTGAAAACTTAAGTGAGCTTAAATCATTGTTAATTGGCAGACTAATGGCTGTTGAGTTGGATAAGATTTATGCACCAAACCCAAACCAGTTTTGTAGATGGTGTCATTATCGTAAAGACAATGGTGGCCCATGTAAATGGTAAAGGATGAACAATGAACAAGACTGAAGTAGTACCACTTAAACGCGCCAAAGTTAAACGTATTACTGTGTATGTGCCTACAGAGATTGACCGTATTAGGGATAGACTGCAGGATGACACAGGTGTCAAAATGTCATATGTACAAGTGTTTAGATTTCTAATTCACTTTTACATGCAAAGAGCTAATGAACCAAAAACACGATGGGCAGCACTAAAATGATTACACCAGACTTTAAGTTTGAACTATGGTTATCCGTTGAGAGTATTAGATTTATTTGTGCAACTATTTGCATTTCTTTTGTTGTTCTATTTGCTATTATCGCAATGATATGCAAAGGAAATAAAAATGACGAAAAAGCAAAAGATTGAACGTCTTAACTATTCATTAGGTCACTTGTATTTTTCATTGTGCTCTTTCTCAATGAATGAGCGCTGGGAAAAGTATATTTTGTGTGCCATGCTAATTCATGAATTTGAAGCGCTTATTAAAGAATTGGAATCATCATGACTAAAGAAGAAATCATTAAGATGGTTAAACAAACTCAATTTTTTAAAATGATCACAATTCAAGCAAATGGAGAAGCTATATACACCTTTGACATAAATGCTCTTGAATCTTTTGCTAATTTGGTAGCTCAAAAAGAACGAAGAGAGATTATTGAGTGGCTTTGCTATTACAAGGATTAAACATGACTAAAGAAATAGTTTTAATGAATGGATTCGGATCAATAGCAAAAACTGCTTTTGTTGTTGTTAAAACCTCAGACGATCAAATTCAATTTTCAACTGAAACTGGGTTTGGATCATTGTTTACAGATAAAGTAAAAACAGGCAATGGTCAAACAGTTGGAGAAAGAAACAGAGCTAATCTCCATGCCATGTTAGATGCATGGATTGACAAAAAAGAATGGGTGCAAGAATGACTGACAAAGAAATCATAGAGATGGCTAAACAGACTGGATTGGCTATTGGCGTTGCTTTGGATGGCTCAAAGTTCGTTGGAAAGCATGAAGACAAATCGTTTGCTGTTGGTCGTTTGCCACTAGAAGACTTTGTGGCCTTTGTTAAACTGGTAGCAGAAAAAGAACGTAAGGCGTGTGCTGAAATTTGTGATGGTTTTTACTTATCATGGATAGACATACAAGGTAGATATGAATTCATGGGTGAGGGAGCAAGTGAATGTGCTGGTGCAATCCGAGCAAGGGGACAAGAATGACTAACGAAGAAATTATAGAGATGGCTAGAGAAGCAAATTTACCAAGTTGTTTAGCAACGTATCCAAAAGCACTTGAACGATTTGCAAAACTGATAGCAGAAAAAGAACGTGATGAATGTGCAAGGATTGCAGATGAATGGGTGCTTGCATACCCACATCCATCAAAAACTATTGCTGAAACAATCCGAGCAAGGGGACAAGAATGACTAATGAACTACCAACTGCATTTCCTTGGACGCATAAAGACATTACTTGTACAGGTATGACATTGCGTGACTACTTTGCGGCAAAGGCTATGCAAGCAATTATTGGTAGAGAAGACAACAGATTTACAACAACTCTTGAGTTTGTGGGTGGTAAGGCTTACCAGTATGCAGACGCAATGATAAAAGCAAGGGGACAAGAATGAAAACCAATTATCCATCTTATTGTTGCCAAAAATGTGGTGAATTGATTGGCTGGATTGGTCGTGTTATGCCGTTTCATAAATGCAAAGAGAAAAACATGAATCCATTACCAAGATATAACGAAAAAGGTGAGTTAGACACTAGATTAAGGGTAGACCCAGTAACTGGTGATGTAGGCATAGGAACGGCTAAAGAATTTGTTACCTTTTACAAACCTCCTGAACCTGTTGGTTATTGGTGTTTATATGGTGGCTCACCAACAACAACATTTGCAATGTATCAAAAGCCAACTGATGAACAAATTAAAAACACAACTGAGTTGTTGGGATGGATTTGGAAGGATGCGAAATGACTAAAGATGAAGCATTACAACTTGCATTGAAGGCGTTGGGAAGCAATCGTAGAACGCATCATTACTGCGAGGACACATGGTATTCATGCCCTAAGCATGAAGATGGATGCGCCAATGATTCTGAGGGCGACGAGTGCAACTGTGGGGCTGATAAAGTGAATGCTGGAATTGACCAAGCCATCACCGCCATTAATGAAGCACTAGAAACAAAAGATGAGCCTGTGTCGGATAAATTAGAACGTTTGCTATGGGAGTTTATTGACCTAAAAGCCATGCATCCAAATCACAATCCTGATCCAAGAACATGGCCTCATGTTTTTGCATATGCTCC
>Ga0208872_1000318_pt1 | contig 39024 bp, 33 predicted proteins | sample CryBogCBH12Aug08_FD_185508 | JGI IMG/M metagenome (GOLD analysis project Ga0208872, IMG submission 185508) | Freshwater microbial communities from Crystal Bog, Wisconsin, USA - CBH12Aug08 (SPAdes) | ecosystem: Environmental > Aquatic > Freshwater > Lake | place: Crystal Bog, Wisconsin, USA...
ACTGGCTGGCGCGCACGCTGGCGGCAAGCAAGGCGAAATATAAATTCGTATTTTTGCACAACCTGCTCGCCGGCGACCAGTCGTCGCGCGGCGGCGTGGAGATCGCCAAGTTCAACGAATGGGGCGGAAAAAATTTCGACGGCACGGAAGGCTTTGCGCAGCATCGTCCTGGCTGGCCGCTGCCGGTGCACCAACTGCTGTTGAAAAAACAAGTCACCGCCGTGTTTCGCGCACACGACAATTTTTACGCGCGGCAAGAACTTGATGGCATCCCTTACATCATGATTCCGCAGGCGAGTTTTGCCGGCAACGACCGCATTCGTGATTTGGAAAACTACGGTTACAAGCAAGGCACATTTCTCGGCAATTCAGGACATGTCCGTGTGAAAGTGTCGCCCGAAATTGTTGCCGTGGATTATGTGAAAGCTTCACCCGATGCCACAGCAGCCGACCGATGGAACTTTCCAACACGGTAAAACAAACTGTGGCAGACTACCTAGGAGCCGGACGGAAGGCGAAAAATAGGTGCTGTCGTAATATCTTGTAACTTTCCTGCAACTGGCGGCTCAGTATGGGTGTATGAAAATTCACATGCTCATCCGCCGGTTTGCCGGCACGTTCATCCTCGCCAGCCTGCTGCTCGCGCATTACCACAGCCCGAACTGGCTTTGGTTCACCGCGTTTGTGGGCTTCAACCTGCTCCAATCGTCGTTCACGAATTTCTGCCCGCTGGAAATCGTGTTGAAGAAAATGGGCGTGGGCGGGTCTTGCTGTGGCAGCGAGAAAAAGTCTGACAGCTCGTGCTGTTCGTGACAGAGTTGTGACACTCCATGAAACGCCTTCTGCTTTTAACACTCGTCGCGGCGATTCCGTTTTTCTCCGGCTGCCACAAGGCAGCGGAACAAACCCAAACGGAATTGCCGTCCGCCACTGTTCGCGTCCAGACCGTCGAGCGCAAGTCACGCGCCGCCACTGAGGATGTCGTCGGCACGGTGCGCCCGAAATTGAGCGCAGTCATTGAGGCGAAAGTCAGCGGGCGCATCGAGCAAATGCTGGTTTTCCCCGGCCAGTTGGTTAAGGCCGGTGAAAAGCTCGTGCTGGTGGACGCGCATGAAATCAAGTCGCGACTGGATCAAGCCGCCGCCGCCCGGCAACAGGCGGAGAACGATTTGAAACGCGACACGGATTTGATGCAGCAGAAAATTCTTTCGCAGGCTGAATTCGACAACGCGCAATCCAAGTTCCGTATCGCCGCTGCCGCTGAAGCCGAAGCGAAAACCATGCTCGACTACACCCTGATTGCCGCGCCGTTTGATGGCGTCGTCACGCGCAAGCTCGCCGATGTGGGCGATCTCGCTGCGCCGGGCAAGCCGTTATTGCAGATGGAAAATCCTGACACGCTGCGCCTCGAAGCGGATGTGCCGGAAGCATTGGTCGGCAATGTGAAACTTGGCGATAAACTCGCCGTGCGCATCGCCGCAGTCGCCACCGAAATTGAAGGCACGGTTGCCGAGTTGTCGCCCACGGCTGATCCCAACAGCCGCACTTATCTGGTAAAACTGGATTTGGCGGGCGCGACGGGTTTGCGTTCCGGGCAGTTTGGGCGCGTCTCGGTTCCGGTCGGGGAAGCGAGCGCAATTCGCGTTCCTGCCGCAGCCGTGATTCAGCGCGGACAAATGGAATTGGTTTTTGTGGTCGCCAGCAGTCATGCGCAAATGCGCCTGGTTAAAACCGGTAGCCGCGTTGGCGACGAAGTTGAATTGGTTTCGGGCCTGAATTCCGGCGAGCAAGTTGTAACCGAAAATGCTTCGGACCTGGCTGATGGCCAACCGGTGACAATCAAACCGTGAAAGCGAGCGACGAAAAATCATCGGGCGCGCATTTGGGCATTGCCGGGCGCATTGCCCAGTCATTCATTGATTCCAAGCTGACGCTGCTCATTGTCATCGCGTCGCTGCTGCTCGGTGTGTTTGCGGTCGTGATGCTCCCACGCGAGGAAGAACCGCAAATCAAAGTGCCGATGGTGGACGTGCTGGTGTCCATGCCGGGCTTTCATGCCAAGGAAGTCGAGGAACGCGCCACCCGCCCGATGGAAAAGTTGCTCTGGGAAATTCCCGGTGTCGAATACATCTACTCCACTTCCAGCGAAGGCCAGTCCACGGTCATCGTGCGCTTCAAGGTGGGCGAGAACATGGAAAGCAGCCTGGTAAAGCTGAACCAGAAGCTCCAGCAGAACTTTGACAAAATTCCGCACGGCGTTTCCACGCCGCTCATCAAGGCCCGGACGATTGACGACGTGCCGATCCTGGCGCTGACCATACACAGTCCGCATTACGATCATCTCACGTTGCGGCGGTTGGCGGCGCAAGTCGATGATGCGATTAAGCAGGTGCCGCTGGTGGCCGAGACAACCATCATCGGCGGCGCGCAACGGCAGGTGCGTGTGCTACTTGATCCGGTGCGGCTGGCTTCGCGCAATCTTTCGCCCGCCGGTCTGGTGCCGATGTTGCAACAGGCGAACAAACAATTTTCCGCCGGTGGGCTGACCAGCGACAACCACGAGGTCATCGTGGAAACCGGCGCGTTTTTGCAGACCGCCGACGACGTGGGCAACGTGGTGGTGGGCGCGTATTCCGGCAAGCCGGTCTATCTGCGCGACGTGGCGGACATCAAGGACGGCGCGGAAGAACCGAGCCAATATGTGTTCTTCGGTTCGGGGGCGGCGAACAAAGTTTCTGCCGATGAACCCGCCGTGACGATCTCCATCGCCAAGCGTCCCGGCGCGAACGCCATTTCCGTCGCCCGGCAGGTTTTGAAGAAAGTGGACACGCTGAAGGGATACATCATCCCGGCGGATGTCCAAGTCAGCGTCACGCGGAACTACGGAGTGACGGCAGAGGACAAATCCAACGAATTGCTGTGGCACATGCTGCTCGCGGTGGTGAGCGTGTCGTTTCTCATTTTGATCGTGCTCGGCTGGCGTGAATCCATCATCGTGCTGCTGGCGATTCCGGCGACGCTCGCGCTGACGCTGCTGGTTTTTTATCTCTACGGCTTCACGCTGAATCGCATCACGCTGTTCGCGCTGATTTTCTCCATCGGCATCCTCGTGGATGACGCGATTGTCGTGGTGGAAAACATCGTCCGCCATTTTCATCTGCCGGAAAGCAAGGGGCGCAGCCGGATGGCCGTGGCGATTGAGGCGGTGGGCGAAGTCGGTAACCCGACCATCCTTGCCACCTTCGCAGTGATTGCCGCCGTGCTGCCGATGGCGTTCGTCGGCGGGCTGATGGGGCCGTATATGCGTCCGATTCCGATTGGCGCGAGCGCGGCGATGTTTTTCTCGCTGGCGATTTCCTTCATCGTCACGCCCTGGGCGGCCATCCGCATTTTGCAATGGCGAAGGAAAATCCAAGCGGCTGACAGTCACGCGCCGGATCACGAATCAACCAGTGAAAATTTCTTTGGCCGGATGTATCGCGGGCTGATGACGCCGCTGATTGCCAGCGCGAAACGGCGTTATCAATTTCTCGCGGCGCTAGTCGTGCTGCTGCTCGTCTCCATGGCGCTGGTCTATGTCGGCTGGGTGAAGGTGAAAATGCTGCCGTTCGACAACAAGAGCGAATTTCAAATCATCCTGAACATGCCGGAAGGCAGTTCACTCGAACGCACCGCGCAGGCCGCGCGTGAAATTGCCGCCGCTGTTCGCACCGAACCGGAAGTGACGGATTACGAGATTTATGCGGGTGTCGCGTCGCCGTTTAACTTCAACGGTCTGGTGCGCCACTACTTCATGCGGCGCGGCGCGAACATCGCCGATTTACAAATCAATCTCGTTCCGAAAAATGAACGCAAGGCACAGAGCCATGACATCGCCAAGCGGGTGCGTCCGCGCGTGGCGGAAATTGCCGCGAAATTCGGTGCGCGGGTGGCCGTGGCCGAAGTGCCGCCCGGTCCGCCGGTGCTGCAAACATTGGTCGCCGAGATTTACGGCCCGACGGAAGAAAACCGTTTGAAGATGGCGCAAAAGGTGATTGATATTTTTCACAACACGCCCGGCGTGGTGGACACGGATTGGTATATCGAGGCTGACCAGCCGAAGGTCGAGTTCGCGATTGATAAGGAAAAGGCAGCGTTGCACGGCATCAGCGCGGAGACGATTTCGCAGACGCTCAAAATTGCCGTGGGCGGCGAGTCGGTGGATTTGCTGCACGTTCCGCATGAGAAGGAAGACGTGGACATTGTTTTGCAACTGCCGCTCGCCAGCCGGAGCAACCCGGAAGAATTGCTGGCGCTGCGGGTGCGTTCCGGCGACGCCAATGCTTTACCCGAACCGTCCATCGCAGGTGCCGCCGCGCCGCTTGTGCCGCTGCGTGAACTGGTGAAGGTGAAGCAGACGATTACCGACAAAAGCATTTATCACAAGAATCTCATGCCGGTCACTTACGTCATCGGCGATGTGGCAGGCGTGGTGGAAAGCCCGGTGTATGCGATTCTGAAAATGAATGACGCGCTGGCGAAGCTCGACACGCGGGAATTCGGCGGGGATGGCTCGCCGCTCAAAATTTACAATGCAGCCCTGCCGTTCTCTGACCAGCAACCCGCAATGAAATGGGACGGCGAATGGCATATCACCATCGAAGTCTTCCGCGATCTCGGCCTGGCGTTTGCCGCCGTGCTGGTGCTGATTTACGTTTTGATGGTCGGCTGGTTCAAGTCGTTCCTCACGCCGATGATTGTGATGGTGGTGATTCCGTTTTCGCTCATTGGCGTGCTGCCGGCGCATGGGATTTTACACGCATTTTTCACCGCCACTTCCATGATCGGCTTCATGGCTGGCGCGGGCATTGTTGTTCGCAATTCCATCATTCTCGTGGATTTCATCGAAATGCGGCTGACGGAAGGTCATCCGCTGGCGGAAGCGGTGATTGAAGCAGGTATGATCCGTTTTCGGCCCATCATGCTCACCGCGCTGGCGGTGGTGGCCGGTGCAACCGTGATTCTAACCGACCCAATTTTTCAAGGGCTAGCGATTGCACTCATGGCCGGCAGCTTGATTTCCATGTTCACCGCGCCGGTGCTGGTGCCACTGCTGTATTTCATGGCGAATAATAAAAAGGCGTAAACTGGCCATGTGAAGTCCATCTAGGAAATGAAAACCCGCGCTTCCAAAAAGCGCGTGTGTTTAGCCAAGCAGACAAAAAGCCCCGGCGAGAATCGCCGGGGCTTCGTTTTTCAGCGGGCAATGGCATCCTCGAACTTGGTGCCCAGGATGAAGTCGGCGGCTTTCTGTGCCTGTGCTGCGGCCTGCAAGATGAGCTTATTGTCGTTCTGCAATGCCTCCAGCCAGTTCTGGAGGTAAGCGGCGGAGTTCTGAATCGTGTTTTCAATGCCGGCATGGCCGCAGAGAAACGCTGCGCCTAATTCAGCAACTAATTCCTCGCGACCGTAAGGATTCGAACCGAAGCCGGCGCTTTCCGTCAGTGTAGGGCGATTCAAACGCGACGCATGGCCGGTCGCGTGGATCATTTCATGGTAAATCGTGCTGAAAAAATGGGCTTCGCTGTCGAACCGGGCGCGGTCGGGCATGGCGATGATGTCAACGCTGGGCGAATAATAGGCCTTGCTCATGCCGTATTTGATTTCCGGGCGTTTCGGCATCAGGGCGATGATGTCCTCCGCCGGGGTGCTGACGGTCGCGGTTGTTTCCACCGTGGCCGGGATGTTTTTGAGGCCGTCAACCTGCGAGAGATTGAAGACATTGTAGAGTCTCAAGACAGTGTAGCCGGTTTCCTCGCCGGTCTGCTCGTCCTGCTCCTTGACGCGTTTGCCGAAAACGACGGGGCAGGCACGTTCGCCTTTGCGGACCATGCCGCCAAGCTGCTGGGCTTGGTGGAACGTGATCCAGAATGGCGATTCGTAGCTCATCGAGTGTAAAAGCAAGGTGTTGATACCGCGATAAGGCTTCTTGGAAATCAGGTTGCGAGGCAGGCCAGTGGCGACTTTCCACGGCTTCTGCCACGGAACGGTGCCCTTTTCCAGCATCGAAATGATGCGGTCTGTAATTACTTCATAAACGCTCCCGCGTTTGTTTCCCATGTTGGGATGGCTCGCGAGTCCTGAATTTTCTTCGGTGTTGTTTTTTGGTGTGGTCATAATCTTTTTTTTACCCGCGTTGGTCTGGTCGGTCGTCCTTCACCATAAAACGCCCGCGCAATCAGGGCGGATAGCAGGGATTCCTTTCAAGGTTCGCGTCCATCCCCCTGATGAAGTCGGGCTGGTGAGGACGATTGACTGGACCGGAAGCGAAAAGGATTTGAACACACGCCAACAAAAAACCCTCGGTCACTCCATTTCCGCGCAGCGGGCGCGACTGGCGGGCGGCATGGCATCAAGCATGACGGCTGACAGGTGCGTTTTCCCCAAAGGCAAAAATGGCTCCAAATGGAGCCATTGGGTGACAATTTAGCCTCCAGTTATGGCTCCAACAAAATGACTGCTCCGGCTCGCTTGGGAATTTCTGGAGCCGTGAGCGCAATGAAGGGTTGGGGTGCCCGCCCGCGTTGGGAAACGGGGTCGCGGATCAGCGGACAGCCCAAAACCGCAATGGAGTGGCGGTGAAATGGAATCTCCCAAGGGAGCATCCCTGGGGGAGCGCAAGTCTTGGCTGCTTACGCGGCGAAGCTGGAAGGCTGACAAGTCTTGCGCGACGGGGAATTCATGGCAGACAAAATTGCACTGGAAAGTGAGTTGTTGGGAATGGCCCAAATCTTTAATTTCTGTGAATTCAGGCCTGCGATTAGCCAGGTTTGTGTTCGCATATCGTTCAAATTCAGCTTCATGCCGAAGTCTTTATTTTTTCCGAATAAAAAGTTGACCGCCCCAGTTGATTCTGTGAGATATAGCCTGGTAAGAAAATAGTTGCCGTTGGTAAGTCAAGCCACCGCAGTCGAACGAATCTCTCTTTCATTCGATGAAATGAGTTCTCCCATCAACAAGCCTACAACCCGAACGGTTGTGGGCTTTTTCAGTTAGAGGATGTTTAGGTTGCCGAATCGGGAAACCATATAAAACCCCTGATTCCGACATGATGCATCCCTTTAGCCATCCAAAAGCCACGTTGTAACGTGGGGCATCTCTGACTCGAGGATGGCCGCAACGAACTGTATTCATTGCGTTAATCGAAGGAACACCCACAGGACAAAAACCATGAAAACTCCATTAAACCAGAACACGGCGAAAATCTTGGGACAAACGGGAACGGATACCCAGGTCGTGCCAGCGAACGGACAGGAATTCACATTGTCTGAATTGCAGCAGATTGTGGGCGGCAATATTGAAATCCTCCACCCGCCGCAACAAAGGGATTTGATCCTAGTGGTGAACGAGTGGGGCAAGGCTATTCCCAGCCTGCAAAAGAATGAACTCGCATCGCGCTTATGGCAGGAGGGTTGCGAACCGGGTAGCCCACGCAGTCAAGACGACATTGTGGGCGACGTGTTGCTCTGTCATACCAATCAGGTGAATTAGAATGCCGCCGCCGTCGCTTCCCCTAGACCGTATCTAGGGGGAGCGGAGGCGGGTTCGTGAGGATGACAAAGCGGGTCTGGGCCGGCGATAGGCCCAGCCGGAATGAAAAAGCCCGCGTTCCGGCAGAGGGACGCGGGCGGGTTTGGTCAAATGCCGTGGCCGTCGCCGGTCATGGTTTGGGCGGCTTGATGCTTCTGCAAAACTTCGGCGCGATCCTCGGCGTAGAGGTCGCGGACTTTGGCCTGGGCGTTTTCGTCCAGTTGGTCGGCAACGCGACGGGCGAGGTCATAAAACAGATGCCAGCGGGCGCGTTTGTAAACGCGCGGCTTTTGTTCGTGCAGCCAAAAAAGGATGGCGCGGAGCGTGTCAGCGGTGTCGTGGGTCAGTTGGTAGCGGGGGTGAGTCGTGCCGGGTTTCAACCGTGCAAGGGCGATTCGTTCGCCGGGAAAAAGTTCGGCGGCGAGCCGTTGTGCCTCGGTCTTGGTGCGGGTGAGACTGGGAAGATTTAGCATGGTCATAAAATCAATCAGGAAGTGCCTCGTGGATGAGTTCAAGATTCCGGTCTTCGGCCATGCGGTAGGCCAGCAACTCGGCGGATTTGAAATGGTGCAGGCGATAGACATTGCCGATGGGGTCGCCGTCGTCGTTGCCGACATAAACAACCCAGACGGGAATTTCCTCCCCCTCGTCATCAACATCGGATTGCGGGCCGTCCAAGAAAATTCCGCGCCATTGCGCGCCGATGGGTTTTGCTGTGGTCGTGGTCATTTGCATTTGCGGTTAAGGATTTCGCATTCTGATTGTGGGGAGATTCGGAACGTCTTGGGCGGCGGCTGAAATTGCACCGGACCGCGAAACCGGGTTTCAAACCGGCGCTGGGGCTGATTCATCAGAACCACGGCGGAGCAATCATTCACCCGCATGACGCGGCAAAGCCGGTTGTCAAAGCGGATGACATCACCGGCCCGGAGCCGGTGGGGGTGCGTGTCGGTTGTGAGCCAGATGACGCCAACAAATTCAGCTTGGTTCGGGTCAAAGGAAAAGCGTTTGGAATGTTTCATAAAAAATCAGGAGTAAAAGTAGCCATTGGCTTTCAGGCTGAAAAAGTTGGGGTTGCCGATTACGAGATGGTCGAGGACTTCAATTTTAAGAAGCTGGCCGGCGCGGATGAGGTCGCGAGTCACTTTGATGTCGGCTTCGCTCGGCTGACAGTCCCCGCTGGGGTGGTTGTGCGCTACCACAATGGCGGCGGCGCTGGTCACAATAGCCAACCGGAAAACGGCGGTCGGGCTGACGAGCAAGGTGTCGAGCGTGCCGATGGAAGCAAGCTGGTGTCCCTTCGCCCGGCGGCGGGTGTTCAAAAGTATCACCGCCAAAGTTTCCCGTTCGGGGTCAAAGTAAGGATTGGTGGCAATGTGGAGTTTCCAATAGGCGGCAACCTTGTCGGGCGTGTCACATTCCATCATCGCGGCTGGCGTGGGACATTCCCGCAGCGGAGTGACTTTGTATTCGTAGGGCGTGGCCGGAAACTTGAACGGCTGCACAAGGCTCTCAATGCCGGGCAAGTTCGGGGTGTTGGTGTCCGGCTTCATTGGGCACCTCCGGCGGTCAAAAGTGTCAAATCCCAAAGGCTGCGGTCGGGGCTGGTGAGAAACGATTTTAGCAGGTCGGTGTCCTGCGGGCGTGATTCCACGTCCAGCGATTCACTGCGACCGCCTGCCCAAAGCGTGTCACCGTCGGCAAGAAAGAAACCTGCGCTTACAAGTTGAATGTGTGGTGCTTCCTGCTTGGTGTATTTGAAAACCTCGGCGTGTTGGACACGGTTGGGAAATGCGACAACCTGCTCCTTCTGATTCCACAAAATCACAATGTATTTGGCTGCCTCCCCGGCTTGCCCCGATGATTGTTCGGATCGGCTCAGGAGCCCCCTGCTTAAAATTTGTTTTGGATTTTTCATAGTGTTTTTTTTCCAGAGTTCCCGCGCTTGATTGTTCGTATTCGGTCTATCGCCCTGCACTGAAGCAAGGCCGCGCAACCGACGGCGGCCCGTGGGAGGAATCCCGCCGGAGGGCACCACGAAGGCCCCTCGGTGAAGTCGGCCCAGAAAGGGCGATAGGCTGAATACGACAGCAGCGGGAATGATTAAAAAAGCACTTGAAGAAATTCGGCGTGTTGACCTGTTCTGACTTCCAACGGTTTGGGTGTAACGCAGTGGAAACCAAATTGGTGGAGGTCAGACTAATTTAGTTTTTGCAGTGAGGACGGAAAGTTTTGCAAGCGCAGCACGGCGAAAGCTGGTCGTGCTCACGGCAATTGCCGATGTCCCGGCCGTGGCGAAGCCTCGCGGCATATTGCTGATGTCTTGGCCGGACGAAGTCACGCGGCCTATTGCTTTGCCTTGGGCGGGCGAAGCCTCGCGCCTTTTTTGCGTGGCTCACCGTTTCAAGGCGGAGTCCGGCACGGGGGAATTGATGCGGGGAAATTTCTGCGAAGGGGGTGGATTTTTCTCGGAGTTGCCCGCAGATCGAAATGCGGCAATACTTCGTTTTGATATGGGTCGCCGTAACGAATCCGTTGGTGAAATTCTAGTGAAATCTCCGTGGTGGATTAGCGCCGTGCTGGGCGTATTGGCTTTTGCCGGCCTGCGCTGGGGCGTCCATGCGTGGTTTGGCGACAACAAAATGGCCCAGCCGATTGTGACGGTGGCCAACAACTACGCCCCTTTCGTGGCGCTGATTTTCGGGGTGCTGGCCGGCCTGTCGTTCTGGTTTGGGAAAGGGCGGCAGGCTTTGGTTGACCAGCAAACCAGTCTGGAATCCCTGCGCGGGGTGCCGTGGAAAGACTTTGAATTTTTGGTGGCCGAAGCCTACCGCCGTCAGGGTTACGATGTGGATTTTTCCCTCGGCAGAGGGGCGGATGGCGGGGTGGATTTGGTGTTGCGCAAGGCTGGTCGCACTTCCCTGGTGCAATGCAAACAGTGGAAGGTGTTTTCCGTGGGTGCCCCGGTGATCCGTGAGATGTTCGGCTTGATGACGGCGGAACGCGCTGATGAGGCCATCATCGTCACCTCCGGCAAATTTACAGCCGAAGCGGAAAGTTTTGCCCAGGGAAAACCAATCCAATTGGTGGATGGCCCGCGCCTGCTGCAACTGGTAAAACAGGCGCAAGTCGGCTTGCCTGCAACAAGCACCATTGCTCCGGCTGAAACTAATGCCCCTCCATTTTGTCCGTTCTGTGGCAAGGCGATGGTCATACGCATTTCCCGGCGCGGCAAAAATGCCGGCAATAAGTTTTGGGGCTGCCCGGATTATCCGGGATGCCGTGGAACGCGCAATGTTTGAAAAGCTACTTGCTGGCCACCTTTTTACGGATGCGGAATAGGTGCGGTGTCACTCCAACCCAACGGCAGAGTTCGGCGTGTGTCGCCTTGCCATAGCCGATGGGGCGTTTCGTCGGTGTCAGGCTGCCATTTTTGAGGGATTCGAGGACAGCCGCTTTCGTGGCGGGGATGCCAGCGTATTTCAAGATGTTGTTCGTCCGGTAGGAGAGGCCATTCTCCGGTATTCGTTCGTAATCGCTGCTGGGATACTTCAGAGTCGCGGGGTCAACTTCCGCCCACGCGCAAAGATCCCGGTGAGCATAAACGCCGTAGGTGGGCGGGAAACGATGGGGGTAGAGTTTGCCGGCACGCAGGGCGGTGGCGATGGCTTGCTTCTCGACGGTAAAGCCGGCCTTGGTCAGGAGATGATTAAGCCGGTTGGACAGGCCATTGGGCGGGAATTGAATTTTACGGCGGGCGGCTTGGTAAATCTGCGCAGCCCGACAAGCGGAGCGATCGAATCGTTCGCCGATTTGCTGGAATGTCAGTTTTCCCTTGTCCCTTAAGCGGAGAACCAATGCCTCGCGTCTGGCCCGGAATGATTCGGTCTGGCTCATGGCAGGGGTGATGAGTAATCCACCGGATTACATATAGAATTTGTATTTCGTCTGCGGCTCAACACCTTTCGGCAACTCGGTAAGGATATGTCCAACACTCCGCGCAAACTGAATGGTTATTGGATCGCCGTTGCAAAAGGCGCAGCTATTCCAGTTTACCTTCGTTAATGCGAGGATTTCACGAGCAAGCGTTTCGACGGATGATTCGCCGTGGTGTTCGACGATTTGTAGCGGAACGGGAACGCGCATTCCTGGGTAGTCGCCCAGTTGTGGCACAAAACCCGTCGTGTAGATAATATGTTTTCGAGGGGCCAAAGTAATAACTGTTCCGCGCAATGGTGGTTTCTGGCCGACGCGCATGAAACGAATTCCAAGTCTGTCTAACGCGAGAAAGTCATGGCTTGGAATGTCCCCAAGTGCCTTTTTGAATCCCTGGAGTTCCTCCGGCCAATAGCGTGAAGTCTTGTGAATGACGACGCGGGCCGGTTTTATGCCGTGCATTTGCTGATAGAGTCCAAGTGCCTTGGACAACAATTGTTGCGCCCCTGCTTCATTCAAGTGTGGTTTCCGGTCGCGCTTTTTATCAAGCAACGCCTTCTCACCCTTCAACACCAAACCCTCACCGTGACCGGAGAATACTTGTGCGAGACTGCTTTGCGTATCCGCGCCTTTGAGGGGGCTTTCTTTGTAAAATGTCACTCCCACGAAACAGGTGTTTTGAGGGACGGATGCCAACTGCCAAGGGATGTTGTTGGATTTGTAGTAAAGCGCGGTAAAAAAATTCCACGCTGCTGAAGCCGGGTCTTGCGTCAATCCGTCCCCATTCAGTGTTGTCTGCCATGCAAATTGCGTAGTTAACCCTGTCGCCATTGCATGTGCTTTCACCGCGTGATGTAAATTCCAGTAACCAGTCGCTTGAATCACTGGGTCGGAAAAATCAAGCTGGAGCAATTCCTGACCGGTGAACTGGCGTTGTTTTTCCAACTTCTTGACCATCTTTTGCATCGGGGACAAAACAACTCTCTGATTGCGAAACGCAGCCCCAATTGTGGCGCATTCTTTCTCCACACAGGGCGGCAACACGATGACGACAACATCCGGCTCGGGTTCACAGTCTGCAAGTGTTTTGAGTTTGGCAACAATCAATTCGACTACTTGTTTAAGCTTCGTGGATACATTGGCACTTGCAACGGCTTTGGCAAAATACTCCTCTGGTATGATGCGTTGGATAGCTGGTTCGGTGACAAAGTTAGCCCGGAAACTTGCTGCGCTATTTGCACCGGGAAAATCGGGGAAGCAAATCGGGTCGTATGGTTTTTTGCGAGAATTTAGTCCCGGTGTGATTTTTTGCCGGGCAGTTTCCAAATACGATTTGAGGCTGTCAATACCTTCGCCGGTTCCGATTGCGGCGACGCGAATGGTGCGGGAATTTTTTCCGTCTGGATTGGCTGGGCCGAACAGGGTCAATCCTTCCTTAACATCAACACTGGTCTGGCCGTTGGCAAATACAAGGTTCGGCTCATTCAAGTGAAATGATTTGAATGATGGCGGAGCGCCAGCGACCAATTGCTCATAATCAGTATCACGACGCGATTGTCCAGCCGCGTGGGACGACTGCTTTGGTTTCGGACGTGATTTATTCATGCGTGGCTTCATCCGGTGAACCATCATCTTCTTCGTCATCCGCCAAAACTACATTTTCCGCGACTTCATTCATCTCATTCGTGACCGTTCGCATCAAAGCGCCGATGCGAACATGGTCAGCCTCGATGCCGACATTCATTGCGGCGGTAGCTGATACGGCTGACAAAGCGAGCTTTCCTGATCCTGCTTGGATGTGAATTTCTTTCTGCCCGTCTGCCAGAAAACGCATCCAAAAAACAAAGTTCCGCAAAATGTCCACGTTCTGTTGTCTCCCGCCCCACATTACAACCATTCGCCCCATGCTTTTGCCAGCAAGCGGTTGAATGCCATCTGACGTGAAAAGATAAGTGGGTTCCAATTGAAGATAAATTTGTTTTCCGAATCGAATGAACTTCATTCTAGCCGCGTGATGCACCCAAAAACTGGTGCCATCCGCACCTGGTTTCCTCGCCGCAACTTCGCGCAACTCATCTCCGCCGACGGCCGCAGAGCGGGTTTTACCTTCCTCGGTGGGAAGGAAAAAGAACCGGCCTTTCGACTCACGCTGAACACGGCGAGACGCCAGGAATTCTACCAGAAGCAAATTGAGCAGACCTATGAACCAGTTGCCCTTGTCTTTTTCGTCGAGCCAACCAAAAAAGTTTTCGCTGGTGATCGGACTGTCAGGTTCAATGACTTTCCGAAGCGGACATAGGCTGTCAGACAATTGGGCAAATGTGTAAAGGCGTCCTCCTTGGAGGATAAAACAGTCCGCATCTGGCACGATTTTTTTTACATCTTTCGGCTCGGTTAATAGGGTCTTTCCGCTCCAAATCAACTTTGGAACTTCCTTTACGGCCAGCAAGTTTGACAACAACAGTTCAGAAACTTGGTCCGGTTCGGCGCGAGTGGAATCAATTTCGTCGGAGCCATTCGTGATGTTGGATGCCAGCGGCGTCCGCTGGTTGCCGCGTTCTGGCGGCAAACCACGAATTCGTCGGATTAACCGATGATAATAAGTCGAGAACGCTTTCGTTTCCCGAAAATCGAGATACTTCAGGACGTTGAATGGCGCGGGAAACTCAATTCGTTGCTTGCCGTCCAAAGTTGTTTCGCGGAGAAAAATTGGAATTATCCTGCGTTTAGTATTTGTCGGGTCTTGTGAAACAACGTGCGTCCACTCGAAATTCGTCCAGCCGGAACCAAAGAATTCGGGTGACATGACAACTGCGAAGAACCGGCTAACTTTCAGCCCGGCATTCATCTTGTTTACTAGGTTGTCACCAACATCCATATCCCACTCGTCTAGGAATACGCGCAACTTTCGGGTGGCGGGAGTGCCGTCGAGGGTTTCGGATTCAATTTGAGCCGCGAGATCGAGAACCCATTTCTTGTCAGCCTTGTTATAGCTGAGAAAAATGTCCTTCAGATCGTCGTTTTCCATAGGTTAAAATCAAATTTGCGGCTGGCCGCGCAAGGTTTCGTAGAGGCCGGCATGGTTTAGCAGGATGTCTTTCATGCCGTTTTGCACCGTGGGCGAATTGAGCGCCTGTGTGCTCATGGCGGTGTGGGCGTCCAGCGCTCCCATGATGGCGTTCAACAATTCGGTTTTCAGGTCGGGTGAATTGGCGAACTGCTCCTTGGTGTTATTTGTCGCCTGTTGCCGCAAGGTTTCCGATTCCAGCAGCTTGCCCTTAATCACATTGTTCACATAGACCAGCTTGTCCTGGTCGGTCAACTCACCTTGGAAAAGGTCATTCACCTTCTGGATAATCTCCGCAAGCTGGGCTTTTTCCTTGTCATGCAACGCGCCGCTGCCGGCTTCGGTTATCGGCTCAAGCTGGGGCGTCTTGCCGGCATATAGCGGCATGGCCTCACGACCTTTGTTTTTAAGGTTGTGATGCGTGAGAACGACTTTCGATAGGTCAATGCCCTCGCGTTCGCGGCCAAACTCCAGCAGTGGCAGCAGGCGTTTGTAGAAAATGGCGCGTTTTTCCAACGCGGTGTTGCCGTAGTCAAAAATCTGCGACAGGAACGTGTAGAGCCGGATGAATGCGCCCATGTCACTCTTGAACAAAATCAGCGCGTTCAATTCGTCCTGGGCGGTCTTGGTGGCGGCTACATCGTTCTTTTCCTTCGCCAACTTCAACGCCGCCTGCGCCGCCTTGTAATCCTTCATCAGCCGGTCAACCACCGGCTCAAGCGCCTTCAACAATTCGGCCTGCGTCGCGTCCGGTTTCAACTCCACCGCCACGACGCGATCCACCTCGAAGTCATCGTAATGACCGGCGGCATCGAGTTTGGAGCGGAGATTGTAAACCAGATTTGGGTCGGTGGTGGCGGAAAGCTCCGCCGTGGTGTGATATATTTTGAACGACGCAAGCACTTCCGCCGGGTCATTTACAAAATCCACGACATAAGTGGTATCTTTGGCAGGATGGGCGCGATTCAGGCGCGAAAGCGTCTGCACGGCCTGAATCCCCGCCAACCGCTTGTCCACATACATTCCGCAGAGCAACGGCTGATCAAAGCCGGTCTGAAATTTATTCGCGACCAGCAAAACCTGATACTCGCCGCCCTTAAACGCTTCGCGGATGTCCCTGCCTTTGAGGTTCGGGTTCAAAATCTTACTGTTCTCCGTAAATCCATCCGGCCCGGACACCTTGTCGTTCACCTCGCCGGAAAAGGCGACGAGCGTGCCGATTTTGTAGCCATGTGCCTTGATGTATTTATCCATCGCAAGCTGCCAGCGGACGGCTTCGACTCGGCTGCCAACCACCACCATCGCCTTGGCCTGACCGGACAGCAGCGGAGCGACAAATTCGCGGAAATGCTCGACCACGACTTCAACCTTCTGCGCGATGTTGTAGGGATGCAGCCGCACCCAGCCCATGATGCCCTTCATGGCGGCGGCGCGCTCAACGGTTTTCTCGTCGTAGTCCTTGCCGTTGTGCGCCAGCTTGAACGCCAGCTTGTAGGGCGTGTAATTTTTCAGCACATCGAGGATAAATTTTTCCTCAATGGCCTGCCGCATGGAATACACATGAAACGGGAACGGCACGTTATCTTTGGCCGGCTTGCGTTTGGGGTCGGGCCGTGTGCCGAAAATCTCAATCGTCTTGTTCTTGGGCGTGGCCGTGAACGCGACGAAGGTAATGCCGCGATCCTCGGCGCGGGCCGTCATTTCAGCGGCCAGCACGTCATCCATGCTTACCTCGCCGCCGTCGTTCAACTCCGCCAATTCTTCTGGCGTCAACACCGCCTTCAATTTCGCCGCCGCCTCGCCGGTCTGCGAACTGTGGGCTTCATCGGCAATAACGGCAAAGCGTTTGCCTTTCGTCGCGGCCAGTTTGCGCACAGCGTCCAGCGCAAAGGGAAAAGTCTGGATGGTGCAAACGACAATCTTTTTGTCGCCGTCCAGCGCTTCGGCTAACTCCTTGCTTTTGCTGCCGTCGTTGCCGGTGATGGTCGCCACGACGCCGCTCTGGCGCTGAAAATCAAACAGCGCTTCCTGAAGCTGCGCGTCAATCACATTTCGATCCGATACCACGAGCACGGTGTCGAACACTTTCTGTTTCTGCGCGTCGTGCAACTCCGCGAGAAAGTGCGCCGTCCAGGCAATCGAGTTCGTCTTGCCCGAACCGGCGGAGTGCTGGACGAGATACTTGCCGCCCGGCCCGTCGTGTAACACGGCCATCTGGAGCTTGCGCGTCACGTCAAGCTGATGAAAGCGGGGGAAAATGATTTCCGTGATCTGCTTCTTTTTGTCGCGGCGGGCAATGAGGTAACGTCCTAAAATTTCCAGCCAGCTTTCGCGCGCCCAAACTTTTTCCCAAAGATACGCCGTGCGATGGCCGCCCGCCGGGTTCACCGGATTGCCCGCGCCGCCGTCGTCACCCTGATTGAACGGCAAGAAATCCGTGGCCGGCCCGACCAGTTTCGTAACCATCTTGACCTCGCTGTTGCTGACGGCGAAATGCACCAGCGCGCCGTTCGGAAAGGACAGCAGCGGTTCGGGTGCCTGTCCCTTCGGCCTGGGGTTGCGGTCAAACCGATATTGGTCAACGGCGTCGGTGATGCTTTGGGTAAAATCCGTTTTCAGTTCCGTGGTGGAGACGGGAATGCCGTTCAAGAAAAGCACGACATCAAGGCTGTTCTCGTTGTGTAACGAATACTTCACCTGTCGCACCACGCGCAACCGGTTCGCGGCGTAACGCGCGAGAATGTCGGGATTGATAGCGAGCGCGGGTTTGAACTGCGCCATTGGCAAGGGCTGTTTCAATCCGAGCAGTTCAATGCCGTGCCGCAACACGTCCAGCGTGCCGCGCTGGTCAAGCTGGTCGCGCAGGCGGGCCAGCAAAGTCTCTCCGGCCTTGGGGCCGTGGTTTTTTACCAGAATTTCCCATGCATGCGGCTGCGTGGCCTGCGCCCATGCGAGCACGTCGGTGGGATACAACGCGAGCGCCCGGTCATAGCTGGCAGCGTCGCCCTCGGCATACAGCCAACCATTTGCCGCAAGGCGCTGGCAAATTTCCGTCTCGAAATTGAGTTCTTTATGCAGGCTCATGGATTTTTTCCACGCCAAGACGCCAAGGCGCAAAGTTTTTTTCACCGCGAAATACACGAAAGGAGACGGATGGTGGCGTGACTCCGCTTCAAATAAAATCCACGTTCCAATTATGCCGGCTCGTGTTCGTTTAGATAGAGTGTGCGGATTTCGCGTCCGGTTCCCTCCACCTCTTCAATTTCTTCGACACAGGCAAATTTGTAGCGTCCACCAGCCTTCAATCCATCCAGGCTGGGGCCGCCTTCCCGCACCTTGCCGGACTGCAAACCATCCTCCGTCAGCAGGCCCCAAGCGCCGGTGCTTCGGTTCATCTTGTCAAACTCGCCAACCAGCGTCACGGATTCGCCCCCGAGATTGGAGACACCTGAAAGCACCTCCACCAGCGGCCCGGCTTCCGCTTCGCCGACGGCGCGATAGTTTGGCTTCGTAAAATTTGGTTCGGCCCACGAGTAGCGCAGTCCGGTTTTGTGTTTCACGAGAAAACGCAAGAGCCGCAGATATGCGCCGGCCAAATGACCCCGGTGCGCCTTCACGGTGGCCAAGGCTTTGGCTGGGTCTGCTGCATTTTCAAACAGCACGTCCACCCGCTGCAAAGCACGAGCCAGTTCGCTCTGACCGAGCATGTCCGGCGTTTTGGCGGCTTCGAGCACCACCCGGAATGACCCGGTTGCGGCCGGAATTATCACGTCCATCATGTGAGCATCCGTCTTGTCAATCGCGCGCCGGTCATCCGGTGACAATTCGCGCAACGCCGCGCCGTAGGCGTGTTTGATCATGGTCTGCACATGGCCGAGCAAACCGATTAGCGTTCCCACATGAATGCGATGCTCCGCCGCCGCTTCCGGCGGTTCGGCGGCAATCTCGAAAACCAGATTATTTCGCTCCCGTGCTTCCCTGAGCGCGAGTTCTTCCGTGGGGCGGTCGTGCAGCAGGAAACCTTCGTCCGGCAATAATCCGCTGCCGGCCAGCGGCGCGGTCTGAGGCACCAGCGCCAAGGGCTGATCCAGTCCGGCGACAACGGCTGCCAAATACCATTCCTCGGCCCCGGCCTCGCTCAACAATGAGCGGAGGTCGAGGGTGCCGGCGCGGAACTGGCGCAACCGTTCCGGTGCGACGCCCGCCACCAGATAACGATCCGAACCGTTCTCCGGCTCGACCATGACGGCGACGTAATGACCGCCGATGGTGTCCCGCGCCTCGAAGACTTGCGGGCCGTCGTAGTAGAAAAGCGTGGTTGTGTGCCGAATGGTTTTCATGCGGTTTCCACTCCACAATGCGCCAGAATGTCGAACGCCGCCAGCGGCCACCAAGTGTGGTGGCTGGGCTGAAAAGTTGGTTGGATGCGTCCGGCCCCGGCGTTAAGCGTTACCCGGCAAATTTTACGATTTTTGAGATGCTGCAATTTTTGCGCCTTGGCCACAGCATCGTGTTTGTCTGCAAAGACTGACAGCCCGCAGACTTGGCATTCCGTCACGCCGGAAAACACTTTGCTGGGATTTTCCTGACGTTGGGAGAGAAAATCGTCCGGTGTGGGCGGATTGGTTCGCACCAGTCGAAAGACCGCGCGGGGCGCGGCAATTTCCTCTGCCGCGTCGGGCGGGCAACTTGCTGGCAATGAATCCCGGTAGCTCATGCGTTGGCGAAGCTTACTCGTTTGGCCGGGGCAGACGCAACGCTGTTGCGGGTGAAATTGATTTCTTTGTGCAGGCTCATATTATTTCTCGCGGTGTAGTAGGATGATCCTGATTGGGGTTCGATATTACCCCGACGGTTTCAATGTATTTAGCTCCGGCCCTGGTGATGCCGTAAAGTTTGAGATTGCTGCTTGAGCATTCCCGTTGCGTTAAGAGGCCGCAACGCTCTAGTGTATCAATATCGTCTGACAGGAAGAGATGGTTTGAATAAAAAAACGGCTCACCATCTTCCGGTTGTAAAACTGCCCCGTTTGGAAGCTCTCCGTAGATGAGGTTCCGGGAATTTGAGGCGACCAACTGGCTGAGAATGGAGACGGCTTGGTCCGAAAGCTCCGCCGACGGCATCAGCACTTTGGAAAGGCCCTTGAACTCTTCCACCTGGCTCAACAAGGTTGCGAGCGTGTTATTGATGGAATCCAATTTGGCGAGAGTGGCGGCACTGTCTTGGCGGAGAAGATTAATCACCTCGGCCTGGATGGCGGCGGTGTTGCAGATGAGGGTTTTAATTTCTTCATGGTGGTGGTAGTCCAGCCACGCATGGAACTTTTGCTGGTCTGCCGCTGCGGGGTCCGGGTTTTCCTGCTTATATACCCCAATCAGTTGGACAATGGTTGCAAATGCGTTGGCTAATGTAAGTGGGTCCATGAGGTCATTGTATTTAGCGGTTGTGGACATCAATCTGGCCGGTGACGGCGGCGGAAATCAAGGCGGTCCGGCGTTCTTGCAGCAGGTCAATGGCGCGCTGGGCTTCGGCGGTGAGCGCACCAAGTTCGCCAAGTTGTTCTGTGAGTCCGGCAACGATTTTTGACTGCTCGGCTAATGGCGGAATTGGAACAGGCATTGAAGTCCATGTTTCAATCCGAAGCACTTTTGTTCCGTGAGCGGCTTCGTCAGTTCTGGCCAATGTCTCGGCCGATGTTCCGCGTAAGAGCCACGCTAAAAAATCAGGTGTCACTTTGGAGTTTGGCGAAAGCGCCTTCAAATCCTGATTGATTGCCATTGGCACAAGCGTTCGCACAACCGGAAATGTATGAAGCAAAATCATGCCGCGCACGACAGTCAGCAAACTTCCCGCAGGCTCAAGTTCGGCTGCTCCGTCATCAAGCGCTTTCTGTGTGATGTGATCTTGCGTGTCAGAAAGTGTTTCCGTTTTCAAATCTTTCGACGACGCCCAAGGAACATCACCATCCCAATACGCGAGATTTTCTTTGCTCGGTGTCCCACCGCTTTTCATGCTGATGACATATTTCAACGGCACAATTTCCCAATGCGTCGGGACATCGCCGAGCCATTCGATGCCGGAGGATTTCATGGCGGCTTTGGGATTCAAGCCTTTGGTGACGGCGTGGGAGATGATGGCCTGGCGTTTTTCTTTCAGCAGGGCCATCAGCCGTTCTTGTTCCGCCACAAGCGCATCAATCTTCGCCGTCTCCTGATCCAGAAATGCGGCGATGCGGGTTTGCTCCGGCAACGGGGGCATACCAAGCAGGATGTTCCGCATTTCCGAATAATTCGTGCTCCACAAATCCGCGACAATCCCCTTGCCGTAGCGATAAAATTCTTCCTGAAACGGCTGGCTGCGCAACAGGTGATGCACGAATGGCGTGTGAACCTTTTCTTGCGGGCGCATGACGGTGCAAATCAAAGACACTGAACCATCGAGGTCGGACGCGCCGGATGAACCTTTCCGGTCTGACCGGCTGTTGATAACGAAATCGCCTTTGAGAACCTTTTTCCGGTTGTCGCCGTCATCCGATTTGGCGGCGGTGTCTAGCTGCGGAACAATTCCGTTTTTGGTGACGGACAGCGCCGGAAAATCCTTGTCGCTGACTTTCTCGCGACGCTCAACGAAGTAGTAGCCGATGCGCTTCACGTCCCAATGGTTCGGCACCTGGCCGAGCCATTCCACGCCGCTGTCCTTGTATTTGGGATAGCGCGGGAAGCTCATTGGTGAAAATGATGAAGGGTCATTTGACCTGTTTCACGGATTTGGCGGGCGGCAGATAATTTTCGCCGGTGACGACTTTCTGGCCGGTCTTGGCCTCCAGCTCCAGCCGCGCTTTCTTGGCAATGCGTCCGCCGGTTTTGGCGGCAGCTTTATTTTCCGGCAGGCCGGTGGCGTTCACGCTGGCGGCAATCTGGCGGGTGGAAAGTTCGGCCAATGCGGTGAAAATCAATTCCGCCTCGCTCATGTGGTCGCGCAGGTTTTCGGTCTTCAGCCCCTTGATCTGCTTGTGGCTGGTCACGCTCACGCCGGACCATTCCTGATGGATGAGGTTGGTGAGGATGGCATATTCGTCGCCCTTTTTGATGTCGTGCGTGGCCCAATAATCGGTGAGCTTGTTGCGGGTTTCCTGACCGGTCATGCGCTGCTCAATCCACTTGGCGCTGCGGCCCTGTTTCTGCCATGTCTCGCGGGCGCGGGCGAGCGAGCGGGCGGGGTCGGCCATTTCCTGCATCCGCTCGTAACCGACCTTGGCCAACCAGAGCTTGATGGGCTCGGCCTTTGGGCTGGGCACGCTTTGGACGAGTCGCAAAAGCGTCTCGGCGGTGGCTACGTCGGTGAGATAGCTTTTGCCATCGGCGGCGGGCATTTTCAGTTGGTTACAATCTGTAACCGACTGACTGCCCTCATTTTTGAGCCGATGTTTCAGGACTTTCCAGTAATTTTGTGCCGCCTTGGAATCGGCCTGCTGCGTCAGCACACGGATGATGTCCACGACGGAAAACCACCAAGTCTCGGTAGCTTCGTCGTAAATACGGCGGATTTGGTGGCCTTCAAATATGGCTAGGTCGTTTTTCATTGGGTCAATCCTCCAATCATTTTCAGAATCCGGTCAGTGACGCCTTTCAACTCGGCGTCAATGTCGCTCAACGGGCGCGGCGGCTGGAAAACGTAGAAGTGCCGGTTGAACGGGATTTCGTAGCCGACCTGGGTTTTCTCGTGGTCAATCCACGCATCCGGCGCGTGCGGCAACACCTCGCGCTTGAAATACGTTTCCACGTCCTCGCTCAACGGCACGTTCTCGGTGTCGCGCAAATCGGAATCCGGCACTGGCTTGTCCTTACCCTTGCCCTTGGTGCCGAGAACGATTTTGCCCTTGGCGTCGCGCTCCGGTCGCTCGACCGTGATGGTGCGGTAGCCGAAATCCTCGTTCTTGAAAATGCGGCTGATGGGCACGCCGTCTTTCGTCACCTTTTTGAAATTGCCGAAAATCCGCGTGATTTCCTCAATGTGTTCGGGACTCAATTCCTTGCGCTTGCTGCCGAGACTTTTCCGCATCTTTTGCCAGAAGCCGCTGGCGTCAATCAACTGCACCTTGCCCCGCCGTGCTTCCGGCTTCCGGTTGCTGACAATCCAGACATAGGTGCTGATGCCGGTGTTGTAAAACATATCCGTGGGCAGGCCGATGATGGCCTCGACCAGGTCGTTTTCCAAAACGTAGCGGCGGATTTCGCTCTCGCCGCTGCCCGCGCCGCCGGTGAACAACGGCGAACCATTGAGCACGATGCCGAACCGGCTGCCGCCGTCCTTGGCCGCTCGCATCTTCGAAATCAGGTGCAGCAGAAAAAGCAACGAGCCGTCACTGACGCGCGGCAGGCCGGGACCGAACCGGCCATTGAAACCCTGCTCGGTAAATTCCTTGCGGATGATGGCTTCGATTTTTTTCCATTCCACGCCGAAGGGCGGATTGGACAGCATGTAGTCGAACAATTTTCCGATGAGGCCGTCGGCGGAAAGCGTGTTGCCGAAGATGATGTTGGCGATGTCCTGCCCCTTGATGAGCATGTCGGCCTTGCAAATAGCGTAGGATTCGGGATTCAACTCCTGCCCATACATCACGAGCCGGGCACCGGGATTCAGGCTGGCAAGATGTTCGCCGGCCACGCTCAACATACCGCCCGTGCCGGCGGTGGGGTCGTAGATGGAACGCACGACGCCGGGCTTGGTCAGGGCGTCGTCGTCCTCGATGAAAAGGAGATTCACCATGAGCCGGATGGCGTCGCGGGGGGTGAAATGTTCCCCGGCGGTTTCGTTGGAGATTTCCGCGAATTTGCGAATCAATTCCTCGAACACCGCGCCCATCTGGTTATTGCTGACGACTTCGGGATGCAGGTCAATGTTGGCGAATTTTTCCGTGACGAGATACAGCAGGCCGGACTTGGCGAGCTTGTCAATCTGGGTGTGGAACTCGAAACTTTCAAAAATGTCCCGCACGGCGGGCGAAAATGCCTGGAGATACGCGCGCAGATTTTCGCCGATATGGTCCTGGTCGCCCATGAGCTTTTTCAGGTCGAGGGGCGACGTGTTGTAAAAGAGCGTCCCGCTCTTGCGGAGCAAAAACGGTTCGGGATTCACCTTGGCGGCGGTGCGCTTGGCGAGTTCGGCAAGCACGGCGGGCTTGGTTTTCTCCAAGACGCAATCCAGCCGGCGCAACACGGTGAACGGCAGGATGACCTTGCCATATTCCGACTGTTTGTAATCGCCGCGCAACAAATCGGCCACCGACCAGATGAACGATGAAAGATTGGGGTCGCTCATGCGGGTTGGTTTTCGCTGGATGTTCGGCGGGTTGTCATTTTATCGAAAAAAAGATGCGCGAGATTGCCCGGCGCGGCGAGAGTAAAATGACTTCTTGCGATGGACGAACGAGTCTGAACGGGACTTTCGGCAGATTTGAAAACCACCTCCGGCGCAAACAATGAACACCACTCGCGCGCGGCGGCATAATTCTCCGCCGTGCCGCCAATGAGTTCGTGACGGCCATCGAAATGATTCAAGAGCCGGGCGGAGCCAAACCGTGCGACGGTGGAGGTTTGAAAGTGTAGAGCGGAAAGCGGGAGCCGGCAGGTTCTTTTTATTTTCATGACACCAGCATGACAGAGCCGGTTGGACATTTGCTGTCCACGCCAACAAATGAAATTCGGGTGGAAATCAGCGGCGGGGCGGCGTGAGACGAACCGTGGTGCCCGGCTTGGTGCAGGCGAAATTCGACATGGCGGCCATCGCTGTTTACCTCAGAGATTTTTTTTATACAGCCATTCGAGGAACGGTTGGATGTGCTCGGCCTGCACGACGAAAACCGTCCTGCGCGAATCTAGCTGCTGGGCAATCGAACTTGGTATGGAACTGTGTTCCTCGAAAAATTGGGCGGCGCCCCCACTGATTTGGTAGTTGATCGCAACCCATTTTCTCGGCTCAAGTTTGTCGTCGCCCAACGAAACTTTCTCGTCATCCAGATGGGCGGACATCAATTTGGCTGTGGTCACCACAACCGGAATGAGTTGAAACATCCGTGTATTTGTCCGGTGTAATTTGTTCGCAAGCCCAGTCTGGCCCAGTATTACTTGGTTCAATGCGTCTTCAATCGCAACAGTGGATGATGCTGGCTTGTGTCTGTTGAACGCCGTTTCAATTCGCATTTCAATGCCATTATCAAAGACCGGGCATTCTTGGTCAGCACAACTCGATTTTAAAATATGCTTAAATTGGAATGGATAACGGCCGATCGCCTTTGCGTATTCGATGAGGTAACGATTTGACGAAATCTCATGGGCAGATTTGTTGTTCTTCAAAAACACCCAGCAATCGTAATCCAGCGTGGATCGTTTGCATTTCATTACCACATGGCGCGGATTATCAGGGATGAACCCAGGCAGGTCGGAACGTCTCTTCAAGACGAAGTCCACATGAGCTTGGTAATGATTTGGCAGCTCGAACGACACGTCTGACTTTTCAATTTGCCATTCAAGCTTTTCGCGTGCCGTGCCGGTATTAAAAAGGCGGAAGATTTCCTGCTTTAAAGGGTAGCCTTGTTCGGTCAATGCGGCGGCAAAATTTTCATTGGCTTGTGTCATGATAATCCCTTGAACCGGAACATCCCGGCTCGGCATAGGCAAGACAGTAACAAAAAATGGACGAATACGAAAAGTTGAAACTCAAAATGGGGCGAAAAGTCAAAAGAGTCTCCGCAAAGCGGAGGCTCGTGTTGGATTTAATAATCTTCCGGCAGCAAAACGCAAGTGGAACTGCGGTCAGCCTCGGTGATGATCCAGAATTTGATGCCGTCGTTGCCGGTGTAAGCCGACAGCAGGCGAAAGCCCTTTTCCAGAGCGATTTCGTTTTCCGTTTTGTCTTCCTTGTCGAGGTCGCCCCAGTCGCCTTGGACGTGCCGATCCAGCGCGGTCAAGATTTCGTCGGACGCCAGCTTTCCGAGCGCGTTCGGCGTGATGACGATTTGCCCCAGTGGGAATTTGAGTTGTGATGCGAGAATCATTTTTAAGAAGGGCTGGCGGCCGTTTCCGACCGCCAGCTTGTTGAGGTTTACTTGGTAGGTTGCGAGACAATCCAGGCGAATGCCTGGCGCGAAACGAAGGCCAACACTAGGAGGTCCTCACGTCCGTAGCTGTCGGAGTTTTTCCACTCCTCGCCGTCGCGATAGCTGCGCTCGAACGAGGTGTTGTAACGCGGCCCCTTGTCGGTTTCGTTTTTCCAGATGCTGGCGCGAATGCCATTCACGCGAATGGTGTGCACGGGCGCATTGGAGGTTTCAGTTGCGGGTTTCGTTGTTTGTTTGCTCATATGTTTTGTCTTTCTAGTGGCCCCGGTTATCGGGGCGTTTTGTTTTTCACAAGGGTTCAAAACAAACGACCCGATGACACAGGCCGCGATAGCCGGGAGAGACAGAGAGCAAGGCGGCGGAGCAAGAAGCATCGAAATGACAGAGGCACGATGGCGTGCACGATGCGCGAAGCAACTGGAACGGCGAAACGGGAGGCGGCGGAAAGACGAAGTGAGCAACAGCGACAACCTGCAAGAAATCCAAAAGCCGGCAACATAATCGCGTTTAGTCGCGCTAATGGAAAAACCAGACCGTCAGGGTGCGTTCACGTCGGGCAATAGGCGACAAGAGGAGAGCAAAATACAGCTATTGACGTGGGTGCTGACGGATGGAAAGAGCGGATGGATTGACGGCACCAAGAAACCCTCAACGGCGGGCGGGAACGGCTGCCAGCGGGAAAATGATTCACGGAACTCAATCGAAATGGGCGAAACGTGGTCATGCCGGACGCCATGCAACAGATGGAAAGTGTCCAGAAATGTAGCAGCGCGGTTCGGAAAAAATGGGCGACTGTCGGGCGAAACTGGGAAAACATTAAGGAAAACGCCATGCAAGCTGCTTGGTTTCAACGGCATTATACTTGCTTATCACCGGATGACTTTCGGGATTCCATGAAAACACCTCAAGCCATTGTTGCGCCCGTCGCCGGGCAGTCGAAACCGAACAAGGAACGGTTGTCGCCAAATGAACCGGACTTGCCAACTGAAAAAGCAAAATATCTGGGCGCAAAAATCTGGCAGGTGGAAACCACTGTTCGCCACAAGCCGCATTTTCTAGTCGAGAGTAATTCGGTCATCAACACCAAGAGCGAGTTCGAACATAAACTCCTATGCGACGGGTTGACCTTCACCGCCGGGCACGCCTGCGCTTTCAACTGCTCATTTTGCTACGTCGGTTCCATGATGCGCAAAAATGGGAATTTGAATGGAGTGATAAAGAAGTTGGGAACCACGCATGAGGGTGTGGTGGTGGACATTGCCAATCCACTCAAGGGGCTGCGCAAGGCGCTCATGCAAGGCAGTCAGCCGCGCTACGCCGATCCCAAAGACAACCGGGTCATCTACGGCTCGCCACTTGTGGACGTGTGTGGGACCAAAGCGCAGACCGAAGTCACCATCAAAATCTGCCGGGAGATTCTGAACCTGACGAATTGGCAAATTCGGCTGCTATCCAAGAGCGCGGCGTTGAAAATGGTCGCCAAAGCCTTTAGCAAGGAGGAATACAAGCAGCGGATGATTTTCGGACTTTCGACCGGGACGCTGGATGAAAAGGTGGCGGGCACCTTTGAAATCGGCCCCTCGTCGGTATCGTCCCGGTTGAGGGCGTTGAAGGAATTGCAGGATGAAGGCTACCGGACATTCGGCATGTTGTGCCCGATATTGCCGCAGGCCGACTATGACCGGTTTGCCGACGAGGTGGCCGCCCATATCAACATCAAACGATGCGAGCATGTGTGGGCTGAGGTGCTAAATTCGCGCGGTGAGTCCATGAATGCGACCATTGCCGCGCTCAATAAAGGCGGCTGCAAAACCCAAGCGGCGTTGCTCGAACAAGTCGTGCGAACCGGCGCTGGCTGGGATGAGTATGCCCAGAAAACATTTCTGGCATTGACCAAAGTCATTCCGCCGGAAAAATTGAGGTTCCTGCAATACGTCAAGCCGGCGGACTATCCGTTTTGGGATAAACAGAGAAACAAAGGAGCGGTTTTGCTCGGCAAACACGCCAAAATGCTGGCTCAAATTGACGGCAAGGATGTCACGAAATTTGAACCGCTAGAACCTGATGAGCGGGAACTGCTAAAAAAATGTGAGTCAGTGATCCGGGAAAATCTGGAACAGTTCAAGGACGTATGTCTGGCCCTTTATCGCATCAAAAAAAGCCGCCTCTATCGCGAGTCGCACACAAGCTTTGAAGCTTATTGCGCCGCGCGCTTTGATTTCGGCTTGGCGCATGGCAAAAGGCTTGCCTCGGCGGGTGAAGTCATTCAGGAATTGGAAGACGAACAGAAAAAAATGGCTCCAAATGGAGCCGTTTTGCTGCCAACAAGTGAAGCTCAGGCGCGCGAACTGGCACAATTGGATCGTGTTGACCGGTTAAGGGTGCTGAAGGAGGCGGTGACCAAGGCCGGCAAGAAACGGGTGACGGCGGTATTGATTCAACACACGGCGGCGGAGCTTGTGCCGTCTGCCCAGCCTGCGCCATATCCGGCCCTGCCCAAATACGTCACCGATTTAAGAGTGTTTCTGGACTGGCTGGCGGATCTGAAAAAACTCACCAAAACCGGCCAGACAGAAAAGGTGGTTGGGCTGCTGGAAAAAGCGGAACGCGAGCAGTCCATCCAGCGGGAAATGCCGGCGGACGCAATTTTGTTCGTGCCGCAGAGCCACGAGTTTGGCTGGATGAGCAACCCGTCGGATTACCTGGTCGAGCACAAAGGCAAACTCCTGAACACGGAAGCCATGTTCCAATGGTTCCGATTCGAAGGGCACGCGGAAATTCAGGAGCAACTGGTTGCAAAGCCAGCCGATGCAAAAACACTGGCCAAAGAATTCAGGCATTTGCTGGTCAATCCAGAATCGCAGGATGAAATCGAATTAATGCGGCAGTGCTTGCGGATGAAGCTGGAACAGCATCCGGCGTTGGTTAAAAAACTGCTCGCAACCGGCGAGCGAACGCTGGTTGCAGACTTTTCCACCGCCCCCAAAGATGAGGCGTTGTTTTGGGGCATGGCTTTGGTTGACGGGCAGTGGGTCGGACAGAACTGGCTGGGAAAAGTCTGGATGGCACTGCGGGCAGAAAAACCGAAACTCAATCAGGCCAAGCTGAACGAACAAGTCAAGCTGGCGCAAGACCGCCCGCAAGACCGGATTCGGATTTACGGTAAGAACAAGGAAACGCCCAGTGACCCGGAACAAGAATCCTACTGGACGGAAATCGACAAATGGATTGGCGAACGGCGGAGCGTTTCCCGGCGCGAACCGTTTTATGTGAACGTTACCAGCAACGGAAGCGTGGACGAATTCGATTTTCGGAAGCTGTCGCCGATGCTGATGGGGCCGGTGACGTGTTATTCGGAAAACGGCGAGACGGTCGTCGCCCGGAGCGTGGAAGTGGCCTGGCAGTATTCCAAAGTTTATTCTTGGGTCATCAACAAGTCCGGGAAGCGCGTGGATCGCACCAAGCAATTCATCACTAAAGATGAAAAAGGGAATCCCAAACCCAGCAAGCGATGGTTCCGCTGGCGCGACGCTGCCTACCACAATCCGCAGTTCGAGCCGGATGCGCCGGAGTTGGAACTGAACAAGGAACGGGTTCGCTCCGCATACACCAAAAGTGCAACTGCCGGGCGATCCGAGGTTGCCTTTTGGTATTGGGATGGCGAAGTCATTTTCAATCCGGCGGAGGCCCGCAAGCGAATTTATTCCAAGCTGTATGTCGAGTTCGTCCGCAAAACCGAGGCTTTTCAAAAGCTGCGCGAGATTTTCGAGGGCAGCGCCGATGAGCCTGGGCGTGATGTGAAGTTGTATGACTATGACGGCTATGACTGGCAAGGTTTGGGCAAGTCGCCAGAAGATTGCCTTCATGACACCGGCCATTCGTTCGGGCATGGCGTGGTGATTTCCTTCCTGCTGTTGGGTATCAATCCGGCGGAACTGCCGGTCAAGACGCTCCCTTTGCCGATTCCTGAATCCGACGTGAAGCACAATGTGGATTGGGCAAAATGTTACGACAGCTACAATTGGGGCAAAGGCAAACAGAAGCCGATGAGCGCAACGGCAAAGGCAAAACTTGAAAATTTTGCCGCCTCGGTGCTGGGCATCAACCCAGATGATACCAAAAAATGTTGGGGCACGGCCTATCCGCCGGGATGTTTTGCGGCGACAGTCATCCGAGTTCACGACGGCATTCGTCATCGTTTTGAAAAAAAGGGCAGCCCCGTCTGCATTAAAATTTACAATCGCGAGCTTGGAGTAACCCAATGGAAACGGATTCACACATTTCACACGCAATACCGTGATAAAATGCCAGGCCTACCTGCAAACCAAGTTCAAAATGTTTTGGAGGTCGGACCGCGAGAGTTGGTGAATGGCGACCGGCCGTATCTGGTCCAAGAATGGATTGAGGGGCAAACGCTGGAAGCGTTGGTCGAAGGCGGGTCAAAAGTCGGAGTGGATGACGCGCTAAACATTTTGGACAGCCTTTTCCTCAAACTGGTGATCCCCGCGTGGTCTAAAGGCAGCAAGTGGTGGGATGCCCGGCATTCCAACTACATCTACACGCCAGACAAGCGGGTCGTCATGATTGACCCGGATGTGTTGGGCGATTACGGACGTGAAATTGCCACCACCCCGGAGACTTTTGAAAAGCGTAACACTTGCAATCCCAACGTAGCCATGAGCCGCTATCAGACATTCATTGCGGATTTGGCATTAGCCTGTATTGGAAATCCTGCGTCTAAAGGCATAAAACCGCAGGTGAAAAAAATCTCCCTAAAACACTTGGTTCCTACTTTTTGCGCTAAATACCCACTCCCGGTCAGGTGGAACGAAAAGGCAACGGCAGCGTATCAAGCATTCCGGGTGGAATACGAGCAGATGTTAAATTCTGCCGGTCAGCCGCTCAAGTCAGCAAGTCGGCGAAAACTGGCTGGGAAAACTATGAATGGATATGCGGGGTAACCTTCGCGTCAGGACGCAGATAAAAATAGCAGATTTATGAAAAAACAAAGTCAGAATAAAACCATCGAAGCTGCGGCCCTAGCTGAAATTGCGCACACCTTTCGCGACGGCATTTCTATTACAAAAGGGGACTTGCGCGACGCAGAACTTGAATTGCAATCAGTATTCATATCCTGGCCGTTGAAATACGAGTTTGTCATGAAAGGCGGGGTAAAGAACCAAGAAATTCATATTCCAAATTTGATCGGCAAGATGCCGGAAGTTAACGCTGTGCATTTGGACACCACCACCAATATACAAATGGAAATTGCCAGCAAGCCCCGAATACCAAAGCAAGCCTTGGCTTCGGTGAGTCCGGCGCTTGTGCCGATAGTAAAAGACCGGCTTCTTATCAGTGCTTGGCGGGAACTCCGCAAACAGATTCAGGACAAACTAAAATGCCTTGCTGGACGTAAACATGGATGGACGGTGCTGGGTATCGACAGCGAAGATGAATTAATTAAAACAGTGAGGGCCTGTTACGGCGTTGAATCCAGCAATCAGATACGTAAAACCAGACTTTTACCATATTGGATGACAGAACAACTTCTGGCACGGAAAAACCGGATTGAATCGGCTCGCACGCAATCGGCAAAAACGAAGGTAAAAGCCAAGCGCAAGGGCAGAACGAAATCGGTGACAGCGAAATCAAAAACAAAAGCTCCCCGAAAAATAGTAAAAATCCGGCGCTAAACCTTAAACACCATAAATTCCAAATATGAACGACAACAATCTAGCCGAAAAACTACAAGCCACAGCCGAGAAGATTCGCAATGAATACAAGGTGGTCATAAAACCGGGTGAACTAATCGAGTTGTTTGTGGACGGCCTGTGTGAAAACCCTGGTGCCATGCACGTCGGGTTGCACGCCCGGCAAGGCGGTCAAGTCCTGTTCGCCGAACATTTAGCCGTCGGCAACGGCACCTGCAACGAGGCGGAATATATTGCATTGAAATCGGGGCTGACGATCTTGCAATTGATGTCGCCAACTCCCGTCGCGCCAATTCAGTGCTATTCCGATTCCCAGCTCGTGGTTAAACAGGTTGCCGGCGAATGGCGATCTTCCGGGCAGATGCGCAACTACTGCGTATATCTGCTGAAGTTACGGCGGACTTTCCCCTTTGAATTGAAGAAGATTCCGCGAACGGAAAACCAATTGGCGGACAGCCTGGCACAAAAACATGTATCAAAGAATTCCGGCCGTTGCCTTTCCCTTGAGCAGGGGCGTTTTAATGTGTCCAAAGAAGCGCTCGCGACGGTCAAGGAATCAGATGCTTACAATGCCCTGACTAGCGAAGCTTTTCGGGAGTATTTCAATCAGTATAATATGCATGACGACCTCAAGGAACTGGTCCGGCGGGCTAACGACGGGGATAAAGAGGCAGCAGTCGATCTGGCGCATAAGATTGGCGAGAAGGCGACTGACGTTTTGCAGAATGCGCCGAAGACCAACGAAATGACGACGAAATGGGTGGAAAACACCATTGTTATTCTGAAGAAATGCGTTGCGGAGATTTTGCAGGCCATTGAAGACGGTGAAGAGGTGGATTTACAATACATTGTTGATGAAATGTCTGGGGCGGAAAACGCCGGCGAGGTGTTCGATACCCAAGTCGCCGGATTGAAAAGCAATGCAGCCCTACATCTGCCCGAACCCTGCCTTCAGGGCGAAGTTGAAAGTGATGAATAAAATATGAGTGTCATGCCATACGTTTTCTGGCCGTAGCCATCAATTTGGCTCTACTTTTCCGTTCACGGCTATCAACATGGCCGGCTCCTTCGTGAAAATATTTTCAAGAAAATCGTCCCAGTTGGTTGCAACGGCCAAAATAAATCGTATTTAGATAGACCGGCATCATGGATTTTGGTGCAAGTGAGGTGGGTTTTCCTCGCGTCCGCTGACGGCTTCCTGGGTAGGAGGCCGGTTTGGCAAGGGTTCGACTCCCTTGGTCAGCGCCCATGTCTAAAAGCCAGAACATGACGCTCGGGCACGAGGAGCGGGGCAGCAATGGAATCGTGCAAAGGTTGGTTCGTCCCGGAGTCAGTAGCGATACGCTCGAAACCGAAGGCATACGCTACGTCACTGCGAAGGAAGCTAAGCAGCTACTGGGGCAATCGGTAGCCGGAATCTTGATTCCTTACCGTATCAAGGTCAATGGCCGCGATTTCTTTCGACTGAGGTTGGAAAAGCCAACTGACGACAGGAAATACACGCAGGCATATCAGTCCGGCGTCCACGGATATGTTCCGCTTCTATTCCAGAAGGTTAGGAAGGTCAAGATAGGCCAGGATTGGTGGCTTTTCATTGCCGAGGGTGAGTTCAAGGCACTCTCCATGCTGGAAGCTGGTTATCCTACCGTTGGCGCAGGCGGCATACAAAACTGCCTCAAGAAGTGGGACAAGGAAGGCGATAGAGAGTTGATCGCGGAATTTGCCGAGTTGGTTGGTGCCGACAAGCCCAAAGGCATCGCATTCGTGGGCGATGCTGACACAGCGCTCATCCCTGACTTCAGCAAGGCGATGGTCCGGCTGGCGAACGCCATCAAGCTACCATTGATTCTACCTCGCATTCCCGTAGATGCGCCGGGCAAAGGGATTGATGACTGCCGTGAAGTGCTCAAGGGTGAATTCAACGGCTGGTTTGATAGAATTGTTGATCAGGCCGTCAAGGTTAACGTGGAGTTAGCACCGGCGGCGCTGGCGCTGGAACTTCTGAGTCGTGAAGTAACTGCACTGAAGACGCTCACCGATAAAACGCCGGTGACACGTGAGAACGCGTTGGCTCGATCCATCAAACTCGCCGCCGGATACTTCAAAGATAACGACGCTAGAGAGCACATAATCGACATCGCCAGTGAGGTATTCGGTATGCCGGCGGATGAGTTTCGGCAAAAGGCAGCGCAAACCCGGCAAGAAAACGCGGATAAATATAAGGCCGAAATGGCAGTTAAAGCGGGGCGCGCCATGGCGACGAAGGTTCGGGTTCCGGCAAATTCACCGGCGAACGTGGCAAACAACGGCTTGGTGCCTACGCCCTGCGATTGGTTTGCCCAAACCTTTCCGGCGCTCCCGGAGAAATTCGGTGATGCTCTGCTGGAACATCATCCGAAGGATCCAACCAAACTTCCCAGTGTCACTGCCCTGAATGAAGATTTTCTGGCGGCCACGTTGGGCAAGGATGGTTCACCGACTGAACCGGCGGTTTTCATTCCAGTCGAGGGCAAGTTTTACCAATACGCGGCGCATGATGGTATCTTTCGAGTCAAAGCGCCGGAAGATTTGGAGGGGAAAATCAGCGCCACCTTGCTGGCCTGTGCCCGCGCCTGCGCATTGGGGGCTGACGTTCGCAGTCTGGAGTTTGGGTTCCGTAAATCCTCCGTCTTGCACGGTGTTTCGCGCCGGGCCAGAGCGCTGCTGTTGGAAAAGAATGATTTCTTCGACGCCACCGTAAAAGATTTTATCGCCTGCAATGACTGCATGTTGCGCGTTACGGATTTACAGCCGCAGCCGTTTTCCCCGGATTATCACCGGCGCAATAAGCTGGGCATCAATTTCGTTCCCGATGCGAAGTGTGAACGATTTTTGAATGAATTGATGCGCCCAGCCATGAGCGAAGCCGATTTGGATTTGATCCAGCGCTGGTCCGGCATGGCGTTGCTGGGCGAAAATCTGGCCCAGAAACTAATGCTGCTGGTCGGCACGGCGGGTGGTGGCAAGGGAACTTTCATTCGCGTGCTGTCCGGCATCATCGGCTTGGAAAATCTTGGCGAGCTGCGCACAAAGCACTTGGAACGAAGCCGATTCGAATTAAGCCTGCTGGCCGGCAAGACGCTGTTGTATGGCGGCGATGTGGCGTCGGACTTCCTGAATGAAGAGGGTGCTTCCGGGCTGAAAAAAATCACCGGCGGTGATCCGATTTCACCGGAGCATAAAAATTCCGGCATGACGCGGACGATTGAATGCCGGTTCAATGTGATTGTCAGCGCCAATTGCCGGCTTCAAGTGAGGCTGGAAAAGGATGCGGAAGCCTGGCGCCGCCGGCTCGTCATCATCAGTTATGCGCGGTCAGCGACTGGCAATCCCATTGCCGATTTTGACAAGGTGCTGCTCCGCGACGAAGGCTCCGGCATCCTGAACTGGATGTTGGCTGGCTTGAAGAAACTGGAAGCCGACGGCTGGCGCTTGAAGCTCAATGACGAGCAGCAAGCCCGAGTGGATGCGCTGCTGCTGGAAAGCGACAGCATCATGGTCTTCACCCGCGACCGGCTATACAAAGATCCCAATCTTACGGTTACGGTCAGCGATGCCTTTGATGATTACACGGAATACTGCCAGCAACGCGATTGGACGGCCGTCACGCGATACGAGTTTGGGTCAAAGATTGAACGCGCTGTCTCTGCCCAATTCGGCGTGGCCATTCGGCACGATGTCATGGATTGCAATCTCCGGGCGCAACGTGGTTGGAAAGGGATTGGACTGCAATAGATTTATGCGTAGCTGGGGCTGGCTTAATCCGGCCCCTAGCCGCCGCCGCCCTTCATAAGACTGAATCCTTCAGGTTCTACGGACACTTCGGACGCTTTCTGGCAATACCTTACATATACAATCTTCTCTTTACTCCTTTATCACCAACAAATTTACCCAACGCGTAGAATAGTAATTAAGTGTCCGAAGCGTCCGTGATGAACTTTTTTGCGATTTTATCAGTGGCTACGTTGCATAACTTAGGCCGATATACATAATGATAGGATGGAGGAACTATCTATGAAAAAAGCACTAAAAACGCAGAAGGAATTGGAGGCGGAAGTCGCCATGATGATTGACAAGGCGTCATTCCGCCAATGCTACGAACGCCGGGACCCGACCATCAAATTCGTCGTCATCATTTCACCGGAATGGCCGATGGCGGAGTTGGCGGCATCTTTGCTGGAAGGTGGGTCGGGAACCAAGACCTTGGCTCAATTGGCGGCTGAAGGGGTGGTCAAGGTCGTCCCGCCCATATTTGAGTTGCTGGATGATTGCAACAACCCAGGTCCTTATCAGGAAGCAGCGATCAGGCTGCGGCATTACTTGGCCCAACGAATAGACCATGAGGTTAAGGCTTATTATTGCCCGCCGGGCTATTTCGTCCAATTCACCGGCCAACATTGGAAATGATCCAGTCTATGAATAAACATCTATATTGTATCTGGGTCTATACTCGTGATGGAAAATATGCTGTGCTGGTATTCCACGAAAAAGGGAGTGAAGTGGCGTTGGGCGATGCCTTGTTGGTGTCAAAACTGAAAACTGTTCCTTGGGATCCCAACAAACCCAACCCCTACAGATTCCCACATGATGTTATTATTAAGGCGAGTGAACACATGGTTTCTGAGATAATAGCGGGACCAACCATGTCGGCCTGTAAATGCCATCTAAAGTATCCGGGTGGCAGGCGCTGGAAGCCAGATGGCACACCAAAGGGCAGCGTTACTCTGGTTGTTCCGTCAGCTTGACCGTGAGCGAAACGTTTAGCGTTTTGGCGAGATCAATCGTTAAGCGAAACCCAAACGGCCCGCATTCAAGGCTGCGATTGCTTGTGTTTTGTGTTCACCTGTCCGCTTATGAAAAATACAAATCCCCTCCATGTGGAACGAATCAAAGCCAACCTTGATACTGCCGAAAGCATCCGAAAGGGTGATTTTTGGCAGGCGATTCTTGACGCCGCCTATGCTGACTGGCAGGCGAAAGGTAAAATGTCTTACACCGGTATGCTGAACGCGGCAGCCCGCAAAAACGGGCAGGCCGCTAAACTGTTTATCTTGCTTGGTAAATATGATTCCCAAGTATGCAATGGTGGTCATATTCAATACTTTGACAATGGCTATGGAAGTGGTGATGGTGGCTGCCTTGACAGCCATGATGTAAATTGCCCGCTGCATCGGGAGATGATCTGCTTGTTCAAGAAATACAATCTGGCATCAATACCCGGCGGGATTGAAGTATTGGACATCCTCGAATCCTTCCATGTCGTCACCGGCGATGATGGCACTGTCGCAAACCTGAGTGAACTCGATAGGTTGGATTCCGATTATTACGCAATCTGCGAAGCCTGGGAGCAAACCGTAGTGACTGAAATTGCAACCAGCTATTTCAGACTTCTCGTCCCGTAATGCCCAGCCGAACAAACTTAGTCTTAATTCAAAATAAATCCGCAGAGGACACCCCCAAAGCCTTACAATGTAAGGTGATGAGGACTATTTCGCACCTACCTAACCTGTCATCGCTCGTTCGCGAGCGTCTTACCTCCCTGGGTGCAACCCAACTCCCCGCCGCCGCCTTGGCACAACTCGAACGTGACGTGCTACTGGCTTGCCGTCGCGCCGTGGCCTGCGCCATCACCGCTCCCCGCGTTGGGCGAGCGGTGGCGGCGGCGCTGGCTCCATCTGGAGCCATGGAACAGGGTCGCAAGGGCGGGACGCCTTTGCCCAGCAGCTTTACCGCGAACACGCGGGAAAGCGTAGCTGGCCTGACACACTCCAACGAAGAGACTCCCGCGAACCACGATTCTCCGGGGGGTGTCGTCCAACCGATTAAGGAGGCCACATGAACACCAAAACTCGCGAGGTTTCTTTCTGTCGTTCGCACCTTCCGATAGCACTAGCGAACCAATTAATGGCGCTTAAGCGCGGTCTTCGGGGGCGCACTGTCGCCTTCATTATTCTGTCTCACGCACAGGGATTGGACGTGCAAAAACTCATCGAAGCGGCAGGGGAACTTCGCCGCCTCGGCGTCCTTTTGAACCAGTCGCTCCGGGTGTCGAGCGGGTCCACGGTGGACGAACAATCCCTTCGGGAAGCAGTCCAAAAAGTGAAAGGACTCTGGCCATGACTATTCCCCCGTATGCCATCGTAAACTTAAAGGCAACCTCTCGTCCGGTGGATGCCATAAAGTATTTTGCCAACCCCAAGAAAGTGGTCGCCACTTACGACGGCTTAGATGCCGGCGTAGCCAAGGGGACGCCACGGCAGCTCGCCGAACTGCTTCTCGCTTACCACCACGATCCTCGGGCTAAACGAGTCTGCCGCACGGCTGTAATCTCCATTCGAACTCCAAAAAATGCTAGCAAGAGCGAGCTGGCGGACATTGACCGGCGACTACTGCGGGCGGCCAGGGATTTCCAGAAATTCATGCGGGTTGCTTCAATGCTGGGTTGGGTTCACGGCGATTCCGCTACGCGGCATATTCATTTGCTTTTTGCAAACAGCAACGGTCGCCGGAGTCTCGACCTGCGCCCCAAATTCCTCAAGGAGCTTCAAGGTCTTTTGTGGACAGTTGAATTTCTATCTGGGCGGGGCAAGGGCAAGCGCAAGGCGTTGCCGATGTATCCGAAATCTAAGCGCTTGGATACGCGTCTGCTGGCAGTCGCCTTATTTGATGGCACTGGCAAGGTGCGGAAAGATCGCTGGGACAAGCTGGTGAAGGCTGGCAAAGTCACGGATTTCCGTCAACGGAATGATGGTTCGCTTATCAGCTTCAAATTTCAAGGTCGGCGCATACGCCTGTCCACCCTCCTAAATTTCCTCGGTCTGCTCGCCGGAGAAGCCGGCACTGCGGGCGGGGGAGAAAACCAATCAGAAATTATGACAAACCTCATAGACCCCAATGCACCCGTGCCCGACGAGTTGCATCAGGCACTCAACGAATCGGGATTCACCACCGCTGATGTTCAAGAGATATTGCAGGACATCCGCGAAGCTCAGGAACGCCTTTCGGCAAAGCCGATGGCTGTCAAAACCGCACAAATCAAACCTCAAATTGGATTCAGCCTATGAAATTTGCCAAAGTGTTTGTGCCGCCAACAATCGACATGGGCGGAGTCGCCGCTGCCAGCCAGAGCCAAAAAAAATTGGACCCGGAACGCGAAGATCCATTGTGGCAGCAGCAGCAGGACATACTGACTAGACTGAGGAACATTTTCCATTCAAAGGTCGAATCATTTAAGGCGGGGAACTGTTCAATCAACGAAGTGCGTTTATCCTTAAATTTGGTCGCCAACAAAATGCACTGCGCCGAATGGAGCCAACTTGTGCCGGTTTTTGACGCGCTGTCCAAACTCGGTCCTGAATTCAAGCGCGGATTCTTCGTCCTCGCCGGTTGGCATCACGATGGCGATCTATCGAAGCTCGCGGCCCCGTCGCCGGATCTGCTCAGACTGCTCAAGGAATATCGAGTTTTGCTGCACACTGCGTTTTTACAAAAAAAAGTAGTAGCGGCGAGTCCTGAAAAACGGATGGAGGAACAAGCGAAATTAACTGCCTATATGCGGCGTTGGCCGGTTTTCGTCGCGTCGG
>Ga0208872_1000323_pt1 | contig 38651 bp, 33 predicted proteins | sample CryBogCBH12Aug08_FD_185508 | JGI IMG/M metagenome (GOLD analysis project Ga0208872, IMG submission 185508) | Freshwater microbial communities from Crystal Bog, Wisconsin, USA - CBH12Aug08 (SPAdes) | ecosystem: Environmental > Aquatic > Freshwater > Lake | place: Crystal Bog, Wisconsin, USA...
TATACCGGTTTAGCAAACCAGCGCCTTCAGCCACTCGGCCATCTCTCCAACCAATAAAATCAATGCTTCCGTGATTTTCGCCTCAACCCCGAAACTTAAATGTTGAGCCATTGTTGACCACGGTGTAGAATAGTTCTGTCATGAATCAAGCAACACCGCGCAAACAAAACTGGAAAATCACCAAGATTCCCAATCTGTATTTGCTGGGGGAGTCTGGCACATACTACTTGCGAATCAAGCCGAAAAATGGAAAGCGGCAACGGATTTCATTACAAACCACGGATTTCATGGTGGCGCGGGAACGAATGCGGCAGCACATGCTGAAACTGAATGCCGTCAAGCCAGCCAGCGACGAAACCATCAGCGCCCTGATCGAAAAATACATCACGGATTTAGCGCGGCGGGTGCAAATAAACGAAATCACCGCCAGCAACCGTCTCTACAAGCTGGAATGCCTCGACCAAGTGGGCGGAGCGAAAAAAATCAAGGGAACCTGGCCGACATTCAGGTCGCTAAAAATCTCGGACTTGAGCGAGAAATTATTTGAAAACTGGATCGCGACCCACAGCCAAAAATATTCCGCCACCAGAACGAACGGCGCCGTTACCATGATGCGGGAATTGCTACGCATAGCCGTAAAGGAAAAACTGATGGCGCGGGAAGTCATGGAGGACATCGCCCACGGTCTGAAATACGTCTCGGTTGACTACGACTACAAGCGCATGACGCTTTCCCTGCCAAGTCGGGAAGAAGTGGCTAAATTGCGCCTAGAGGTTTACCGGAGGTGCAAAAACAAGGGCACAATGGGCGGTTATCTGTTTGACCTGCTGCTTTGCTCTGGAATGCGAATTGACACCGCCAGAAACGTGCTTTGGGAAGATGTCCACAAAGACAAAGGAATTCTATTTGCGGGCAAAGCCAAAACCGGTTCCTACACGATCCCCTTGTTTCCCGACCTGCTGGAATTAATTGAACGGTTGGAAAAAGCTTTTCCCGACCATAAACCAAAAGACAAGCTGGTGCCTGGAGTTTCCATACAGTCGGTGCTGACCTCAAGCTGCAAAGCCGTGGGAATTCGGCATCTCTCAAATCACGATCTGCGCCATTTATTCGCCACTCGGTGCGTCGAGCTTGGCATTGACGTTGGCGTTTTTAGTCGGTGGATGGGGCATAAAGACGGTGGACGAACAGCGATGCTCATCTATGGCCATCTGCGACAAGCGCACAGCTTGGAAGAAGCGGCAAAAATGCGGTTTATCGAGCGCCCTGTCACCACTCCCCCAAAATCTGACGAACCGAGACACCCTTTTTCGGCGGATCAAGCGCTAATCGAAGCGGAAGATGAAAAGCTAAAGCAGTTGAAGCGTGGCTAGGGACAAGCGCGCCGCAAGGCTCACGGAAAAAGCAAACCCTGCGCCGGGCGCGGCGACAAATTCCAAAGCGCGATGCGGAGCTGGCGCACCGATTTTGTCTGGCCGTTCACGCACTCGCGGAACTTCGCGGCGAACATTTCGCAAATTATTTCGTCGCGCTCCTGCGCCGCGCGGAACCGATGCTCGGCGCGGACTTCGCTGAAATCAGCGAACCGCACGACGACGCCAAGCTCGCGCGGCAAAAGCTGCTCGCGGCGCAAAACCTCCATCAACTTTTTCACCTCGGCCAAGCCGAATTGCAAGACGCGGCCAAAATCAATCACGTCGAACGGGAAAGTTTTCTGCCGCGAAATCATCGTGCGCGTCCGCACCTCGGCCACCAATTTTTCCGGCCACTGGCCGGACGCGAACAAAAACAATTTTTGTCCCCAAATGCCAAACCGATCCTTCAAAAGCATCGAGGGCAGCGCGGCCACGTCGCCGAACGTCCGCGCGCCCAAAGCGGCCAGCGCTTGCGCGCGGCTCTCGCCAATGCCGCTCAACTCGCGGAGATCCCGCGCGGCCAAAAAATCTTTTTCCGTGCCGGCGCTCACCTCCAAAAATCCCGGCTTCGCCGCGTCCGTCGCCAACTTCGCCAGCCAGCGCGAATTTGCCAACCCGCCCGACAGCGGCAAACCAACCTCGCGCAAAATCGTCGCGCTCAACTCGCGCCACCGTGCCGCGCCGTCCGCCTCGGCGGACAAATCCAAAAATCCTTCATCAATGGACACCGGCACGACCAACGGCGAAAAACGATTCATCGCGGCGAACATCCGCGCGGAGATAATTTTGTAAGCGTCCGGCCGCGCGGGGCAAACGACCAACTCGGCACACAATCGCCGCGCCATAAAACACGCCATGCCGTTTTTAACGCCAAACTGCTTCGCGCGGCGGTTCGCCGACAAAACAAACCCGTTCTGCCGACGACCACCGGCAACAATCAACGCGCGTCCGCGCAATGCGGGCGACAAAATCCCCTCGCATGACGCGAAGAAATTATCCGCGTCCACATGGAGAATCCGCGACGTTTGCATCAATAATCCCCCGGCAAAAGCACGGTCGTCACGCTGCGGTCGGCCTCGGTCAACACCCAAAACCGAACTTCACCCTTCGATTCAAAGACCGACATCACGCGCAAACCATGCCGCAACGCAAATTCGTTCTCAGCGCGGTCGGCGTCGCTGACCATGCCCCACTCGCCGCACACATGGCGATCAATCGCGCGGCAAATGTCCTCGACCGAAAGCGACTGCAACGCGGCTGGCGTCGCCACGATTTTCCCCAAAAGGAATTTCTGCTGTTCGAGAAAAATCATAAAATCTCCTTCGCTGGACTGCCGTTTTTCAACACCGCCGAAGGCCGAACACTCGCCTGAGCCGCCGCCTCAATTCCCAAAATCATTTTTTTAATTTTCATTTTTTTTCAAACCGATGACCGTCACCCTGCCGTCGCCGCGCGCCTCACCTGATCGGGAGACAGCGCGACGCGCGCGAAAGCGCATTCAAAAACCGGCGGAAGCGGAAAGCGTGACAGTGGCGGGAGGGCGGCGGGGCGACGCTGGCGCGATTTTCGCTCCCGCCCCCATTGTCGGAGCGGTGTCGGACGGGTGCGCGGCGATGGCTGGCTGACGGCGGGAGGTAAATGATGAACAATTGGAAAACTAACTTCACTGCCCCCGGCAGGGTCGTGGTCTTAAATCTTTCTGGAGTCTGCGGAAAATTTACATGGCCGGGACTCCGTGGCTTTCCCGGCTGTGGGAATTTCTCCGCAGTCTCCGGCTAAACAATTTTTACCAGTGAGTGCGGACAATTTTCGAGCCGTCGAAACGAAGTGGAGCGGTCGGAAAATGGATGCGCTCACGGTTAATGCCGATGCTTTGGCCGGGTGAAACCTCGCGGCCAATATTGCTATGGCTTGGGCGACATGCGGAGCATCGCGCCCTATTGCGGTGACATGGGCGGGCGAAGCCGCGCGCCCACTCGTGCCGTCAAAACATATTCCGCCAGCGGCGGGCGGGACGGGCGGGATTCATTGCGAACGCATGAAGCATGACCGGCACGTTTCAACTATCAGGTTGCCGCAAGGCGGCATTCACGGCCTGCCGCGACGGATGCGGCGATGAGGGGCGCAGCGCAGCGGAGAACTTCAACGGCGCATTGGTCGCACCGATCAATGCGGCGGAGCGTCGAAACTTTGCTGGCGGAAAGGAGCGATGGATGGGGCGAGCGGAGCGGTGGCGGAGTCGGTCGCGCGGGTTCCTGGGGCAAGCCAGTCTTGCGGCTTGCGGGTCTGTCCGCTGGCCGGAAGTCTGGCGCGGGGGCGGGTGAAATTCAGGCGCGACGGGCGAGCACACAAGCGCAGTCGAGAACCAGCCGGCGCGGATTGGAGCCAGTGAAGTTTGGACGCGACTTTTTGCGGTCAAATGGCACGGCGGCAAATCAACGAACCGGAAATGTGAATTGCCAACAGGAGCGAGAGCACCGGAAATTAAATCGAGCGGACGAGCGACGCGAAAAGGAATCCGGCGACGGAAAAGGCGAATCAACTAATCTTCGGTTTACGGAACTTAATTTGCGGTGCAACCGGCAATCGTTGTTGTTGCTTGATGCGAATTTTCTTAATCAGGAATCGCGCAAGGTAGCCGAGAGGGTTGCGAGCGAATTTAACTGCTCGGTCAAAGGCTTCAATGACTTCGACAAATTCTGTAATTGCTGCTGCAAGTCTTGCACCTGCGCCGACAAGTCGGCCACTTTCTTTTCCCATTGCCGCTGTTGTTGCGCGAAAAATTCCTGCTGTTGCGTCTGCTGTGCCTCGTGATCGCGCGTCACAGCTTCCAATCTGTCCAAGAGTATCTTGGTCAATTCCGATTGCTGGGTCTTCATAATTTATTCCTTCAATTTTTTCACCTCGATAAACATCCGACCGTCCGGGAAATTCGTCAGGTCGCCGGACGGAATCAGCCCCCGTTCCCCCAACATCTCCGAGGCGTGGAGGCCGCTCAAAAATATCTGCGCCTGATCGTTCAACTTCCGGGCTGACCGTTCGGCGTTTAGGATCAAAAACGATGTCAGCAGCACGGACAAAGCTGTCGTCGCCAACGCCACCCACAGCAGGCGTCTGGCTTTTGTTTCGGCCTGTGCGATAGAGTTTTTGAAATTTTTTGACTCGGTAAGCAAAGAGTTTTGAAAATCGTTCTTCCACGTCTCCAAGATTTTCAACCGCTCCTGCGTCTGCGCCTGCTGGTCTTCCTGCCGGGCTTTTTCCAAGTTTGCCGCTATCGAATCCGCTGTCATAAAATAGTCCTCTCAGTCGAATGGTTTTGCCGTCTTGGTCTTTAATTCCAAGAAAATCTTTGCCATGCCGCGTGATGGTGAACCCGGCTTTTTCTAAAAGTGTGATGACATCGTAGCGATCCCTGATTCGCCCGGCAATCACCCCTTCTGACACCGCCTTGTCAATCGCTTCCAACGCCGCTTTCCGGTCTTTGCCGATTCGTCTTGGAATTTGCGTTGACCGACGCCGTCCGGGGTCGTCGGGGCGGCTGAAATTGTGCCGGATGTTCACCATCCGCTCCCACGCATAAAAAATGTCGTGGTCTTTGATGTAGTGGTAAATGGTGATGTGCTTGCCGGTTCGCAATTCGGTTTCGACGGTGGTGATGTGGTAGTCGGTGCGGACTTTGCCGGTTTTCTTGTTTTTCTTATCGGTGTGCCGGACGACGAGAATGTCCAAAGCATCCGGTTCCAAGCCGCCCCGGATCAAGTTGACGAACTCGTCCAAAATGCGGGTTTCGTCGGCGGACAGGACTTCCTCCTCAAAGCTCAAGGTCATGCCGCAATAGGGCTGGGCAAACTTGGACGCCTGAATGAGCCGGCTGGTCTGCCGGGGATTGCCGAACAAGACCTTGGCGGTGGGGTTCCGCATCTGATAAGAAACCGCTGCCAGCCCGCCCTTGAACGGCTTGAAAATCATTGAATTATAATAATTCCAATTTGTCCTGAATCTCAACGAGCTTGGCGAGCACGCGGGCGGCGTCCACCTTGCTGCCGGCGACGTTGGCGGTGTTGACGGCTCTGGCGAGCTGATTCAGGTTGTTACCGATGCGGGCGAGCGCCTGAAGCTCTTTACGGCGCACTTCCAGGGCGGGGCTGTAACGGGGCGGCGGCTGGCCCAAGGCCAGCAGGCGCATGATGGTGCTGACCCGGCCTTTGGGGAACGAGACGTGAATTTCATCCCATTCATCTTCGGAGCAGCGAATTTTTATAATTCTATCACGTCGCGTCGCCATACGGGAGGGGGTTTTAGGGTCGGCACCTGACTGGCGCGGTGGGCAAAACCGCGCCTGCGGGGTAGGTCAAGGAAGGGGGGCACCCCCTCCTTGCGAGCGTCGTGTGGCCTGTGGCCACACGACTATGCTCGCGGGGTGGGGAATTTGCAGGTAGCAACATGGATTTTATCACTCAATTTTTAGATTGGAAGTGTTCTGCACTTTCTGCTCCTGCGCCTGCCTTTGACTTTGCCCCCCATCACCACCAACTATATTCCTCGCATCCTTAACAAGGGTCGAATTAAATGTTTCGATAATTTCAATATCGCGCGTTCTATCCAACAACCTTTTAAGTAAACCCCGGCTCCGATTTCTTACACCGTTCAAAAGCAGAACATAGAGAGTTGGCCAGTCGCAACCAGAAATGAAAACATCCCATTGCACCACTTCAGGCTCGGAATGCTGGGCTGGATTATTCAGAGCAGATGACGCATTTGACATTTCAATACATGCCTTGAAAACCGACCTGTCATCCTCTTCTTCGGCCTCTTTAAGTTCTTTCGCGTTTGCAGCGCTGGTCGGCATATTGGACTTGTTGCCGCAATCGTTTTGAGAATTCAGGAGGCATTTAAGCAACTCAAGATGATAAGTAACCTGCTCACACCAAAGCCACATGCACGCAGACAAGGCGGCGTTTTTTGGACTTTTGGAAAGAACAGTTATTTCGGCCAATTTAGTTTCCAGACTAACATGTTGAATGCCCAACCATTTTAATAAGCAGGGAAATGATGGGATGCGAATAGAAAACTCTTGGTAGATGGCATCTTGGTTAAGATGAAGAAGAATTATATTCGCCGCAGCAAGCTTGTCCGTCGAATAAATCCACTCTTCGTTATCAGGGGGTGACACGACGGAATTAAGGTTTAACTTGGTGCCTGATCCACCAAGAGCATTTGATAAAATCTCAATAGATTCTTCTTGGATGTTAATGCGGTTATTAAGACTCGAAACAAGCTCATAAGAGCCTTCGTAAAAAGAGTGCTTGTCCGTAGTCGGAATCACCCCGATTTCAGAAAGCAAAGTATTTCCATTTCTTTCAAACTTATCCAATAATGCAGGCCATGGAGATGGTAATTTAAGCGTTTTAAGGTGGGCAATATCAGCGAGCGTCTTCTCCACAGTTTCCAAATTCTTCCCACGAGAAGCCATCAACCTTTGAAAACTTTGAGATTTTTCCCGAAGGAAGCGCAACGGGAAATTCTTTAAGAATTTTCCGAACGAGTTATCAATTTTTTCTCCTATGGACATATCAGTTTGTTTTTATTGGTAAATGCGTTTCACACCTTAAACACCTTCATCACTTCATCGCCAAGATGATTGATGACTTTGACGGCGATGCGGCCAGATTTGGGTTTGGGAAACGGGCGCGACGTGTCGCTGTTCAACGTTGCCCAGGCGGCGGCATTGATTTCGGCCTTGAGCGTGGTTTTCAACGCGCTGTAAGGGTCGTTCGCGCCGAGAAAATAGGCGTGGCGGACGAAGAAACTTTCCTCGTTGTAATCCGTGTCAATAAACCAGCACGCGATGCCGTCGGCGTTGTCACTGTGAACCTCGCCGGTATTGGGGTGGAACACGTCCACGCCGTTGACCTTCACGCGAATCTGGCCGTCCTTCTCGGTCTGCAAATCAATGTCCGGCTCGCCGAAGATGACGAACAAATTGCCCTTGCCGGTGTTCTTCAAATCATCGGCCATGTGCAGGTCTGCATTCATGCGGGCTTTCAAAACCGGGATGCGGCCAAGTTTGTTGAACTCGGTGGCGTGCGCCTCGTAGTTGAACGCGCACGCAATCAGCACGTCAAAATTTGCATCGCCGGCTTCGCGGGCGGCGGCAACCAAGTCCGCGCGCTGGACGGTGCCGAACTCTGCGCCGATGAAAATGGCGGCGCGTTTTTCCTTGTCGCCTTCAAGATAGCGGCCTTCGGCGCAGACAAGTTCGCCCGGCCATGCCGCCAACGCGGTGAACGTGATGCGGTCTTCCTTGTGCGCCTGCTGCACGCCGGAGGTTTTCAGATTTTCCAGAATCATCGCGGCGAAGCTCTGGGCGTCGTTGCTGCCGGTTTTTTTAACGGGGTCAATCAGCTCGTCATTTTCATCCACGCCTAGCACGCGATGGGGCGACAAACTTTCTACGGTGAACGGGCCGGCGACGCGGACTTTCTTTTTGTCGTCATAGGGCTTGTCGTAGAGAAATTCAAACTCGGCTTTTGCGGCGATGGACTTGTCCATTTCCGTCTGCCGGTCAATGCGCGCTTTCCACCACTCGGCGTGCGCCTTTTTTGCGGCGTCCGACCATCTGGCATCGGCCTCGCGGGGGATTTCCCACTCCTGCCATTCCTTCTTGAGCGCCTTGTTCAACTGCTCGCGCAACGGCTCCAATTTGCCCTGCCATTGTTCCCAGATGACATCTATCTCCGCGTTGTTGGCGATGGATTTGAGCGTGATGTGCGGCACGCGCTCATAAACGAAGCCAAGCCGGATGTTGCCATGAACCGGCTGCGAACTCGGCACGGCGCGGGTGACTTCGGCCTCTTTGATTTGGCCGTCACGGGAATCGGCGAGCAGGTAGAACGGATAACGCGCGCCCATGATGCGGGCGCGGGCAAGCGCCAACGCGACGCGCGAAGTATCAATGGTGATCCAGCGGCGTCCCCATTGCTCGGCGACGGTGGCGGTTGTGCCGGAACCGCAAGTCGGGTCTAGCACGAGGTCGCCGGGGTCGGACGCCATGAGAAGGCAGCGCTCAATGACTTTCGCGTATGTCTGAACAACATAAGTTTTTTCGGTGGCGAAAGTGCTTTCTTTTGTGTCGTCCCACCAATTTGTGAATCGAACGACTGAAAAATCTTCTGCATATCGCACATAGGCCAGCGTTGTTTTGACATCCTGTATCCGATCAGCCTTGATTAGCGTATCGAAGCCTTTCTTGCTGGTTTTCCAAAATGTTCCTTTGGATGGACGGAAGCCAGTTCCCTGAAAAGGAACTTCAAATGCACTATTTTCCCCGCCGCTTTGGGAAACGAGTGGCGCAGTAATAAACCGTCGTCCTTCGGGTGTGGCAGAATCTCCTGTTTTCTCGGCTTGATTTAGACGACGACGCACACCGTTATTTTCTTCCAGCCAAGTATAACCTTGGTCGAGAGCTTTTTGAGTTCTAAATTTGTATAACTGACGATACTTGGTGCTGCCCTGAGTTTTGCCATACCACAAAATATAATCATTCACAGAATCCAGCCCTGCTCCGCCTTTCCCGACAGTCTTGATGAAGGGAATTAGTGCTAAATTATTTTCTTCCCCAAAGACTTCATCCATCAGCGACCGGACGCGATGGACATTTTCTTCACCAATCTGCACGAAGATTGAGCCGGAATCGGTGAGCAGATCGCGGGCGACGGTGAGCCGGTCGCGGAGATAAGTGAGGTAGCTGTGGATGCCGTCGCGCCAGGTGTCGCGAAAGGCTTTGACCTGCTCCGGTTCGCGGGTGATGTGTCCGGTGTTGCCGTCCTTCACGTCGCGGCTGGTGGTTGACCACTGAAAATTGGAATTGAATTTGATGCCGTAGGGCGGGTCAAAATAAATGCACTGCACTTTGCCGCGCAATCCCTCGCGCTCGGCCAGACTTGCCATAACTTGCAAGCTGTCGCCAAGAATCATCCGGTTCGACCAATTCTGGTCGTGCTGATAAAATTCGGTCTTGTCCGCGCCCTTGGGGATGCCGTTGAAATCGGCGAACAAATCCGCCGTGAGATTGCCGGCGGCGTGCTGCGCCTCCTTGGACTGGCGCAACAAATCATCAACGAGCGCCTTGGGATGGACTTTTTCTTGGATGTAGAGCGGCGGCGCGTGGACAACGAGTTCGCTCCAGTCTTTTTCATCCTTGCCGCGCCAAACGAGTTGCGGGTCAAGGTCGCGGTTCCGGCGTTCGTAGGCAACGCGCAGCGGAGTCTGGTCGGCTTTCTGCACGACGGATTGAAACTCCGCCGTGGGAATGTTTTTCCGTTTGGCCTCGTCGTGCTTGATGGTCGCGACGGATTTAGGCGTGGAAGATTTTTTTGCCATGATTATTTCCCTTTGCTGGCGGCGGTGAGCATCTTGTTAAATTCACTTTCGACCTTGGCGGCGAAATTAGTTTCAATCTGATAAACTTCGGTGAACTCGGCGAACGCCCACCGGCCATATTGCCCGGAGTGGTTCACGCCGGGAATCCAGTAGGTGTCCATCGTGGCTTTCTTTTCCTTCGCGTCTTCGCGCCGGTAGCCTTTGATCTCGACGACCAAGTGCAACAAGTCGTCGTCGCCGTGGCCGTCGTCCACCAGGACGATGAAATCCGGGCGGTAAATCCGCATTTCCGAGCCGAAGCGGTAAGGGACTTCAAAGCCGAGATTGTGATTTTTTACATACGCGCGGACGCGCGGATGATTCTCGGCAACACGGCAAAACTCGCCTTCCCAATCGCTGTCGAGAATTATCCAATTCAGGTGACAGCGGCGGGCGTCGGTTTCCCAGCGGTCGGTTTTGGACGTGTTGAAATTGACGTGCCGCGTCGAGCCGGTTGGATTGTAAGGGTCAAGCACGGCGACAATCGGGCGCTGGCCGACAAACTGGCGGACGATGCCGGCGGTGATTTTTTCGCAAGCAAGGTCGGCGAGCATCTTGTATTTCAACTGCGCCGGGAAAGTGCTGCCTTTGCAGACAAGATATTTATCCAGCCATTCGCGAGTGATGCGTTTCAACTGGCCGAACAAATGGAGCTTGGGGTCTTGGCCGGGGTCGCGCCATTTGGTCAAAACCAGATGCGAGGTCAATTCATATACCACCTGCGTCATGCGGACATTGCTGGTGTGAACCAGATTCAAGTCGGCCTGTTCGCCGATGATGCCGGAATTTCTGGTTTCCGTCGCGCCGACCAAGTCGGGCGTCAATTCCATCACGGAATCCTCGTTGAATTGCGCCTTTAGCTGTTCCTCCGGCAATTCGACGCGATAGCCGACGACGCGCGGGAAGCGGATTTCAAGCGCGTCGCGTTCGGGGCGCACGGCCTTGACGTGGATGGTTTCGCGCGGCGGTTGCGGCGGCGCGATGACGGGCTTGGCGGTGAAGTCAAACGGAATGCCGAGAACATCGGCATATTCGACATTGAATTTTCCATCTTCATTCAGGTCGTAAGATTGGCGGCGCAAGGCGCGGCCAATGACCTGCTCGCACAAAAGCTGCGTGCCGAAAGCGCGGACGCCAAGAACGTGGGTGACGGTATTGGCATCCCAGCCCTCGGTGAGCATCGAGACGGAAACGACGCAACGAATCGAGCCGCCAAGCTGCCCGAATTTGCCGACGGTATTCATCACCTCGCGCAAAAGCGTCACGTCGTCGAGTTCCTTGCCCTTGGAAAGTTCGTTGGCGAGCTTGCCGCCGCGCTCCATGACTTCGCGGCGGAAGCGTTCAATTTCGTCGCCGGCCATGCTACGGAAATTATCGTCGAGTGCTTCGCCGGATTCGAGTTGTTCGCTGTCAATTAGCAGCGTGTTGGGGCGAGCCAGAGAATTTCCGTGTTCGTCAAAATTGCGGAACAAGGGAAGCCGTCCGTTTTCAAGGGTCGTCGTGCCGTCGTCGTTCTGCCGCTGGAAACCGGAAATGAAATCATAGACCAGCTTGGAAATGGCGGTATTTTGGCATACCACGATGAAGCACGGCGGCACGCGGATTCCGGCCTTTTGCCAAAGATTGAAAGTTTTTTCGTAGTGTCCGTAAAGGGCTTCAAGGGCGGTTTGAAGCTGCGGCGGGAGACTTAATGGATCAAGCGTGTTGCCCTGGCCGCGTCCCTTCTTGGGCATTTTTTTACTGATGTGTTCCCACAGGTTGCGGAACATCGGCATTTCCTCGCCGGGGATGTTGTCGGCGACGGGGACGCGCGGCAATTTGACGATGCCGCATTCGATGGCGTCCATGAGCGAAAAATCGCTCATCGTCCACGGAAACAAAGTGCCTTCGACATAGCCCGAACCGCTCAAGAAAAACGGCGTGGCCGACAGGTCAATTACGCGGGCGACGCCAAGTTTGCGGTTCACGGCTTCAAGCCCGGAAATCCAGAGCCGCGCCGCCTCGGTGTTTTTCTCAGCTTCTTTTTTTTCGTCGCCCTTCAACTCGGCCAATTCTTCGGCGGCATCGGGTTTCTCGCGGTAGCAATGGTGCGCCTCGTCATTGAGCACCATAATGTTTTTCAAGCCCATCAAATCAGGCATCACGCGCTGAAGCATCTGGCCTTCGGTTTCCAGCGTGTTCAATTCCTCGCCGCGCCCTTGCAGGAGTGAGCGCCCGCCTTTGGAAAGGTCAATGCGCTCGCGCAATTTGAAGGCGTGGAAATTTGTGATTAGAATTTTGGCGCGAAAAACATCGTCCAGCATATCGGCGGGGACAAGTTCGCGACTGGCGTAGTAGCTGTCGGGATCGTTAGGTTGGAGAACGCGCAAGCGTTCCTTGATGGTCAGGCCGGGGGCGACGATAAGAAAACCGCGCGTGAATTTCTGGCTTTGTGGGCGGCGAACGGAATTGATTGTCTGCCACGCGATGAGCATCGCCATGACGGTGGTTTTGCCCGCGCCGGTCGCCAACTTCAACGCGAGCCGCATCAATTCCGGGTTGGCGTCGTTGTTGGCGTTTTTTAAGTGGTCGAGAATGATCTGGCCGGATTTACCGGCGTTAGGCGCAACTTCGGTCAACCAGATGGCGGTTTCGACCGCCTCGACCTGACAGAAAAACGGGCGGATGCCGGCGAATTTATGACTGCGCCAATGTTGCAACAGACGGGCGGTTTCGGGCGTCACCTGCCAACTGCTCGGATTCGGCAGACTGCGCCATTGATCGACCTGCTGCCGCAACTGATTTATGATGGACGTGGGGTCATACTGCTGCGCCTTGGTGGAAAGACCCTTTCCCTCGTCGAAAACAATCTGCTCCTGTTCGGGTGCTGGCGATTTGCGCTTGCGCGGCTTGGGAATCGGGGTGATGAACTCGGCGCGGCGGCGGCGCTCAAGAATTTGCTGCGTCGGCTGGCCGTGCGCGTCCAGTTCCCAATGACGCTGCGGGCATTCATACGGGGAATTGAGAATCGGCTTTTCAAAAAAGGGATTCGCCATGATTCAATTCCGGGTTATGTGGCCGATGGGGACGCGCATTTCAGGAACGAAGTTTCCTGCGATTGGCGCGCAGGCGCAAGCGCAAGATTTCACCTGATTAAACATTCAAAGCATCTTGACATACTTTGAAGACAAATTCAGGAAGCTGCTCTTTAGAAATACGAACGGGACACATTCCCACTTCGACGATTGATGACTCGTTGCGGTCATAAGCATCTGGGGTTAAAAGCCAATATCCCGAATAATCTACAGTCCGATGACAATTTTTTTGCGCTCGCTTAAGAACATCAAGAATGACGCTATCATCCCCAGACAGGCCGATGAAAAGACCGGCTTTTGAATACAAACAATGTTCAACATAAGACGACCAACCTTCGTCAATTCCAGCCCGGCGATTGCGATAAGATTTCTCGCTCAAAACGAGTTCCGTCGGATTGCCGTTTGGTTTCCAATTCTGCGGAAGAAATCCATGAACGTGATTAATCTCTACGTCAGCCTTGGTCGAAAAGTCATCGGGACTCACTCTTCGACATATAGCATGGCCAAGCAATTTAAGATATTGCTCAATTAGATCGTCATAATTATAAGTAAACACACGATCAATTCTTCCGCGACACGATCCAGTTAACAACGCAGTCACAGATAACAACAAAGGAGATTTTGAAAGTTGTGAAATTAAGTTTTTATCAACGTCCCGATAAAGCGCTTCATGAACCAATTTTAAAAACTGATTTTTAGACGCCTCTTGATCTAAGCTATCCACCATTTTAGCAAGTTCTTTATCGCTTTTCCCGCGAAGGCTTTCGACAAAAGTAGTATCATCACCTTTCCCAAGAATTCTAGCAATTAAAACCACCCATTCAGGCAGTCCAAAACCCTTTGAAACGCCCGCCCCAATGAAAAGGTTCATACAGCCACTGCCCAACATCGATCCAATTGCAGCAGTTGCAAGGAAAGGCTTATCTTTATAATCTTTATGCGAATATAAAGCCATATTAGTCCTCGGCATCTCGAATGGTTTTTGATTGAAGAATTGGCACGTTGCTTGTCGACGATGTCACTCCTTTCATTGATTCAATTACATCTAAAAGGCCAAATAAGCGAATAAGGCGACGCAGGCCGGGAGCAATCCAAAGTTTGAAATTTCCATGGCGGTCTGTGGTGGCGCTAGATTTGCGAACTCCATTAACAAGAAGAGCAAAGCCGAGAATAACGGGAGTCACATTCAAATTATCAGATGACAAAGAAGAACTGGAGCCGCTTTTCGATGAGACTTTCGATCTTAATACCGGCGCAATAAGGGATTCATATTCTTTCGATAAGCCCAAATTTGCACCAGTCATGCGGATTTGTTGAATATTGGCAGTGCGGTCTTTTTGGTCGGCGTAAGTGAGATGGCACCGGGTCACAGAAAGTGTAACATCTCCTTTAAGTGAAGAATTAGAAAGGCGCGTGTTTCCTGAAGACCCAAGTGCTAAAACCATATTCGTGATATTAAGTCTGTCGTAACTTGTATTTGTTCCAGCTAAAGCACGGTCAACGCGAACAAAGAATTCTTCAGCTAATTCGTGAAAGGGAACAGCAACTACAATATGGTTTTTATATTGAGCTATAAAAACATCGTAAAGATTACACTCCTGTCCTTTAATTGTGGCTCGTCGCGGAATCGTTATTTCCTCACCGTCTTCTTGAAAAATTCTTTTCGGAAACCGATGGTAATCACGCTTGGTCGCTAAATAAGCGTGGCAGATATTAACAGGGGAGGAATTACCATCGTCATGCTCAGTTTCAACTCGCGGATTATGCGTGAGCTTTAATATGATCTTAAATGCGGCAGCAGGATCTGTTTTTGTCCGCATAACTTCAGTTGTGTAGGTGCGGTCTGAAAAATCTGCGTTGTGCATAATAATTTCCTTTTTTAAATATTCAGCTCGATATGACCATATAATTCCAGGCAGTTAACCATTGCGGGTCGTCAATTTGGTTGTGATTTGTCAGAGTTTTACAAAGAGTCGAAAGAGAATACCGAATAGGACTTGCAGACTGTTCTTCTCCATAGACAAAAATGTTGGCAGAATAATCATCCACGTCCGTAGAACCTTCTGCAAATGGATCACTCTCTATCCGGTCAATCTTTGAAGAAATCGTGCGTGAAGCAAAAAATAAACGAACAATATCAATCAAGTAATAACCGGGGTAAAAATGGGCGCGAGTTCTATCTTCCTCCTCGCTTATCAATCGGCGCAACTCCTTAAATAGAGATGACCGCACACCTCCAGCCTCCAAAGCATCTAATCCTTCTAACAACATCTCTTTTGCGAAATCAAACGCGGCAGGAGATTCCAAGCCTGTGCCACACGCTATAGTGACAAGGGATCTAATAAGATACTCATGAGGGCGCGCATATGGAGCAGCGACTTTAATCCAAGACGCCCATAAAGACATGATATACATCTTGGGCTGACATGCGTATACAAAATAGTAATCATGGAATTGAACTACAATTTCGATCGCAAGCTGCTTATGACGAGAGTAGCACTCGCTGAGTTTTTCAACAGGAACTAAATACCCAGGATTATCTTGCTTTGCGGCAATCGGATTTTGCGCCTTTTCGACAGCATAGCAAAAATTCAGTATTACATTTCTAAGTCCACTGCAAACAGTTGTATCATTAGGACTGTTGCGCGTTCTTATCCATGCAGAAAAATCCTCATACTGCTCTTTTGAAATCAATGAATATTCACCTTCGTCCCACGTTCTACCCAAAAGCGCCTGGAAAATAGTTCTAACTCTTGAGTGCATGACTTCATGCGAAAGCGTCATTAAAGTCCATTGAGGCAGCGTCTCAGCGGTTAAAGCTTCTGAAGCGGCAGTTACAGAAAACTTCGACTCCATGAATCCATGGCGGAGACTAAAGTGAGTAATTAATGGAACATGATCGTCTTGGTGAAAATCACCACCGCTATCAAAGTGTTCCCCTGAAGTTCCAGCGGATGCCGAAAACTTATATTCGGGTCCGGAATTATACTTAGGAACGCTGGCTGGCAAATTACCTTTCAAAACCGAATACTGCGAACAGATGACCTTTTGCGCGCTTCGAATCATGAAGGCCGATTCAAGATAGCGAGTATATTTAGTTAAAGCGCGAATTGCACCGCCGACACCAATTAACGAATGATGCGGAAACGGTGAACGGTTTGATAATATCGGCAACGATCCCGAAGTGCCTTGAGTGACCGCGTATGAAAGCGCAGCGCTTAATTCGACTAATGCGGAAATCAAGGCATTTGATTTTTTTTGCAACACTAAATCCGGCTCTTTCGTATCCGTGGGAGATTGCTGATTGCAGTATTGTTCGACAAGCCGCTTAGCTAATTTAGAAAGCAATATCAACGTCTTCCGCTCTTCCGGAAAATAAATTCCGTAAGCTGACCACAAAGACGCTAAACTAGCAGAAATCTGTTCTGTATAAACCTTAATTTCGGGATCATCACAGACTGGAAGTAATACTTCACTTGGCTTACAAGAGCAATCAGGGCTAGGAATTTCAGCAGTGATTAAACGATTATCCAGAATGCTATCCTTAATCGGCCAAAATTCAAATGCACACTCATCAATACTTTTTCGCAACTGATGAATGCGCTCAATTGATAAATTTAATAAAACAATCGAGGCAAGCCCCTCGGTAAAATATACAATTTGTAATTCCTCCGGAGACAAATTCGGCTTCAACTGGCCTAAAGTCTTATAAGGGCTAACCGCAAAGAGAAAAGCGACCGAATGAATTTTTTCTGGAATTGGTGGCGGCCCTTCTCCGGGGGAGAGAAATGCCGGCATAATTGGACTATATTTTAATTCAGTAGAATTAGAAATCGCGCTTTGAGCAATGCTAATAGGAGAGGAGCTTGAGACATCGACTAAAAAATCATTAATAGTTTTGGCTATTACGGATAAATATCGAGTGTAAGTCGCCATACATTCCCAAAGATGAGTTCAGTCCTTCCACTTAAAACTCCCATCATCTTCGCTTATTAGTCTCAAGTCGTATGATAGCGGCTCTAATTCTGATTCTTCCCCCTTGGGTTCGTGCTGGTTGTTTTGGCCGCGAGCGTCGCGTTTGCGAGAATGGTAAGATTGGGTAGCCCCATTTTTATGTCTGGGGACTTCTTGAAGGCCACCATGCTCAATTGCCTCAGTGCAAATGATGTCGATGATTTCTTGTTGGCTTATCATAACGGCTGCGTATCAATAATTTCGCGCTGTTCCCACAAAGCAAACGGCTCAAAACTCATGCTGTTTCGTCTTAAAAGGGAAATAGAATCTCGGATTGGAAAATTTAGTCAAGAATCATTTGACAACCATCGAACCACATTGCTTGACACACTGCAAAATCGGGCAAAAACCGGTTTATTAAATTGCCCGGTCAATGACGGGTGTGGACGGTTTTGCGGTCGGTAGCGGTGAAAATCAGCGGCGGCACTTCGATCCGCCGGATTAAACGCGGCATTTTTTCCCAACGCGAGCGGACACCGGAGATTGAGACACGAGGCGAGAACCCGCTTTGGCACCGGACTCGAAAACAACGTGGACACTTGCGCCGAGTGCTTCGGCGACACGGCGCAACATGCTTAAAGAATGACCTTCGTAAGACGGGGATTCGAGACGGCTGATTTGCTGCTGCGAGGTTTTCAATTTACGAGCGAGGTCTTTTTGGGAGAAACCCGCGCCTTCACGCAGCGCGGAAATTTGCAATGCCACGTCCCAGGCTTCGCCCGCTTTTTCAAAGCGTTCGGCGAAACCGGCATCCTTCATCTGCTCGGCGAGGTATTGGTCAAAGTTCGTTTTCATTTTTCAAATCGTTTCTGCCAGTCCCGCATCCGTTCGCGCGCCGTGTCGAGGTCACGCGCCGGGATGGACTGACCTTTGTTGCGAATACCGTGTGCGGCAATGATGCGGCGGCCTTTCATAAAAAACCAAAGCACGCGCGTGTTCAACTTGCCGACGTGGCGCAACTCAAAAAGTCCGGCATCAAGCGCCTTCGTCAACGGCTCGCGGTGACACTGGCGGTTTTTCAATTTTGACAACCCGGCCAGCACTGCCGCGAAATCGCCGGGATCGCTGGCTTTCAGTTCCTCAAGAAACTCCTGCACAGGCGAGCGACCGTTCGCAGTGACATAAAACTCTACGGTGAATTCCATAAACAAGCAACATCAAATTTGATGTGAAACAGTTTGCCGGTGGTGTGCCAAGACATCATGGGCAACTTCCTGTGCGGCATGGCAAGGATGCTGACAAATTTCCTGCACGGTGGCGAATAAAGTTTTTTGGCTGCCTAAACCGGCAACTAAACCGGCAACAAACCGGTATCTCGTGTTGAGCCACATGTTGAGCCGTTGAACCACGAAAAAGGGCTGTTGAGCCACGTTTTTTGGGTCAAAATGGAATTTTCACCGAAGAAGGGAAACACATAATCCACTAATAAACATTGGGGAATTTTCAAACTTGCCGTTTTAGCGACCCTGCCTTTTACCTGAAGAGACGATTTAGCAAACCAGCGCCTTCAGCCACTCGGCCATCTCTCCAGCAATAATTGTATTGGAGGTTGGCAAATAGTTGATAAGAGTCAAGCAAGATGGTGGAGATTGAGGCTGCCAATGCTTAGTTTTTGGTGATACCAAAACGCAGTGGCTGACCGGATTGGCATGACCATGCTGCGATGGATTTAATCCAGCCTTCAGTCAATAAATCTGCTAAAATTTGAAAGGTTCGTTCATCAAGTTGCGGGGTCATGTTTAGTGACTCTTCAGTTTTTTCTGTTTTGATTGGGGCGGTAAACTCGATGTGGCAATCTTGACCGGGCAGGTGAGGTTGAATGAACCAGCATTGGTTAGGATTATATTCAAGTTTTTGCCAGATTCTTTCTGTGTCCATCATCCGGATTTTCAGCCCGATAAAACCAAGTTTGTCGGCCACAAAAGCAGTGTCATCGAAGAGTGTCTCCAAGTTTTCGCAACGAGATCCTTCCATGATAAGCCACCGGGTTTGAGCTAGAGCGTATTGGATTTCGCTGCGCCGCGCCATGGAGTTGCCAAGCACGCGGCCCACAGACATCCATTCCCGGCTGAATTGCAGCCGACCGGCCGCAATGAGTATGAACAGAAGTCCAAATCCAAAGAGGATGGGTAGTTGCGCGCCATGACTCCAGAAAATAGCCAAGCCCAGAAAAAGAAAGAAAGCAGTGAACACATAGGCTCCCAAGACCAACCGTCGCCGGGAGATTCCTTCCGCCAGCAGACGGTGGTGAATGTGCCTGCGGTCAGCGCGGAACAATGGCAGGCCGTGGATGCCGCGTCGCAATATGGCAATACTGGTATCCAGGATGGGTAGGGCTAAAGCAAAGAGCGGGGCAATCAATGCGGCGAGAACAGTTCCTTTTTGCGAACTGATAATTGGGAGGCTGGCGATGAGAAAGCCCAGAAAATATGCGCCGCCATCACCTAGGTAGATTTTAGCCGGTGGAAAGTTGAACCAAAGAAACCCCAGCAATGCACCAATCATGCCCGCAGCCAGATAAGAAACACAATTGATACCGCCGCCGACGATAGTCAACAGAATCATCATCATGAGGCAAATGCCGCCGGCCAAACCATCTACGCCGTCAATCAGATTGATCAAGTTGGTGATGGCCACGATCCATAATACCGTCACCGGCCAGGCCCAGAGCCCAAGTTGTAAAGTTTTTTCATGGGCGAAAGGAATCGTGAGGTTTTCGATGCTGATTCCGCCCCAATATAATGTGCTGGCAATGAGGATTTGTCCCAAGAGCTTTCGTCTGGCTCCAAGGGCGCGCAAATCGTCCCATAAGCCCAAGGCGAACATGGCCATGGCAAGGGTGACAATCAACTGGCATTCGACTTTGTCTGCGGAAGTGAATGGCGCACAAAAATAGATGAGGGCGCATCCCATCAAAGATGCCGCAAGCCCAATTCCGCCCAGTCGGGAAATATTCGTGCGATTACGATGATGTAATTCGGGTGTCCGCTTTGCGGATATGCGACCCTTGGACAGCTTTAAAATCAACATAATTACTGCGAATGTTGAAATAAAACTGGAAATCCCTAACAAAATGAAGAGATTCAATCGGCTCATGTTTTAGGAATTCAATGGCTTGTTGGCGGACAATAATGACCGGTTATGACATGGACAAGTATTATTGTTTTTAGATGTTTTGACGCTTGACAAAGTTACGTAAAATGTCGAGATTATTTGAAACCCAAATTCCATTTTTCAGACATTTAAAAGCAGCCATTATGAAACTAGAAAAACCCGCAAATACATTGGTCTGGATAGTTGCGACGGCGTTCTTTGTTTGGTCGGCACAGGCGCAAACATCATCTGTTTACAACAATGGTGTAAATGGCAACGATATGCATGCATATATCTCCATGTCGAGTGGTCAGGTCGTTGGGCAGGAAATCATACTGGATAATGCAGTTTCAAGCGCCAATCCTTATTTGCAAGATTTTAGTTTTGAGTTTTACAACCAAACTTTTTTTACAGCAAATTCCGTGGCGGCGGATGTGAAATTTTACTACAATAACGGGGCTCCATTCAATGGTTACAACACGCCCGGTTCTACGTTTTACGATAGCGGATGGTTTGGCCTTATAGCCCCGCAAGATATTGCAAATGGAGGTTCGGGAACGCCTAATAATGTTCAAGTTTGGTCACTGGTTTGGCAGGATCTTTATGGAGGCCAACCTGATGCCAACGACCCATATCCTCAGGTTCCTACGACCCCCATGAACACTCAGTTGCAATTGCCCAGCAGCTTTACCATTGTTTACACTTTTTCAAATGCGCCGGCGGGTTTTGGTTTGGAGATGTTTAATCCTCCGGGAACGGGCACGAATTACGGCGATTATTGGGTCAATTCTGGAACTTGGAGTTTGCTCACTAACTCGGCTCCTTATTACCCGTCGGGCATAGCCATGGTTTTAGATGCGGCGGCTACGCCGGCACCGGAGCCTTCGGTCATAGCCATGGGCATGGTGGGTGGGCTTTTGATGACGCACCTAATTCGCCGCCGCCGGGCTTAAATTATTCTTAGTCTCAAAAGACTGCCATATGCCGGGCTTTTTCCTTTTTCATGGTTGCCAGAACAACCGATAATAAGCAGTTGCTGGAGCGATGCCGCCCAAATCGCTGTAACTGTCTGTAAACTGAAACAATCCACCGGCTGGTGCGTTGGTGGTAAGCACGGTCACCCAGTTTTGCAGGTCAGTGCTGCGTTGGATGCTGTAGGGCCAGCCCAAAACGCCATAGAAATTGGCTGATGCAAAACCGTTGGTGAGTGTGATCGTTTTTATCTGGCCGGTAATAGATCCAACCACTGAAATATTGACCAGCCCAACATTAGTGTTGTAACCGTCAGAAATAGTATAGCTCAACTGGTCATTTTTATTTGGACTCGTATTCGTGTAGCCAAGGAAAGCTGTGGAATTGATGGTATAGGAGCCGTCATAGTTGTAGGCTAAATTTAATGGAGTCAGAAGCACACCATTGGTAGTCGTAAAATTGATAGCCGCCAGCCTGATTGGATAGCCGCTGGCATCACTCCAATTCGTCGCCAAATCTGTGAGCGGAATAATCAACGCGAGACCTGCCGTGCGCGAGTAGGTAGCCAGACCCGCCACCGGTATGGGGATGGTTACGATATTGGTGATCCAGTTTGAAAACTCTGAGGTGTTGTTCGCTGAATCGGTCGCGGTGGCGGTGATTACCCAGTTGGTTGGCATGCTTACGGGTAGGGTGATGGAAAAATTGGTTGAGATTAAGGTTCCGAGGGCGATGTTTGTATGCCCTAAATAAATCTTTCCTTCTCCAAACCCATTTGTGTTACCGAATGGGCTGGCAAAAAATTCTAGGGAATAGGAAATATTTGGTGCACTGTTAAATGATCCGTGAATTAACGTGCCAATCGTGCCGGAAGCGGCACTGGACAATATGGGATAGTTTTGGAGCCGGTTCGCATTGGTTGCCAGCACGCCTGTTTCCCCCGAAATATTTGCGTTGACGCCGGCATTGCCTAAGTCGATCCCCAATCCGGCGTTGTTGTAAATCGAGTTGCCGCTCACCAAATTGTTAAAAGCTCCATTACGTATCCGGACGCCAGCATAGGAGATTCCGCTGGTTCTTTTTGTGTTAGCAATGGAGTTGCCTTCCATTGCATTAATTCCGCCCAATATATTATTGGTGGAACCAATATCGAATTGGACGCTATGTGTGGCGTTCCCCAATGGACTAGAACCGTCGGCGGCGATGCCGATGAGATTGCCTTGAATCGTGTTCATTGAAGCGCCTGAACAATAAACAGCGCCGTTGCCGTTACCTGAGATGACATTCGCGGCTCCAGTTAGCGAACCTCCAATCAAATTGCTGCAAGAATTTAAATAAAGCTGGATTCCATCCAGTAGATTTGCGACGGCATTATTGCCAGATATATCAGTGCCGATATAGTTCCCTTGCACTATTTGTTCGTCACTAGAAGACATGAAAATGCCTGTTCGACCATTGCCGGAAATTAAATTCCCTGTGTTGGCGATAGTGCCACCGATTTGATTGCTGATAGAGTGATCCAAATATATACCATGCCAAGAATTGGCCAGGCCTACCGTGCCACTGGCATCGGTGCCAATACGATTGCCTTGAATAATTGTCTGAGTGGAATTGGTTAAATAAATACCGTTATTGCCGGATGTCAAACCATTGGCATTGTTGCCAGATATTAAGTTACCTGCACTCAGTGTAGTCCAGGATGCATTTGTGCCGCCAATTTGGTTGTTGGTCACATTCTGAAGGGCAATGCCGTCATAAATATTACCGCGTGCCAAAGTGCCCGTGGAATCGGTGCCGATGTAGTTGCCTTGGATAACATTGCCAATCGTTCCTGCGCCGAGCAAAAAAATGCCATTGTAACCATTTCCGGAGATTGCATTCCGAGTAGATGAGGAGGTGCCGCCGATTTGATTGGTTGCCGCACCACTGATTTCTATTCCGGCCTGACTATTACCCAAGATATTAGTTCCGGTGTAATCTAGTCCAATAATATTACCTGAAACCTGATTGCCTCTGGTGCTGCCATTTGTTCCCAACAGCCAGATGCCAAGCTGGCCGTTGCCTGAAATGACGTTGCCGCTGCCGATACCCTTGCTCCAGCCAATCGTGTTGGAGCAGCCTTTGACAAGAATTCCTGATAATAGATTAGTCACGGCCCGCTGCCCGTTGATATCGGTGCCGATGTAGTTTCCTGAAACAAGATTGAAGGTGTCGTTGGTTTGATAGATTGCCACACCATAGCCGGTGTTGCCGGAAATAAAGTTGCGGGCGCCACTAATAGCTAAGCCGCCGATGGAATTACTGGAACTGCCAGCTATGTCAATTCCGCTGTAGCCATTGGCGATTGCATTGGTGCCTGCTGCCGAAAGGCCAATTAAATTACCTTGAACCACCGTTCCGCTAGAGCCGCCGGTAAGAAAAATGCCATCCTGCAAATTTCCCGAGAGCACATTGCCGTTGCCGGCGTTGCGACCGCCTATTTGATTGCCGAGCGCCCCTGAAATTGTAACGGCGGCGTAGGTGTTGCCCAGTGCCGTTGTCCCGGTAATTTCGGTGCCAATATAGTTGCCGATGACTGAGTTTGAATTTGCTCCATTTCCAGAAAAAAATATGCCGGCGAGTTTGTTTCCGGAAATTAAATTGCTAGGGCCAATCACGTTGGCCGATGCCAAGTTTAGTTGGATTCCGTTCGTATTGTTCGCAATGGCGGTTGTGCCGCTGATGTCGGTGCCGATGTAATTGCCTTTGATAATGTTTCCAGTCACTCCACTGCCATTTAAGATGATGCCGGTTCCGTTCCCGGAAATGATGTTGCGGGCTATGGCAGCGGTGTCGCCAATAAGATTGCCCTGACTGGCCACGGAAATTCCAGCGACAGAATTTCCGCGTGCATATGTGCCGGTTGGATCGGTGCCAATAAAATTTCCTTGTATTACGTTGGAAGCGCCGTTCAAAGCGATTCCTTCGAAATTGAAGTTATTAATGGCCAGACCCATGACTGTGCTGGGGCTGGAGCCGGCATTCAACTGCAAGCCGATGGCGCCACCAGCGACTATTCCGGCGCCACTCAATTCGATCAAGGGTGCATTGACGTAACCGGGTTGGGAGGTTCCATCAATTGTCAGCGGATTGATAATGGCCGGCAACGGACTGGTAAGATTAATGGTGTAGGTCGGGCCTGGGAGGTTAAATGTTATCGTGTTGGCACCTGCAGTTGTGGCGTTGGCGTTGGTAATCGCATAGCGCAAGCAGCCGGTCATGTTGTCATTCGTCGTCGTAACGGCAATGGTAATAGCGTGAGAACGAGTCGAAACGACGATAGGCAGAATCAGGGCAAAATATAGAGACAAGCTCCTTAAGGAAAACATATTTTGCATTTGCTGTCAGCCAATTGTGTTCCTGATACGATAGCCTTCTGAATCTATTTCGCAAGCCATCAATGGCCGGTGGCTACGATTTCCAGCAGGGATTTTTCTTCTGGCAGCAAGCGGACATCATTGTGGGCAAGGGTTAGATATGGCTGTGCTTCCGCCTTTTTTCCAACCCCCGATAAGAGAATTCCATAGTGAAGTGCGATGGCGGGCTGGGCCAGTTCCGTGGGCTTCAGCTTTTGCATGATCTTTAATGCTTCTGCGTTGTTGCCTCGCAGGTGAAGCGCAAATGCATGGGTTGAGGCGAAGTTCGCGTTGCTTGGGAATTGTTTATCCAATTTCGCGGCCAGAGATTCAGCCTCATTGAGGTTCTTCTTCAGCAGCAGCGAGGTGTAGGCATAATCGTTTTGAAAACCGGCGTTGTCGGGGAACATCGCGGACAGTTGCCGGAATACGCGCCATAAACCGGAGGTGTCTTTGGCCGCGAAGCATTGTTGTTCCAGCACTTGTGAAATCCAGCGTTCCCGGGGAAATTTTTGCAGCATCAGCCATAGCAAATCCTGTCGCTCGCTGGCAAGTTTCCAGCGTCCACTTAATTCCAACAGGCCAATCAAGGCACCATAGCGATTACCGGCGGAATCCACGGCGGCATGCCAGTTGCCTGTGGCCACGGGGGTTTCGCCCAGTTGTGTCCATGCGCGGGCCAGGAATGCCAGCCTCAGAAAATTCATTTCTTCCCAGTCGCCGCGTTTGCAAAATTCCCGGAGCGAAAGCCAGTCGCCGGCTGACTCCAATGCGCAGGCCCGTGCAGTTTTTACCATGGTCTGGTCGCGCATATTGGCGGGCAGTCCTGCCAACCATGTGGCGGCTTCAGTGGAAAGTTGATTGGCTTGCATCCACAAGGCTGTTTGCACTGTTTCGAGCAGATTATTGGCGACAGTTTTTTTCAGCGCCTTGAGTTGATTGCCAAAATCGCCGTCTGGAAAGCATTTCAAGATGGTTAAGTTCTGTAAGCGGTCGTCTAATGTGGCTTGCGGCGTGCGCAGGAACTGTGCGGAGTAATTACGGGCGGTTCTCAGGTCACCATGTGTCAGCGAGTCTTTGATGAGTCCGCGGAATGCGGTCGCAGCTAGATTGGTATCCACCAGAAAAGATTTCAAATTGGCGCGAACCATCGCCAGTTTGGTGGCATTGGTATAACTCAACCCGATCAGGGCCTGATTGAGTTGAAAGAGTCGGTTCGTGGGTGCCAGCCGCGCGGCAGCGGCAAATTGAGCTTCCGCTTCGCCTAATTGGCGGAGCGCCAGCGCCCGTTCAGCGCTCACCACATGAAACTTAACTACGTTGGTTGCATTGGGACGCAACTCTTCGAGAATTTGTCCGGCGAGGGGATAGGGCGGGCTTTGGTAGCGCAACGCGGCTTCTGCAAGCGATAGCTTGTTTTCAACGGATGGGGCCGCTTCCGTCACTCTTTTCCACCAGTCCAAGGTCGTCGGCGATTTTGTCAGATCGGTCAGTTCTGCCATCAATTGGCAGGCGGCGGGATTTGTTGCGTTCAGCAGCAACACCCGTTGGGTGCTTAACGCCGCATTGCGATAGTCGCCTTTTGCAAAGAAAACTTGTGCTGCATTCAGTGCCCGATTTTCCTTTATTTGACGATATTGCGAACGCCCGGAACCCCATATCACTATGGCAGCGACAATAACCGTTGCCAACACAAGCGTATGTTTTTTCCAATTGACGGGGCTTTCAATCATTTTAAAAATTATGGAAATCTCACAGCGGATACAATCATTAAACCTTCAGTCTGCAAACGAAAACCCCACCCTTAAATTAAAACTGGGTGGGGTTGTTTGATAAATATTTACAATAAATTAAGGGCTTGTGTTGCCACCTGGGCTGTTATAAGCTTGACCACCACTAGGAACTATATTTCCAGAATTTATATTAATAGATGCTGGGGTTGTATTGTCTGACTGGTAATATCCAACACCGCCACCGGGAGAACCGGGATGACCATGGGAAACAACGGAATTGACAGGCATTCCGGTCGAGAGTGTGGCAAGTGAGCCAGAACGATCTGCTACCTGTGCCAAAATAAGATTTACGGGAGGAACCACAGTTGCATACACAGCCAGCACGTTGTTGATGTCGTCTTTTAGGGCGGGCAAGGCGGCGGCAACTCCGGCCAAAATTTCTTTGGAAGCATCCGGCACAACTTTGGCCACCGCTTCTGCTATGGTTCGGTAGGCATCTGGAACCACTTTGCAGACTGCTTCAACAATTTTACCGGCCATCTTGGGAGATGAAGCAGCGGCAATCTGGGCAAGAGCGGCAGCTTGCTGAGGGAGCAGGCTGGCGGCGGTTGCCGCAACTGTGGGGGCCACGGCAGGGGTGCCAGCGGAAATGGAAGCAACAATGGCCGGCGCCCCGGCGGGGTTCAAGCCGACTGCAGCCCTGACTACGTCTACGGCAATTTCAACCTGCTTCTTGCCGGGTGCAGCGGATACCAGCGCTGCGGCTTTGCCGGGGAGTTCGGCCAATGGGACGGATTTGAGAATGCTGAGGGTCTGGCTGGCAGGCGTCTCGCTGCACTGAACTGAATTGCTGAACACAAGTAACAATGCAACTGCTAAAAAAGAAAATATTTTTTTCATGGGCATGATTTTAGGATGACAAACAACAATATGGTGCTTCAACAGAAAGGTCAACAGGATTGTTGTTTTTCTGTCAGACATTGTTTTACTTTGCTTGTCAAATCCTCCTTTGTCATCCGGAGTTTTTATTGGCATTAGCTTTCGCATTTGGCACCATCAGTTTTGCATTACACCCTAAACGATGAAGAAAAAGCCTCAATGTTCTTTGCCTCTGTCTGCTATGAGGTTGATCTTGCTGGCGTTGTTGTTGAGTGAATCAGGGTTGCGGTCGCAGGAAGCTTTGCGGATTTCCATGGCCGGCGATTTTGCCGCCGCCGAGCGGAAGCAAGCCGCGAATTCAGTCGGCTATTACAATCTTCTGTGGGGGCCGGCTTCCCTGCGCTGTTCGGCATCGGTTGCCACAGAATACACCGACAATGCGCGAAATTCTTCCGCTTCCGGTTCCGATGGCGACGTGATTACACGTCCAGGCATCGATGCTGATGTGCATTGGCCAGTGACAATGCAGAATTCTTTGGATGTTTCGCTCGGTGCGGGCTATTCGTTTTATGCCAAACATTCCGAATTGAACCAATTTTATCTGAGCCCTAATTCCGGGGTTGCGTTTGATGTCTATATCGGCGACTGGGTTATCAACCTTCACGATCGCGCCAATTTATCCCAAAACGCCTACGAGAACCCGACGACCACCAACGGGGTTAATACCACCTATCTTCAAAATAGTGTCGGGGTGTCCGGGCTTTTGGATTTGAACAAGGTGGTGGTGAGCATCGGGTTTGACCACGCAAATTACATGAGTTTGGATACGACTGCGTCTGGGCAGCCGGATTCTGAATCTGAAAACTTTTACCTAAATGCCGGAATCCGTCCGCGCGAGGAAATTCTCGTAGGTGTCGAAGGCGGTTTGGGCTTGGTGAGTTATGATCGTGGCGGCAATACCAATTTGGCATCAGCCTTGTCTGCCGATGCCTTGCAATGGAATGGTGGCCTGTTTGGTTCCTTGCAACTGAGCAAAAATATCAGTGCCCGCTTGGACGCTGGTTACACGGTGTATTTGCCGGACAAGCCATCTGGCACCAATTCAATTGCTGACTCGACTTCATTATATTTCCAGCTTTCCCTGACGCATCAGGTGAACGAGCACATCAGTTATTCCTTGTCTGCGGGCCACAGTGTGGATTTTGCCTACAATGGACAACCATACGACCGGTATTTCGTGCGGCTCAACCCCGACTGGAATTTCATGTATAAGTGGAATTTTGGCTCATCGCTTTCCTGGGAACATGGCACGCAAGTGGGCCTTGGTTCGTTCAGCTTCGATCAGTATACTGCCGGTTTCAGCCTTGGCCGGCAAATAACCCAAAAACTTTCGGGCGAGATTTATTATCGTTGGGTGACCGAATCCGCCGCTCAAGCGGTGCTGAATTACAGTCAGAACATTGTAGGCTTGAGTCTGGCCTATCGATTCTAAATAATCATTTCAAGTCATGAAGAAAACCTTTCTGTGCTGGTTGCTGGCCGTGACAATTTTTCCCGTTTTCGGGCAATTGCCTGTGCCGCTGCCAGCCAAATCTGCGACTGGCGCGCCGGTGGTCTCGCCGGTCGTAAATGCACCCGGTGCTGCCGGTGCGGTCTCGACCCCGTTGAATGGCTATGTGGCTGATGACACTTACAAACTGCGTGTGGGCGACACGGTTAGTTTTCAGATTATTGAGGATCGTAAGTTGGGCATCCAATTGACGCCAGTCAACCTCGTCGTGACTGATTCGGGGGAGGTGGAAGTCAGCTATATCGGCCGAATCAAGGCCGTGGGAAAAACTTCCAAGGAACTCGCCACAGACATCAAAGCGGCGCTGGAAAAAGATTATTACAAGCAGGCCACGGTGGTCTTGTCGCTAAACCTTGCCAGCCGCGTTTTGGGTCGGGTTTATATTTGGGGACAGGTTCACAATCAGGGGCCTCTGGACATCCAGATCAACGAGAATCTTACGGCTGGTCAGGCCATTTTACGCGCCGGCGGGCTGGCTGATTTTGCGAACAAAAGTAAAGTGAAAGTTGTCCGGGCCGCCTCCGGTCCGAACGGGGAGAAACAGGTGTTTGAATTGAACATGCAAGATATTTTGGAAAAAGGAAAAACAGAAAAGGACATCGTGCTTCAACCTGACGATTTCATCATTGTCCCCACACGGTTGATAAACTTTTAGTCTGTTGCCGCATCCTGTCTGAATCGTCATGAACGAAGATTATTCCGAACCAATCAAAGTTGACCGTGCCAGTCTGGTCGGCAAATTCCATGCGCGGTTCCAGCGCTACCGGAATTTGCTGCTGCGGCGGTGGTGGGTGTTGGTGCTGGCGGCGGTGGCGGCGGTGGTTTTTCAAGACTGGCGGCTTTCCAAAGCTCCGCCGGTGTTCCAGTCGGTCGGCCAGATGATTGTCAACATCAAGCTGAACATCCAGCAGAACGCCCTCTATTCGGAAGAACTCGGTAATTTTTTGGGCACTCAAGCGGCGTTGATGCAGGGCAAAACCGTTTTGAACCGCGCCCGTGATCGGGTGGCGGCCGAAAATCCCGGCCTGAAGCCGCAGTCGGTGGCGGTGGATGTTCAAGTGCTGCCCAAGACCACCATTTTTGTGTTGCGCGGCACTTCTACAGAGCCGGTTTACATGCAGAAATTTCTTCAGGCCTGCATGGAGGAATACATCAGTTTAAAAAAGGAAATGGCGGCGCACACCTCGGACACCACCATTGCCGGCCTTACCGAACAGATCCAGAAAATTGAACCCGAGCTCACCCAGATTGACGACCAGATCGCCAACTATGTCCGCACCAACGACGTTGTTCTTTTGGCGGGTTCCGGTGCTTTGAACAGCTTTCTTTCCCGGCTTTATGAGCGCGTGGCCGATGCCCAGTCGGAATACGAACTCTTGAAGTTCATGACCCTCGACCAGAACCTATTGCTGGAGCAACAGCGTCAGCCCGCAATGATGACTGCCGGTTCCGCTTCCGGAATTGATGCCAGTGGTCGAGGCAATGTTTTGGTCAATGCCGCTGGCGCGGGGCAGGCGTTTGCCGGTGTCAATACCATCAGCACGGAATATCTTTCCACCAAGCAGCAGATCCTTTTGCTGAAGGCGGATAAACAGCGGCTTGAAGAATATCTAAAGCCGCAGCACCCGAGCGTGGTTGCCTTGGACGAAACCATTGAGCGTTACACCCGGCTGCTCAGCATTTATCGCGACCAAAGCACCGAGCAACTGGAGGCCCGCAAAAGCGCGCTGGAGTTGCAGATTCAAAATCTCAAGACGCAGACCGAGGAGACGAGCCGGCAAAGTTTGGAACTGACCCGCAAGAGCGCCCAATATGACCGTCTCAAGGCCCGCTCACTGCGCATTCAGGCGCTTTACGATCAGTTGCTCAATGCGCTCCAGTCGCTGGATGTGAACAAGGAAATCAGCCCGGAAAGCGTTACCATTTACCAGCCGGCCAGCGAGGCGCAGCCGAGCCTGCCAAACTTGGCGCACGATCTGGCGTTGGCCGGCTTTTTGGGCATTGGCTTGGGCATCGGGCTGCTGTTGCTGATCGACCGCATGGACGACCGGGTCAATTCCGTGACCGAGTTGCAGGAATTTTTCGACGAGCCGGTTCTGGGGCAGATTCCGCGCGAAGACAAGCGTGCCATTCGCGAGGAAATGTTCCTGCTGCGCCCCGAGGATGATCGGCTGCCGTTTGTGGAATCTTTCCGCAACCTGCGTTCCTCATTGTTGTATCTCGACAGCAAAGTGCCCTATCCGCGCCGGTTGCTTATCACCAGTTCTGTGCCCAACGATGGCAAATCCCTTGTCGCCGCGAACCTCGCCGTGTCACTGGCATTGAGCGGTTCCCGCGTGTTGCTGGTGGACGCCGATTTGCGCAAAGGCCACATGCACGAGCGTTTTGGTTTGAAGGTGGAAAAAGGACTTGGTCAGATGCTTATCCAGCATCTCAACTGGCGAACTTTAGTGACGGATACTAAAGTGGACAACCTCAAGTTATTGGCGCGCGGCGCGTCGGAAAAAAACGCGACCGAATTTTTCTTCACCACGGACATGGAGAGCTTTGTCAACCAGGCCTCGGCCGAATTTGACTTTGTCATCGTGGACACGCCGCCAGTCATGGCTGCCGATGATGCCGCCAGTCTGGCACCGCGCATGGATGGCGTGCTGTTCGTGGTTCGTGCCGAAGCCACTTCCGCCCGGGTGGCTCGCGCCGCCATCAATCTTCTGCGGCAGCGCAAATCCCGCGTGCTCGGCTTGGTGTTGAATTCCGTTCGCGCCGGTGCCAACGATTATCACGATTACGCCCGCTACAAGGATTACTACGCGGAGTGATCTGTCCGGCCATGTCGCTCGTCATCCAGCAAAACGTCCCGTGCCGGGAATGGTTTTGCCTGCGCACGCAGCCCAAGCACGAGCACATCGCCGTCGCGCATCTGGGACGTTTTTCAACCGTGGACGTCTTCCTGCCGCGCATCCGTTTCAAGCGCGCGACCGTGCGCGGCGCAGTCTGGGCCACCGAAGCGCTTTTTCCGGGTTATCTCTTTGCTCGGTTTGAATGGCCGGCGGAGTTGCGTCAGGTGCAACATGCGCGTGGCGTGAGCGGCGTGGTTCATTTTGGCGATCGGTGGCCGGTCATTGCTGCCGAAATCATCTCCGAATTGCAGTCTGCGCTGGGCGGCGAGGAGTTGCACACGGTGGATGACACGTTGTCTCCCGGCGAAGTGGTGCGTATTGCGGAAGGCAGTCTGCGCGGCTCGCTCGCAGTCGTGGCGCAGGTGCGGTCAGGGCGTCAGCGCATCGCCGTGCTGATGGATTTTCTCGGCCGCCAGACAACGGTGGACTTTCCCGCCTCGGCGCTCGTGCGCGAGGGGGAAAGTCGTGCTCGGATAGTGTAATTGGATGCAGACGAATATGATTTGCCCAATACGCTCCGTTTATTTGGTTTTAACGCAAGGAGCCAGTTGCGTGTCTGTCCGCAAAATATGGCTGCCAATCCATGAACTGGTCGTTTGGTGAAGTTCTTTAAAAGCTTCCACGCTGAATCCTTCAGCGTGAAATTTCTTTTTGAAGTGGTCGAAAAATTCTAGGAATTGGGCGTGTTGCTGTCTGTTCTGGCTATGTGCCGGGCAACGATAGCTTTCCATGCATTGCTCCTCAAATTTGAAATGGGTGATGGAATATCCTTCCAGGAATTCCACCAGGCTGTTGGCGAAGACAATTTCCTTATGGTTTGGCGTGGGATTCTTCAATACTTCCCCGAGCTGGTTGATGTGTAGAATCAGCATCTTGTGTTGATCGTCAACCGTCTTGATCCCGGTCGCGTAACGGTCATCCCAAGAAATCATAATCACTTATAATTAGCATATGAAAAACTGTCAAGCGGTATTGGTCGCTCGGTGTCCGCAAATGGGCGGGGTCCAAGTGTAGTCAGGCAGGTTTTTCAGCCGAATTTGCCAGAGCCAATTTAATGACTGCTATCCATGCGTCCGGTTCTTGCCTTGTCTGATATTCGGTTTCGTTTCACTGCCCCCGCCGCCGTCAGCCAGGCAGCGATGAGCAGGAAAAGAAAAATGATGGAGTGGATTTGGAACGGGAAATCGTAGCGGGCATGGATCAGACAGCCGGCAAGCGCAAGCCCGCCCGCGATGAACAGGCGGCGCGGTGCGGACCAGCCAGCCACCGCCACGCAGGCAAGCGCCGCGATCACCATGACAAACCCCAGCCAGCCAAAGGTGATGCGCGTTTCCATCCAGTCGTTGTGCAATTGTTCCGGCCAGTAAGTCGCGTTGGAGATGCGGTAAAGCTGAAAGACGGTGCCGAAGGTTCCCGGTCCGGTGCCGAACACCGGATAGTCGGCAGCCATCGGCCTAGCATCGGCATACATTTCTTCCCGGCCGGAAAACCCTTCGTCCAATTGTTCCAATCGCGGGGCCAGTTGTTTCCAACCGAAATAACCGCCGAGCGAGGTCACAATTCCCACAAAAACGATAGCCAGCAAAAAATATTTTCCGGCCCGGCGCAGGTTTTTTCCACCTGTCAGGCTGTTGGAAAATTCCATGACCAAAAAGATCGCGGTCAGCACCGTCAGTAATCCAGCGGCCACGAGTGCGCCGCCACGACTCGTGCAGATCAGCGGACAGGCCGCCATCACGGCGGCGCAGGCGGGCAGCAGATGGATTTTTCCGCCACGCCGTCGCAGCAGCCACCAGCCGCCGAGGATGAGCGGCCAGAGCAGATTGAAATATTGCGCGGCATTGGCGCGGTAGGCATAGGGGCCAAACTGCGTTATCCCTTCCGGATTGACGACGGGTTGAATGAGAAAAAGCAGTTTGGAGGAACCGCTGGCGCGTTGGACGATGGATTCAATGCCCAGCGCGGTTCCGCTGACGGTCAGCACCCAGAGCAACCGCCGCATCCGGGCGTTAAGCCGAGGAATTGCTGGCTCGCTGGTGCCGTCACGAAAAGTTTTTTCTTCCTCCTCGGTTTTACCGAGCAGCCAGTCGCGGATGCTCCAGAACGCGGCGGCGAGACCCAGATAGCTCCAGAACCAAAACCAGGTGCGGGTGGCGTCGAAACTGTGCGGCAGCCAGTTCAGGTGCGGACGATAAAGAAAAAGTCGTTTGCTCTGATCGTAGCTGGCGGCGGCGTTGAGGGCGCTGACGAGGCAAAAGACCAGCAAGGATATCGTCAGCCAGACAAGCAGGGTGGTGGCGCGCCGGCTCGGTGAAGGGCGGCTGACATCATCTTCGAGCGTGACCGAGTCCCAGCGGGGCAGGGGACATTTTTTAATTTTTCGGATAAAAAGTTTGGCCAGCAGCAGCACGCCGAGCGTGTAGGCGGCGTAGTTCATGGTCCAAATCGTCGAGGGCAATGTAGTGCCAAAGGCCCATGGCCCATAGACGGCCATCGTCAGGATGATCAATCCACTCGCGGCATCGCATAGCCGGTAAAACGGCACGTCTGCCGCCCGCACTTGCAAAAAAACATTCGGCACAGCCGCAAAGTGCGGGGAACAGCCACTGTTTTTCAAGCTTGAACGTCATGTGAGCGTTGGATTTCGGCTTGCGTTTCGGCTGTAGGCCGGAAAAACTGTCAGTTCGCTATGCAAACGCAAGACGCACCCGCAGAAATCATTTTCAAGCTCTGGCCCTGGCTGGAAGCAAACAAACAACGTCTCATCGTCGTGGCCGTGGCCGTCGCGGCGGCGGTGGGCATTTACTATTTTATTGCCGAGCAGCACGCGCAGAAGGAAGTGGAGGCAGGACAGGCCTTGACGCAGCTGCTGGTCAATCCACCGGCCAACGCCGGAGCGGTGCCGATGGCCAATGCGTTTGTGCAACTGGCGGCAAAGTATGCCGGCACGGCGGCGGCAGATCGCGCCAGTCTGCAGGCGGCGACAACTTTGTATGCCGCCGGCAGCTACGATCAGGCACAAGCACAGTATGAAAAATTGGCGGCCGGTCGCAGCACCGGGGCTTTGGCTGCCATTGCCAATTTGGGTCTGGCGGCGAGTCTGGAGGCCCAGGGCAAACTGGACAATGCCGCGCAAATTTACCGCAAGGTGATGACTGATTTTGCCGAGTCCAGCGTGGCCATTCCCGCGAAGTTTTCTTTGGCGCGTGTTTTGGCGGCGCAGGGCAAACTGAATGACGCCCTGAATTATTATTCAGATGTCGCCCGTTCGCCCCAAGCCGGGTCGCTCGGTTCTGAGGCTGCGATGCATGCATCTGAAATCAAGGTCAAGGTAGGCGCACCGGCTCAACCTGCGCTCAAGTAATATGGCGATGAAGCTATCCATCATCGGCACCGGCTATGTCGGCCTGGTGACGGGCACCTGTTTCGCGGAAGTCGGCCATCACGTCATCTGCGTGGATAATGACGCCACGAAAGTCAAAATGTTGCAGGCTGGCGGCATCCCGATTTACGAACCCGGTCTGGAAGAGCTCGTCAAAAAGAACGTCGCCGCCGGACGGCTCAAGTTCACCAACAGCACCGCTGAGGGCGTGCAAAATTCTGACGTGATTTTTATCGCGGTGCCGACGCCGCCGCAGCCGGATGGTTCAGTGGATTTAAGCTATATCGAGCGCGTCGCCCGCGACATTGCTGCCGCCATGACGAGCTACAAAATCGTCGTGGACAAGAGCACTGTGCCCGTGAAGACCGGTGAAAAGGTGGCCGAAACCATACGCCGCTATTGCACGGCAAAGGTGGAGTTTGACGTCGTCAGCAACCCGGAATTCCTCCGCGAAGGTTTTGCCGTCGGTGATCTGATGCAGCCCGACCGCGTGGTCATCGGCGTCGCTTCGCAGCGTCCCGCCGCCGCGATGAAAGAGATTTACACGCCGTTCAAGGCACCCATCATCGTCACGGACATCAATTCCGCCGAACTCATCAAGCATGCGGCGAATTCCTTTCTCGCACTGAAGATTTCCTACATCAACGCCATCGCCAACATTTGCGAGGCGGCTGGAGCGAACGTGCAGGAAGTCGCGCACGGCATCGGCCTCGACGAGCGCATCGGCCGCCGTTTTCTCAACGCCGGCATCGGCTTCGGCGGGAGTTGTTTTCCAAAGGATCTGAGCGCGTTCATCAAGATTTCCGAGCAGGTTGGTTATGAATTTAAACTGCTCAAGGAAGTCCAGCGGATCAACGCCGACCAGATGGAGCGGTTCGTAAAAAAAATCACCGACACGCTCTGGGTGCTGAAAGATAAGAAAATCGGCGTGCTCGGCCTCGCGTTCAAGCAGAACACCGACGATGTGCGTTCGTCGCCTGCGATTGATTTGTGCCAGCGTTTGTTGAAAGATGGCGCGACGCTGCGCGTGCACGACCCGAAGGCGATGGACAAGGCGAAGTCGCTGCTACCCAATGTCAACTATGTTGACGACATGAATGCCGTGGCCGACGGCTGTGACGCGCTCGTCATCGCGACCGAGTGGGAGGAGTTCAAACAACTCGACCTCGCCCGCGCGAAAAAGGGACTGACACATCCCATCCTGTTCGACGGACGAAATCTTTTCGACCCGGCGGAAATGGAAAAGCTTGGCTGGATTTATAAGAGCGTGGGCAGGTAATTTTAAGCTTTGAGTTTTTAATTTTTAGTTGAGCCTCGCGCCATGCCTTCCGCATCAACTAAAAACTCAAAATTAAAAACTAAAAACTGCATCGAGGTTTCTGCGGCGTTGATTTTCCGCGGCGGTAAACTTCTGATCACCAAGCGCCATGCCGACGCTCATCTCGGCGGTCTGTGGGAATTCCCCGGCGGTAAACGCGAACCTGATGAAACCTTTGAGCAATGCCTCGTCCGCGAAATCCGCGAGGAACTCGGCGTGCAAATTTCCGTTGGCGAACTGTTTGAGGAGGTTTTTCACGATTATCCGGAAAAATCCGTACGCCTGAAATTCTTCCTCAGCCGGTTAATTGCTGGCAAACCACAGCCGCTTGATTGTGCAGCAGTGAAATGGATAGAAAAATCTCAACTCGCTGCGCACCAGTTTCCCGCCGCCGACGCGCAACTGCTGGACAGATTGCTGTCCGCAAGTTTTCAATGGTCCTGAATATTGCTTCGGTAACTCGGTTAAAAAAAGCGAAGATTACTCAATGGTCAACAAGGCTGCGCTCGCGGCAGGCAGCGACACTTCAAATTTTCCATCCGCGCCTGTTGCAGGTTCGCCCGGTTGCGGTGTCCAGGTGCCATTCTCCGCCACCGCACTGCCTGCCAGTGTGACTCCGTCTGTGGCCGAGGCGGATGGGGCGGTCAGCCGGATCACCTGTGCCTTTGTGTGCGGCGCTCCGGATGAGATGGCAGCGACCACGGGCTGCATCAGATCTTTATTGATGAGCAGCAAACGGAGTTTATGGTCATCACCCAGAAAAGCGTGGGCGGTGAAATTGGCAGGAGTCTGGCATTCCAATGTCACGACTCGTCCTTTGGCCGTCTGATGAAATAGCAACATGCTGTAATAGATCGGATTCACATAAAAGAGTTTGTCGCGAAAGGAAAATGCCGAGTAGCCAGCTTTGGCACCAAAGCCGCCGTGCAAATTGACGCCTGCCCCGCCGTGCTCAGCCACATCCAACATAAAATCCACATTCCAGAGAGCCGAGGCAAAGGCGTCGCTGACGCCGCGCTTGCCACCATCCGTGCACGAATTGTATTCATCAAATCGGCACGGAATTCCCGTCGCCTTGGCCGCCTCCAGCTTCGGCAGCCAAACCTGTTCCTTGTCTTTTTGCGGACGCAGCAGGTTTTCGATGGAAGGAAACCAGATGGATTGCGGATCTTTTTCATTGCCGGACAAAGCGTAGCCATGACTTGTGACCAGGGTGATCTTGTCCTTGAAATCGCGCACAAAATCCGGCAGCCAGTTGCAAAACCGCGTCGTCGCCGGGCCACCCAGCGGTGCGCGCGGTGTTTTCGCCAAAATGGCGCTGTAGCAGCCCTCAATCTCGTGCCGGTATTGTGCATAATTGTAATCCGCCGGACGCAACCCGGTCTGCGGGGCTTTTTTACGATAGAGGTTTGGCTCATTGCCAACCTCAAAGGCCAGCACCGATGTCCCGCCGACCTGAAGCGCATAGGCCACTTCATCTGCCGCCATCGCCGGATCGTAGGTGCCGAGATTCAAACCGTGAATCACGCGCCAGCCGCTCTGTTTCGCAAACGCATAAAGATTGTCCAGTGACGGCGGCCCGAGGGTCAGCGGTTTTAGGGAATAACCAAAGGTCTTCATGGCTGGCAACGGATCCATCTTGCTGCGGGACCAGAAGGTGGAATCGCCTTCGTTGGCTCCGACCCGCAGCACGCCGCCGCCCAAGTTGGTGAGCAGATTTATCAGCACCGAGTTTTTAGGCTCAAAACATTCGATGGACAGGATTTTTTTCTCCACGCTGAAGCCGAGGAAATCTGCGGGTATGGAAATTCCCGGCTGCTCCGGATGAACGACGACTTGTGCTTTGACGGTGGCAGCCTCCGTGTCGGTATTAAGCCCGGCCAGCGACGCCAGCATCAGGGCGGCGCAAATGTTTTTTCTGGTCGGAAGATTCATAGAGTTGTTTTTTAATGTGGTTTAAAATCTGTCATTCGCGCATCGTCCACTTGAGAATGCCGCCAGAGTATTTGGGTTGTAGTTTAACTTCAAGCCGCAGGGCGGTCGTGGAAACAGGAGTGAAGTTGACGCGGTTGAATTGGTCGCGCTTGATGCCGAAGCCGTCGGCAGCGACGACGGGTTTCCATTGTTCGCCATCCTTGTAGAGCAGCCGCCAACTTTGCGGGACACGGCAACTGCCTTTGCCGGTGTCGTCAAACCAATAGACCTCGGCGGCGGATATTTTCTTAGACTTATCAAAGTATCGCTCCACCCACTCGGTTGTGCCTTTGTGATCCCACCAGGTCATGCGCTGAACCTTCTTGTCGGCGGAGCTGGCCGGCAACTGGCCATCGAAGCAGGCCTCGACGCTGTCACCGGAATAACAATATGACGCAGCTCAGGGCTCTGGTGGCGCAGGCTTGGTGCGAAGCCAGACTGACATCTCGTTCGGGCCGCGGTTTTCCCAAAGACAGTTGGGAATCAGCGTCAGCGCATCGCCTTTGCCTTG
>Ga0208872_1000324_pt1 | contig 38611 bp, 37 predicted proteins | sample CryBogCBH12Aug08_FD_185508 | JGI IMG/M metagenome (GOLD analysis project Ga0208872, IMG submission 185508) | Freshwater microbial communities from Crystal Bog, Wisconsin, USA - CBH12Aug08 (SPAdes) | ecosystem: Environmental > Aquatic > Freshwater > Lake | place: Crystal Bog, Wisconsin, USA...
TCACCAACGGCGACGGCGACGGCCAACAGCGGTTACACATTTGCCAACTGGACGGAGGGTGGGACGGTGGTGAGTTCGTCGGCCAGCTACAATTTTACGCTGACCGCAAACCGGACTTTAGTGGCGAATTTTACGCCGAAGCCGGTCAACTATACGATATCCGTAAGCGCGTCGCCGGGTGCGGGCGGTTCGGTGGGCGGTGGCGGAACCTTTGCCAATGGCAGTTCACAGACAGTGACGGCGACGGCCAACAGCGGTTATACGTTTGCCAACTGGACAGAGGGTGGGACGGTGGTGAGTTCGTCGGCCAGCTACAATTTTACACTGACCACAAACCGGACTTTGGTGGCTAATTTCACGCCAAACTACACGATATCCGTAAGCGCGTCACCGAGTGCGGGCGGTTTAGTTTTTGGTGGCGGAAACTTTGTCGGCGGCACTTCACAAACGGTGACAGCGACGGCCAACAGCGGTTATACGTTTGCCAACTGGACGGAGGGTGGGACGGTGGTGAGTTCGTCGGCCAGCTACAATTTTACGCTGACCACAAACCGGACTTTGGTGGCGAATTTCACGCCGAACGGGGTCACCTATACAATTGTAGTGGAAGCCTTGCCGAGCGCGGGCGGCATTGTGGGTGGTGGCGGAACCTTTGCCAGCGGCACTTCCCATACGGTGACAGCGACGGCCAATAGTGGCTATACATTTGCCAATTGGGCAGATTGGACGACGGGATCCGGGGTCGTGGTGAGTTCATCGGCCAGTTACACTTTTACGCTGACCGGAACCCGGGTGTTGATAGCGACTTTCACGCAGAATTCAGGCAGCGGTGCCGGGTATGACGGCACTTATACTGGGCCGTATACGGTAACATCGCCACTCGGAATTGCCAACGGCATAGGCACTTTTACCGTGGTCAATGGATTTTTTGACGATCCGACTGAACCGGGTGTCTTCTCTGGCAATGTGGATTCAAATGGCAATTTTACAGGGAACTGGTATTATAGCGCAGGCAGTTTGCCGATACCCATGACTGGCAAATTTTCAACCGCTTCATCCTTTATCTTGTCGGGAAACATCGGCAACACCGTAAGCGGATCCTTCACTTTGCAAAAGCAATAAAACGAATCGATTGAGTGCTGATGATTGCCGTGTCGTAAAAAGAAAGCGGGTGGCGGACGCGCAAGAAGTTCGCATCTGGGCGTTGCTGCACCGGTGGGTGCCGGTGCATCCGCAAGTGGCGGCGGACATCCGGCAAAAACTCAAGTAGTCGGGATATAATCTTGAATTTAAAATGCTCCCAGATGCGGAAACTTTACTGCAATAAAAAAAGCGCCAGCGGCTTTCAAGAACCACTGTCACGGCAGCACTGGTCAAAAAGTATCAGGCTTGTTTGCGGCGGAGGCCGGCGCGCAAGGAGATTGCGAGCAGGCCCAATCCGGCCAATGCCAGAGAACTGGGTTCGGGAACGGCATTGAAGGTCAGGTTGCCAGAGGCATCCAGCGAGAAATTGCCAAGGTAATTAGCCTGCGACTGGGGGTTGTTCAAATACAGATCCGATACGCCGGCACCGGTGTTCAGCATGTTGTAGGACCAATCAGCTTGGAGGTTGCCGTTGTAGGGACTGGTCATCATGTGCGAGAAACCCCCGAGCGACGTATCGACCAGAACAATGCCTGGCGCATAGTTCACAATCTTTCCGGGACTGGCAGCACCGGGAGTGGTCAGGGAGGCGATGGTTTCAATATCACCCACCGAAAGATTAAAGGTGGCGGAACCGCTACCATTATAAGGCGCGTGGGTTTGGATAAAAGGATTGGAACGTGCCACTGTGGCCCAGACGGTGTTGGGATCGCCCTGCGTGACGGAGTGGTTGTAGCTGGTGGACTGGTCATTGACCCCGAACGCCGACCAGTAAACGCTGCTTAGGCTACCAAAAGTCGAGGTCAGCAAAGAGTGCAGGTTCCACGAAGTGCTGGATCCGTCTAAGCTTTCAAAATAGTCAATCGAGCCGAGATCCACCACCACATCCGTCGAACCGCCATTGCCGAAACCGGCCAGCAAGTCGCCATTATTATAGGAGATTTGAGCGGTAGCAACTGAGGAAATCAATGCGACAGATACCGCGACTCCCCCTAGAATTGATTTAATAACCTTCATAATAAGCCCTTCAAAAAAATTATCATCAATCTTGGGAGATTTTTATACCTGTTATGAGACTGCTTTTGGCGGTTACCTGACATCGGAATGAAATGGATGATCACCTCAAAAATCTGGGCGGTTTTTGGAAAACCGCGGCAAATGATCCGCTTCATGCGCCAGGCGTTGCCCAATTGTTACAATAAAAAAATGGCTTCGCCAGCCCGGGGATTCCTTCCTGCCAGCAAACCAGCCGCGCCCGCCAGGCTGCCTGATACGCCAAGTCCTTCAATGCGGAAGCGGTGTTGGGTTGGTGTCCGGCAAAAACTTGACCGGCTGCAACCATAATAAAAGAGCGGAGCCGGGGCGAGCGGTTCAGTTGCCGGAAAGAATGAGGACGGTCGGTTCGGCGGCATGGGCACCGTCCTGACCCGTATTTCCGATGGGGAAATAAGCGAGGGCAGCCTCCATGATCTTGATTCCTTCCGCCAGATAGCCACCGGCAATGAGGATGTGGCCAAGCTGGAAGCTGCGCTTGGCGTTTTCTCTCAGCGAATAGTGTGAAGGAGTTTCCCGGGTGGTGTGTTCCGGACAGGCGGAACCGGAATTGGGTTCGGTCATGGGCGCGATGCATTGGAAGGCAAATGCCTGCGCTTTTTTTATCGTCGCGCTGAGTTTGACATCCCGATAGGCGGGGTTGAATTTTTGCAATTTCATCAGTTCCCCCAGCGTAAGCATGAAGTAGCCGAGAATGTCTTTGTTCTTCGGATCATTTCCGGAAAGGCTGTAATGCCAAAAACCATCCGTGAGTTGCGCGGGGATGATCTGGCGGTAGAGGCATTTGTCGGTCTTTTGCTTCAGCCGGGCGGCGAGTTCCGGGGCGATGTCTTGCACATATCCGCTGACAATCCCGGCGGCCATGGCAATGGCGGCAGTTTTGTTGACCGGTGATGGCTTGGACAGGGGTTCCTTGGATTCGCCGGTCGTCACGTCGATATCCGCCGCCCACCAACCGCCCTCGTTCCAAGGGTATTTATCGAGCACGGTGGCGATGAATAGCAGATCATCATTTCTACCGCCTTCTTTATGAAGTATGTAGGCGACATCCGAGGCATAGGCCCCCAATGCCGGCGGACCTCCGCCGATGATTGTCCTGCCACCTGGCTGCTCCTTTTCTTTGATGGGCAGCACGCCGGACTTCGTCGCCCGCATGGCTTTCAAAACTTGATCGGCAAGATTGAGTGCGGCTTTGCGGAATCTTTGTTCGCCCGTTTTTTCATACATCAAATAGAAAGCCAGTGCTTCATTGCCTTCGCCCGTTTTGCCTTTGATGTTGGCAAGGGAGCCATCGCTGCCGAGCAACTGGTTGAGATGGTTTGTTATAGTGAATGTCAGTTTCAACTTGAACGCCTGCAAGGTATCGGCTGGAACGGTCGCTGGCAGGATTTTTTCCGGCATGTCAACACTCCAGGCAATCGGGGCTGCAAGCAGGAGCGATCCATACAGGATGGCGAAAAGCGCCCGAGGATTCATGGGGCCAATGTTAAAGAACAACAAGGTTGTTTCAAAGCACTACAATGTTTAATCGTGTTTTTGATGCGTCGGGAGGCAGGATGGTGAGTTTATGTTTTAAGTTCACTGCGCAGCGTTGGGAGCAATAGCCATGCGGTTTTCCAGTTGGCTAAAAAACAATATCAAATAAAATCAGGTCATGTTCGCATTCCAAAAGACATCAAACGCCGTTCGGCTCCTGGCCGCCGTGCTGGCGATTTCAACCATGGCGCACGCGGATACCTGGTCCTTTGTCGTGGCCGGGGATGGGCGCACCGATCCCAAACAGCCATCGCCTGACCCCGCCGGCATCAACACCCCGGTCTTGAAAAAACTCTTGCAGGCCATGGTTCCCAAAAAGCCGGAGTTCCTGCTGTTCACCGGCGATCTGGTGAGCGGAGAGAATATCCGTGTCAGCGCCAAGCTTGCAGATCAATTTCAGACCTGGAAAAGTCTCCTGAAAGAGTTCGCCCCGGGCCTGCCCGTCCTGCCCGTCCGAGGCAATCACGAAACCTACGGCGACCCGGACGGGAAACAGTGGCTGGCAGCATTCAAACCGTTGCTCGACACCAACAATGTCTCCTACCTGCCGGGCGAGGAGGGGTTCAGTTATTTCTATGTCGTGCCCCATCACCCGGAGGTGGTCATCATCGCTCTGGATCAATTCATGCCCGCGCATAATCACCGCGTAAATCTCGTTGGTCTGGAGAATGCGCTCCAGCAGGCAAAAACAAACCACGCCCGCCACATTTTTGTGATGGCGCATGAAATGGCCTTTACCTGCACCAGCCATCCGGATAGTGACAATCTGGCGGCGTTCCCGGCAGAGCGTGACAAGTTTCTTTCGCTGCTGAAGGATTACGGCTGCGAATATTTTTTTGCCGGGCACGACCACACCTATGATTGGATGACCATCCGGCATCCAGACTGGCCGGCCAGTTACGTATTAAATCAGATCGTGGCCGGCACGGCAGGCGCACCATTCTACCCGGACAAAGGATACTTTGGCGATCATGGCGGTTACACCCTGACGCGTTTGGATCATAAGCAGAACACCTACGGCTACCTGCTTGTGGTTGTAAACGACAAGGCCACGGATAAGCAGGTGACGGTCACTTTCGAGCCAGTCAGCCCCTGACATTGATTGTTGAGCACGCTATTTCAAAGAATTTCTTCGTTCTTCCAGCGGGAGAAGTTTTAATAACTCGGCAACCGGAAAATTGCGGGGTGGGTTTACATAAACCGCTCAGTGCGGGGTGGCCGACCCGGACGGAAGCCGGAGGGTCACTTTGTTGTCTTTTAGCTTGTAGTGATATTTTGCTGTTCCACCCTGCCGTCGTTCACATTTGATCGTGAGCCGCTCTTGGGTGCTATCGTAGCTTGCGGATTCAAACATGTCGCTTTGCCTACTCTCGCGCCAGTCGATAACGGCATATTTGCTATCCGTCAGCACCACGCAGGTGTTGTTCATTCCCGGCCAGCCGGTGAAACGTGCGAAGACAAGGATGTGCCGAGTTAAGTCTTGATCTGTCGTGTGGAACTTCAGTTGCATCCTCTGAAACTGGATTTCGACATAGCCGTCATCAGCGTAGGTGGGCTCGGGTTTTTTGCCGGGATATTGAACGGAACCAAACTCGCGGTAGTCCGCCTTGGCCACGTAGCCTAACACTTTTGCCAGAGGACTGTTTTTCTCATCGGCTACCAAAGACTGGAGGAATGTCCGCTCAGTGGCATTGGTGATCTGGTCGCCGGCCAAAATTTCGCCGAGGTAGTTCGTCTCCTTGCCATTGGCCGCCTGTGCCCAGTCCGGCAGTTTGATGTCCACCGCGAAAAGGCGACACGAAATCACGCCGACGAATGCCAGTAAGATGAGTTTCATGCCGGGCCAAAGCGGGTTGGATTGCCTCGAATCTAATCCGGCTGGCGGCGGCTGTCCAGCGTGGTTCTGCCGGTCAAAGGGAGATGAAATCGGGCCGACCAGAGGCTTGGCGCCACGTTGGAGGCTCTTCCATCAACCAATCACTCAAACTGGCTGGGTGCGGTTTTGGTGTTGGGGTTGACGGATTGAACTTTCTCGGCGCGCAGGGCCTTGACTTCCTCGGGCGCGACTTCCTTGCCGGAGTTGCCGAAGTTGTTGTAGGTATAGGTGAGGGCGTTGGCGATATCCTCGTCGCTCAAGGGAAATGAGGGCATGACGCTGTTGTATTTGGCACCGTTAACAACAAGTTCGCCCTGTTTGCCATGGAGCAGCACGCGGATGGCCTGCTGTTTGTCGGCGTTTAGATAATCAGAGGCGGCGAGCGGGGGATATTTTCCAGCGATGCCCTGGCCGGCGGCCTGATGACAGGTGGCGCACATGGTGGTGAAGAGGCGCTTGCCGAATTCAATGCGCTGCTGCTTGTTCTGTGCGGGGCCACCGGTGTTGACGGTGCCGAGGGGCGCACCGGCGTCCACCCAATCGCGGATAAGGGCGCGGTCGGTCTCGGTGGTGGACTGGACTTCGGGGCAGTTGCCGGCCGGCATGGACTGCTTGTAATAATGTCCCTGCCAGCAATCCCAGACGCGGCGCTTGATTTCAACACGGTTGGCGTAGACGATCGGATAATCCGTCCAATTTGGCAGGAAACGGGAATCCTCGTTATGGCAGCGCGCGCATTTGCCGAGGAGAATCGGCTGGATGTCGTGCAGGAAGGTCGGGGTGTTGGTCTGGGCGGAAAGCACATTACTTACCAGCGCAACGCCAACAAGCGCGAGAAACCGTATCCCCCGCGTGGAAATATTTTGGTTCAACATAATAAAGCGTGTGGGGTTAGAAGCCGTAGGAAAGCTGGAGCACCCACATCTGCGGGGGCAGGGCGTTGGGGCCGGAACTCTGGAGGAACTCGTAGTCGCCCTCGAAGAGCAGGGTGTTGGTCAGGTAATAGACATAGCCGAGGGTCCACCGGTCGGTGCGGGTGCCTTGGGCATCGTCCTCGTTGTCGTAACGACCGACGAGTTCAAGGTTGTTGATGAGGGGAAAATTGCGCTTGAGACCGGCGAGCTTGTAGGCGGCCTGCACCCAGACGCCGTGCGGATCGACATAACCGAGGTCGTCGGTGCCGAACCAGGTGTTGATATATTCGCCCTTCAGCTCAAAATAGGGACCGAGGTGGAGCGCGGCATCAAGCACGCAGGCGGACCAGGCATGATTGCGGTTGTCGCTCCATTCACCGTATTGGCCGGAGATGCCTATTTCCAAATCGTAATGCACCTTCCACGGGATAAAATAGGCGAGCCGACCACCGCCGCTGGGGTTCGCATGCCAGTTGGGCGAACTGCCGACATTGCCGCCTAGGTCGAGGTCCATCGCGTTGGCGACGCCGTTGACGGCGTTGCCGGACGAGGGACCGTTCGCGCAATAAGCGGCGTAGGTGAGGGATTGTCCGCTCTGGCCAACGGGCAGCGCACCTTGCAACATCGCGCCAATGCCGCTGCCGGGCAGCCAGTCGCGGATAAGCGGGTCGTCGGGAATCTTGTTCAACCAACCCGCCGCGCGCTGACTGTAGGTGCCGAGCGGCAGCAAAATATCGCCGGCGGCGAGCGTGGCGTAATCGTTGAGATTGTAGTCCAACTGGGCGAAGCTCAGGCTGACGGTCGTGGCACTGCCGGGTGCGCGCGTGCCGTCCGCGTTCGCATTGTTTTGCAGCATGATGTCAAAGCCTGCCTCGAACAGGGTGTCTTCATTGGCGCGGAAGAGAAAAATCGGCGCAAAGTCCGCCAGCGCAAACGTGGGGTTTTGGCCGGTCGTTTTTCCAAACTGCACCTCGGCGTCGCCGATGACCATGAAATTATGCGTGGTGGTCGTGGCCGGATTCGGGGCCTGATAAACCGGCTGGGTCTGCCCGGCGGCCTCGGCCTTTTGCACGGCGCTGGTGGTGAGCTGTTCCAACTGCTGAATCTTCTGTTGATCCTGATCGTGTGTCTTCTGCAACGCTTCGATCATCTGGCCCTGCTTGCTGACCATGTCGGCCAGGGCGTTGAAAGCCTCGTCGCTGACCGAGGCGGAAACCGGCGCGGGCACCGCCATGCCTGCCATACAGCCGGCGGCGGTGCTTAAAATGAGATGGCGTATTTTCATGGGGATGATTCGGGTTCAGTTGCCGGCTTCTTCCTGAAGGTATTTCATGATCTCCCGCGCCTGATTGGCGGGAAGGTTTGCGCGCACGCGCATGTGCAACATGATGGTCTGCCATTGCTGCTCGTTCATCTCTACCGGATAACGCTCGGGATGGCAGCGGTTGCAGTGGATGGCGTAAAGCTCCACGCCGGAGATTTTGTGCGCCGGTTTGGGCGCAGCGGCGGGTGTGTTGGTGACGTTATCCGCAGAAGCAAGCCGGGTGGCGAGCAGACCGGCAAAGACGGCGGCAATGAAAAATCGCCGGCAGAGGTTGGCATTCATAAGTTTATATTTAAGTATGCATAACTATTACACCAGAACTTTTTTTGACATTTTCCAAACTTATTTGGCATTGGACGAATTGTTCCGCGACGAGGACTGCGACGGGGGATGTTTGGATTTACAGCGAAATGAACTCGGGGCGGATGTTGGCGCCATCCAGATGCAAGATGGCCACGCTGCGCTCCGCACCGAACTTGGGTTTGCCGGCGTAGCCCGGATTGAAATAAAAAATGCCGTTCACGGTCTCGGCAAATTTCTTGTGTGTGTGGCCGAACACCACCACGTTCGGCCGGTGTTTGGCGACGAGCGGCGCAACCGTTTCCGACAGTGCCCAAGGATTGACGATGTGATGGACGAGAAATTTGTTCTGCGCCAGTTCGACGATTTCAGTGAGGCGGTATTCGTTGCCGCCGTCGGTGTTGCCCAACACGGCGGTCACTGGCGCGATGACCTGGAGTTCCAGGATGATGGACGAATAGCCGATGTCGCCCCCGTGCAGGATATGATCCACGCCGGCAAAGATTTTTTCCACACGCGGGTCGAGAAAACCGTGCGTGTCCGAAATCACCCCGATCTTCACGCTTGGGCTTCCTCCGGCTCGGTTTCGTCCTTGGCCGCCGCCTCCGGTGCGCCGGCACCGGCGGTCTTATCCGCCGGCGATTCGGCGGTCAATTTTTGGGCGATGGCGAACAACGCGGTGAACAAGCCGCCGCTCAACAATGTGTTGCGGAAAAATTCCCAGGTCGAGGGATAACCGCCTGTGCCCTTTGTGAGGGCGAGAATCCAACCGGCAAGGTTCTTGGTGTATTCCGGGTTGTGAAAGGGATTGAACAGCCAGGAGGCGGTGTTCGTGATGAGGTAAAACAGGATTGCTCCCAGCAGACCGCCGCCGAGCAGACCGGCCAGCGAGGCTTGCAGCTGGAAGCGCCGGCCGAGCAAAATAAGGCCCGCATAGGCGGCGTAATTGAAAACCAGATTTTCCACGTCCGGCAAATCCCAAACCTTGACGCCTTGACCGGCATAATAAAGATTCAGCCCGATATCCGTCACCAGCATGACGCCGAGCGGCAAAGCCCATGTCAACGCTCCTCGGAAAAAAACGCCGGCGCAGAAGGCAAACGCATAGGCCGCGCTGAAATTCCACGGCAGCAAGCCGGGAATCCGCGACAACGCGAACGTTATCACAAAAACAGCCGGAAGGAGATGCTTGCCTTTCATTGCAGGGATTCTAGCGCGTCGGACGGCAGTTTCAAATCAGGATTTTTTGGCCAGCAGGCTGGCAATCACATCGGCCAGCGTTTCCCGGTCGATCGGCTTGTGAAAATAGGCAATGGCCCCGGCGGCCAGCGCGCGGGCCTGGGATTTTTCCGGCGCGTCGCCGGAGATGATCGCGATGGGAACACCCTTCAATTCGTTCATGCGCCGCATCCAGTCGAGCGCCCAAAAGCCGTCGCGGTTGCCGCCCACGGAGCCGTCCGGTGGAAAATTGATGTCGAGCAAAATTAAATCGGGCTTTTCCTTGCGCACGATGTTAAGGGCGTCGGCGATTTCACCGGACATCAAAACCTGATATCCGCGGTCGCGCAGCGTGAAATAAACCGTGCGCTGGATGATCGGGTTGTCATCGATCACCAGGATTTTTCCAAGGGTTGCGGTGGTTTTGGCGGTGCTCAAGGGGTTGTTCTTTGGATTAAATGCAGAGAATCGTCAGTTTCTTCGGCCCGTGCGCGCCGAGAACGAGAATCCGCTCGATATCGCCGGTGCGGCTGGGGCCGGTGATGAACGAAATCATGCTCGGAAAATCCGGCGCGTATTTTTTTTGCAGCAGCGCGAACGCCGCCGGCAAATCGGCGACCAACTGTTCGCGCCGCGCGACGACGACGTGATGCGGCGGCAAAATGGTCAGCGCGCGGCCGCCGGTGCTGCGGCTGGTGACGACCACGCCGCTGGTCTGCGCCACGAGTGCGTCGCATTCCGTGATGCTGGCGTCGCACTTTTCCAGTTCGTTCACGTCGTAGCCCCTGTCGGTCAGCAAAACCGGCAGACCGAGTGACTTGCTTGCGTAATTGCTCAACTCGCCGTCGTGGCTGGCGATGCGCGACCATTTTTCAGCGGCGCCGATTTTCGCGAGCGCGGCTTTCAAATCCGCGCGGCCGGTGAGCAGTTGAAAATCCGCCTTCAAATCGGCGGCGTTTTTTGCGAACAAATCAATTTGTTCTTCCTGCGTTTTGCCTACGGACGGCAGCCATTCGCGCGCGTGGCTCGCGGGCGCTTCGGCGGACGCGTGGGCGGCAGTTTCGCCGTGCGCACCGGGCAGCGGAGCCTGTGTTTGCAAGGCTTCACGGATGCGGCCCAAAATGTTTTCGCGTTCGCTCATTGCCGATTCCTCCACCAGTCCTTGAATGTTTCCTTCTGCACCGGCGCGAGGTCGCGCGTTTTCGTCCACGCCTTCGCCGGATCAAGCGCCGAGCCTTTCACCGCGCTTTGGAGCGGTTGCGCGAGCCAGCCGAATTTCTTCGCGAGCCACCAAAGTTTTGGTTCATTTGAGACGATGCCGAAAATCTTATACGCCAGCCGCTCGAAGAAAGCCGGTTTGCCTGCCGACGCATTGCGGCGGTTTTGCAACAGGTGATGATGCAAATCAATTTTCACCGGACACGCCTCGGTGCACGCGCCGCAGAGCGAACTGGCGTTGGAAAGGTGCTTCCAATCCTGCAGGCCGCGCAGGTGCGGCGTGATGACCGAGCCGACCGGCCCGCTGTAAGTCGTGCCGTAAGTGTGGCCGCCGATGTTGCGGAAAATCGGGCAGACGTTCAGGCACGCGCCGCAGCGGATGCAGTGGAGCGAATCGCGCTGCTCGGCGTCGGCGAGCAATTCGGTGCGCCGGTTGTCGAGCAGGACGACGTGCCATTCCTCCGGACCGTCGGCTTCGCCGGGTTGGCGCGGGCCGGAATACATCGTGTTGTAGCAGGTCATCGGCTGGCCGGCACCGGCGGTCGCGAGCATCGGCAAAAACAGCGCGAGATCGCTGAAGCGCGGCAGCACTTTTTCGATGCCCATCAGCGTGATCATCGTTTTGGGTAGCGCGGCGGTGAGGCGCGCGTTGCCCTCGTTTTCCGTGATGGAAATCATGCCGGTCTCGGCGATGGCGAAATTGCCGCCGGTGAAACCGATGTCGGCCTGAATATATTTCTGCCGCATCACGCGGCGGGCGACCATGGTCAGGTCTTCCGGCGTGTTGGAGGGCGCGTCGCCGAGTTCCTTCTGGAACAAGTCGCGGATCTCGTCACGCGTCAGGTGCATCGAGGGGAAAACGATGTGATACGGCGCCTCGTGGCGAAGCTGCACGATGAATTCGCCGAGGTCGGACTCAATGACCGTAAAACCCTTTTCCTCCAGCGCGTGATTCAGATGAATCTCCTCGCTCGTCATCGCCTTGGACTTGATGATGGAGCGCACCTTTTTGTCGGTGACGATTTTGAGAATGATTTCCCGCGCTTGCGCAGCGTTGCTGGCCCAATGCACTTTCGTCCCGCGCGCTTCCAGCTTGGCGACGAGCGATTCCAAATGCGTGTCGAGATGGTTGATGGCTTCCCATTTTGTCTCGGCGGCAGCTTGTCGGGCGGATTCCCAGCTTTGAAACGCCCCTTTGCGCTTGTCGCGGTTGACTTCATAGCCGCGCAACGCCGTGCGGATGAACTGACGCAGCCGCAGGTCGCCGGTTTTCTCGGCGGCGCGCTCTTTAAATTCGGAAACGAAAGTGCTCATCGCTGGTTCAACACTTCCGCGAGGTGAATGGTTTTAAGCGGCTTGCCCTGCCGTGACAGCAAACCCTGAATGTGCATCAGGCAGCTCGAATCGCCGGAGACGATGTATTCCGCGCCGGTTTCAACGGCATTGCCGATTTTCACTTCGCCCATCGCGGTGGAAATCATCGGAAACTTCGCCGCAAAAGTTCCGCCGAAACCGCAGCAGACATCTTCCTTCATCTCGACCAGTTCCAGTCCGGCAACCTTGCCGAGCAACGCGCGCGGCGAGAGCTTGATATTCAGTTCGCGCAAACCGTGGCAGCCATCGTGATAAGTCACCTTGTGCGGAAATTTTGCGCCGAGGCCGGTCACGCCGAGCTTGCGGACGAGGAATTCGGAAAATTCCCAGGTGTTCGCGGAAAGTTTTTTGGCATTGGCCTCGTGGCGCGTGCCGGCGAAGAGTTCCGGATAAAACTTTTTGATCATCGCGCCGCAGGAGCCGGAGCCGATGACGACCGCTTCCGCGTCTTTTAATTTTTCCAAGACCGGTGTGGCGATGGTGCGCGCCTCGTCCCAATAGCCGGAGTTGAACGGCGGCTGGCCGCAGCAGGCGATGTCCTCGGGGCAAATTACCTTGTGGCCGAGCCGTTCGAGGATCTCCACCATGGCGATGCCCGCGCGCGGAAACAGCGCGTCCACAAAGCACGGGATGAACAGCGTAACGGTCATTAAGCGGGCATTTTCCACGCGAACAGCGCCGGTGTCATCAAAAAAATCTTTGTTGTGGCGGCGGAGCTTGCAAGAATGGGCCAATGACTGAAGAAAATAGATTTCGGCTGGGCGTGCTCGGTTCCGGCAAAGGCTCGAACTTTGTGGCGATTGCCGATGCGGTGGCGGCCGGGAAAATTCCGGCGGAAATCGCCGTGGTCTTGAGCGACGTCGAGTCGGCGGGGATTTTGGCGCATGCCCGCGAGCGGAAAATCCCGGCGCAGTTCATTCCGCCGGGGCAGTTCCGCACCAAGCTGGATGAGAATGCGGAACACGCGTTTGTGGCTGCGTTGCAAAAGGCGCAGGTGGATCTGGTGGTGCTGGCCGGCTTCATGAGGGTATTGAAGGGGGATTTTCTCCGTGCGTTCGAGGGCCGCATCGTCAACATCCATCCATCGTTGCTGCCGTGTTTTCCCGGATTGCAATCGTGGAAACAGGCGCTGGATCACGGCGTGAAGGTGGCTGGTTGCACGGTTCATTTCGTGGACGCAGGGGTGGATGCCGGCCCGATCATCGGTCAGCAAGCCGTGCCGGTGTTGGACGACGACACGCCGGAAACCCTGCATCAGCGCATCCACGCGGCGGAACACGAGCTGTTCCCCAAATGTGTCGCGGCGCTGGCGCGGAAGGAAATTTCGGTGCAAGGGCGCAGGGTGGTCTGGAAAAAATAAATTAGAAAGTGGCGTTGCCGCGTCGAAATTGGCAGATTAACCAGTAAATTCATGAGCAAGAAACTGAAATTCGGTCTGCCCAAGGGCAGTTTGCAGGAAGCCGCCATCCAGAAGCTGGCCAAGGCGGGTTACAACATCACCGTCAGCAGCCGTTCCTATGTGCCTTATGTGGACGACGAGGAACTCGACATCCGCATGTTCCGCGCGCAGGAGATTTCCCGCTACGTCGAACACGGTTATCTCGACTGCGGCATCACCGGCCACGATTGGGTCATGGAAAACGGCTCCAAGGTGCACGAGGTCGGTGAATTTTTGTTCAGCAAAGTCTCGCGCCGCCCCGCGCGCTGGGTGCTGTGCGTGCCGGAAAATTCCACGGTGAAGTCCGTGAAAGATTTGGAGGGCAAACGCATCGCCACCGAGGTCGTCAACCTCACCAAACGCTATCTCAAAAAGAACGGCGTGAAGGCGGAGGTGGAATTTTCCTGGGGTGCCACGGAAACCAAGGCGCACGAACTCGTGGACGCCATCGTGGACGTCACCGAGACCGGCTCCTCGCTCCGTGCGAACAAATTGCGCATTGTGGACGAACTCTTGAGTTCCACACCGCGCCTCATCGCCAATGTGGACGCGTGGAAGAACCCGTGGAAGCGCCGAAAGATTGAGACGATGGCGCTGCTCCTCAAGGGCGCGCTCGACGCCGAAGCGCTGGTTGGGTTGAAGATGAACATCGCGGAAAAGAATCTCGCCAAGTTGCTCACGGATTTGCCGGCGCTCCGCAATCCCACCATCGCGAACCTGAGTCTCAAGGGCTGGGTGGCGGTGGAGACCATCATTGATGAAAAAGTCGTGCGCGAACTGATTCCGCAGCTCAAGGCTGCCGGTGCTGAAGGGATCATCGAGTATCCGCTGAATAAAGTGGTTTACTAAGATCGGAAGACGCCGCACTGGCTTTCGTGTTGCCGTGTTGGCTGCGCCGGTGTCGGCGCGACTTGTTGGGTTTATTTTTTCTTTAACAGGTTACGTTTTATAACCGGATGTCCGTGGTTTTAAATCCTGCCAGACTTGACGCAAAATATCCCCTCTATGACGTAAATTGACCCCTGTCAATTTCGGGCGCCTGAAGTTTAATTTATGCCATTCATAATTCATGCAATTAGACTGGGGTCAAACAATTGAGCGGATGGCGTCTGTGGGAATAGACGGCAAATATTTGCCGGCCTACACTGGTGCCGAGACCGATGCGGAGTTGCGTGAGTTGGTGCACAGGCTCATAGATAACTGTTCGGTGAGTCATAGTCACAATCCTTGTGTGTTCCGAGGGATTAAAGGCCTGCACCTCACCACCATCAAAACGCTGGTGAGCGGGTTCAGCCGCGAGAGTTGCATCGAATTTCTCAATGACGAATGCGAGTGCCGCAATCTGCACGGTGGTCGCAACTGTCAGATCAATGAAACCCGCATGGCCGTATGGGACAAAATTGTGTCGGATAGAAAATGATCCTAAAACGTTTATCCAGGTTTTTGTATCCCGATGATGCCGACTGGCAGCGTCGGCAAAAATTCAGGACAATGGTTTGGGTTGTCTTTGCGACGCTGTGTATCGGCTGCTTGATTGGTGGAATAGTTCTGCTCTTGGCAAACAAAAAGCAAGTTTGATTTCAAATCAGGATGCCGCTGGTGTTTCGGCGCTTGGATGATTTGGGAATGGGGTTTCTCGGTCATACATGGCCGTCTGGATATTTTTCAACGAGTAGGTTATAGTTATGGGTAAATTAAAAACTTATGGGACAATCATTGGAATCATCCACTTTGCCTTCCGTAGCAGATTATATCGTCGTGGTTAGCGATGTGGATGACTATCACGCAAATTTCATAAACTTCGGGGAGAAGGTGAATCGAAAACTTAAGGCGGGTTACCAATTGCATGGCCAGCCATTTGCCGCAAAGGAATCCATCTGCCAGGCGATGGTTCGCTACGCTGACCCGCCCAAAACATCTTAAAAAATTCATCTGTCGTCCCAATTAGCCGGGTAAACGGTCAACTTGGCACATGACCCTTTGTGACAGAACGGTAGCCGGCACTTTTTAACTTCGCCATTTTTTCAGCGGTTTGCTTCCAATCAATCAATTCATTTGATCTGAGGGGCTTTGATTGCCGCAGTTGCTTTGCGTGGGGTTGTGGTTTTAGCTGCTGCAAAATTCATTCTCGCCAAAATGTCTGTTTCGGCTATTGTTTCCGGCCTGAATTAAACCATGTTCACCGGCACCTACACTGCAATTGTCACGCCGTTCAAAAACGGTCAACTGGATGAAACCGCTCTGGCCCGACTCATCAAGAATCAAATCAAGGGCGGTGTGGACGGGATTGTGCCCGTCGGCACCACGGGCGAATCGCCCACGGTGGATTACGACGAACATCTCCGCATCATCGAACTCGCGGTGAAGCATGCGGTAGGCAAAATCAAGGTGCTCGCTGGCACCGGTGCGAATTCCACCAGCGAGGCGATTTATCTCACGCAGGAGGCCGAGCGCCTAGGTGCGGACGGTTCGCTCCAAGTCGCGCCCTATTACAACAAGCCGTCGCAGGAGGGTTTGTATCAGCATTTCAAGGCCATCGCCAAGAACACGAAGCTGCCCATCGTGCTTTACAGTATTCCCGGCCGCTGCGGTATTGAGATCGCAGTGGACACCGTGAAGCGGCTTGCCGCCGATTGCAAAAACATTGTCGGCATCAAGGAAGCCGGCGGCAGTTGCGACCGCGTCTCCCAACTGCGCGCAGCGCTGGGGCCGAAGTTCGAGATTTTGTCCGGCGATGATTCGTTGACGCTGTCGTTCATGGCGGTCGGCGCGCAGGGCGTCATCAGCGTGGCGTCCAACGTCATACCGCGTGAAGTGTCGTCGATGGTCAACGCCTTCGCGCGCGGCGATGCCAGGAAGGCGGCGCAGTTGCACGCGAAGTTTTATCTGGTGTTCAAGGATTTGTTCGTCGAGACGAATCCGGTTCCGGTCAAGGCTGCGCTGGCCATGCGCGGGGAAATCACCGAAGAATATCGCCTGCCGCTGGTGGCGATGAGTGCCGCCAATCGCGCCAAGCTCAAGACGACGCTGAAAGCATGCGGAATCCTATGATTAAAGTCATCATCAACGGCTACAAAGGCCGCATGGGGCAGGCGCTCGTCAATTGCGCGCCGCAACATCGCGGGCTGGAACTTGCCGGCAAAGTGGATGCCGGCGATGACTTCGCCGCCATCATCGGGCAGAGTGATGTGGTGATTGATTTCAGTTCCCATGCGGCGACGGTGGATGTGGCCGCGCTTTGTGCCCGGCACAAAAAGGCGCTGGTCATCGGCACCACTGGTAATTCGGACACGGACACGTTTGAGATTCGTCGGCTGGCCAAGGAAATCCCGATGGTGTGGGCGTCAAATTTTTCCACCGGTGTCAACACGCTCTTCTGGCTTACGCGCAAGGCGGCGGAAATTCTCGGCCCGGATTTTGACCTCGAAGTGATCGAGATGCATCACCGTCTGAAAAAAGACGCGCCCAGCGGCACGGCCAAAACGCTCGCGGAAATTCTTGCCGAGGTGCGCAAGCTGAAGTTGAACGAGGCGGCGCGACATGGACGTGAGGGCATTGTGGGCGAGCGCACACAAAGCGAAATTGGCGTCCACTCGATTCGGGGCGGCGATGTCGTCGGTGATCACACGGTTGTTTTTGCGAACACCGGCGAACGCGTGGAACTGACGCACAAGGCTTCCAGTCGCGACACTTTTGCCAATGGCGCATTGCGCGCGGCAGAATGGGTTGTGAGGCAGAAGCCCGGCATTTATGACATGCAGGACGTGCTCGGACTAAAATGAGTGCGGAGTGCGGAGTGCGGAGTGCGGAATCAAACGGCCTCAGTCGTTTTCAAGAAGACGGTTTTCAAATCATCCCTTCATTCGTTTCAGAGAATGAATGTAATCGTCTTGCTGCTGAACTGACGCCATTGTTTGAGCAGCAGATTAAATCGGCGAAAAGTAGAATCGGCGGAGTGAGAAATTTGCTGCGGACCAACTCACTGGTTTCCGCTTTTGCAAAATCGCCGGCAGTCACGGGATTACTGGAACGGGCGGCGGGAAACAACGTGTTTCCTGTGCGGGCCATTTTCTTCGACAAAAATCCTGAAGCCAACTGGCTGGTGCCGTGGCATCAGGACTTGGCGATTGCCGTGACTGAAAAAATTGAGACGGTTGGCTATACTGGATGGTCGGTAAAAGACGGAACCATTCACGTTCATCCGCCGGACGAAATTCTTGCCGGAATGGTGACGCTGCGTCTTCATCTGGATGATTGCAGCGCCGGGAATGGAGCGCTGAAGGTAATCTCTGGTTCGCACCGCGCCGGAAAAATATCATCTGAAGAAATCCAGCGCTGGACTGCGGCGCATGAGCCAGCCATCTGCGAAGTTTCCAAGGGCGACGTGTTGTTGATGCGCCCGCTATTATTGCACGCCTCGTTGCCGGCAGAAAGTCCGCATCACCGGCGCGTGTTGCACATTGAATATGCCACCCAGAAATTGCCCAATGGGTTAGTGTGGTTTGATAACTGATGTCATCTGCCAGCTACCATTTCGTGTCGTCAATGGCGTTTGTCGCGCTTGGCTCCAATCTGGGCGATTCGAGGCAAAATATTCTCCGAGCCTTCGACCGATTGCAGGAACTTTCCGCAGCGCCACTGCTCAAATCTTCGCTCTGGCAGACCACGCCGGTTGATTGTCCGCCGGGTTCGCCAAAATTTGTTAACGCCGTTGCTGGGTTGGTTCCGCCGCCAACAGAAACCCCTGAATCATTACTTAAAAAATTGCGGGAATTGGAAAAAGCATTTGGCCGCCAACCAAAAACAATTGTCAATCAGCCGCGTCCGCTGGACTTGGATTTGATTATGTTTGGAAAGGAAACCCGGAATACGCCGGAGTTGATTCTGCCGCATCCACGGGCGCATCAGCGGCGGTTTGTGTTGCAGCCATTGAGCGAGATTGCACCGGAATTGATTTTGCCAAGGCAGGGGAAAACAGTGGTGGAATTGCTGGCCGGCCTGAGGAGCGGTGAAACGGTTACGCGGCTTTGAGCTTTTCTCCGAATATCCGCTCGCATTCACTGATCGCATAACGGTCGGTCATGCCGGCCAGATAGTCACACACGGCGCGGTGGAGGCCGATTTTCTTGAGCCGCTTCCGTGAACTGTCGCCCATTTCCTGCGGATGCTTCAGATAGTAGTGGAAAAGCTGTTTCAACATTTTCACCGCACGCAGGTTTGGCTCGTGCACCACAGGGTTGTAATAAAGATTTTTGTAAAGATAATCGCGCAACTCCAGATTCAACTTTCGGCGGGCGGGGCTGTATTGGATGAGCGCCTTCGGAAAGCGGCGAACATCATCGGCCGACTGCACGCCGGCGGCTTCGATGAGCTGTTCGCTGTTCTCCACGACATCGCGGATTTGCAGGTCGATGATGGTGCGGATGATGAAATAGCGCCGGCATTCGTCGGGCAGGGGGCCGTGTTCCTTTTTCACCGCGCGGGTCGCCTGTGCCCAGACACGGACATTCTGCTCCAGATGTTTTTCCGAGAGCAGACCGGAGTCCAAGCCATCGTCCAAGTCGTGGCTGTAATAGGTGATTTCATCCGAGAGATTGGCGATTTGCGCCTCCAGCGAGGAGTTCTTTGCGTCAAAGCCGGCCCGTCGATCGGGATGATCATACGCTGTTTGGTGTTTTGCCAAACCTTCAAGGACTTCCCAAGAAAGATTCAAGCCGGAAAATTTTGGATACTTTTCCTCCAGCTCCTCCACGATGCGGAGGCTGTGGCGGTTGTGTTCAAACCCGCCGTGGCCTTTCATCAATCGGGTCAGAGCGGTTTCGCCTTTGTGGCCGAATGGCGAATGGCCGAGGTCGTGCGCCAGGGCGATGGTTTCCGCCAAATCCGTGTTCAACTTCAGCGCGCTCGCGATGTTCCGGGAGATCGAGGCGACTTCAATCGTGTGGGTCAGTCGCGTGCGCAGATGATCACCGCTGCCATTCAGGAAAACCTGCGTCTTGTATTCGAGCCGGCGGAAGGCGCGTGAGTGAATGACGCGGTCACGGTCGCGCTGGTATTGCGTGCGCCAGACGGGCGGCGGCTCGGCGTGCTTGCGACCGCGGGTGTCGCCGCTGAACTGCGCATACGGTGCAAGGAACCGGCGTTCCAGCTCTTCCAGTTCCAGTCGGGTGCGCGGCATGGTTATTTCTTCAGCAGCTCCTGAACGGAAATTCCGCGCAGTTCAAACAGGCGGCGGATGGTGTCCTCGATCAGGTTGTTGGGGCAGCTGGCGCCGGCGGTGATGCCGACGGTGATAGTGCCGGACGGCAGCCAGTCGCGTGTCTCCACTTCCTCTTTTTTGTGCTGGTTGTAATGGCGTATCAACTTGTCCGATTCCATCTTCGCCGCATTCTTGATGAAGTAAGTCGGCAGCTTGGCTTCGCCCATTTCCGCGAGATGCGAGGTGTTGGAGGAATTATAGCCGCCCACGACGATCAGCAGATTCGGCGGGTTCAAAAGCATCTTTTCCAAAGCGTCCTGCCGGTCCTGAGTTGCGCCGCAGATGGTGTCGAAAAAACGGAAATGGCTGCCGATGCTGTCCGCGCCGTATTTTTTCTCCATGACGGCCTTGAACCGGCGCTGCACCTCCTCGGTTTCGCCGCGCAACATCGTGGTCTGATTGGCCACGCCGACGGCCTGCAAATGCAAATCCGGATCGAAACCGGCCGAATACGCGCCCTCGAAATTTTTCAGGAATTCCTGCTTGTCACCGCCGTTTAAAATGTAATTACAGACGTAGTCGGTCTCCGCGAGGTTGTAGACGACGAGGTAATGGCCGCTCCCGTAGGCGCGCGCCTGCGAAGTCGTGGCCTTGGTCTCCTCATGCTTGGCCTTGCCGTGGATGATGCTGGTGACATTTTCCTTCGAGTATTGGCGGACGCGTTTCCACACGCTCATCACGTCGCCGCAGGTGGTGTCCACGAGCACGCAGCCTTTGGTTTCAAGTTTCTTGCGCGTGCTGACCTCGGTGCCGAAGGCGGGGATGATGACGACATCGCCGGATTCCAGTTGGGCCACGTCATCGTCCGTCGGCTTGGGGGCGATGATTTTGATGCCCATTTTGCTGATCTGGTCGTTCACTTCCGGGTTGTGGATGATTTCACCAAGGAGATAGATGGGCGTTTGCGGCGAAACCTCGGAAAAATATTTTCGCGCCGCGTAGGCGAGGTCGATGGCGCGCTCCACGCCGTAGCAGAAGCCGAATTCCTTCGCCAGCTTCACCGTCAGGCCGCCGGCCGAAAGCACGCCGCCGTTGCTGCGGATGCTCTCCACGATTTCACTGCGGTAATGCGACAGCACCTGCGCGGAAACCGCCTCCATGACGTCCGGCCGGCGGAGGTTGATTTTCCTGTGCTGATCGTGGTGGCCTTCGTGAGCGCCGTGCGATTCCTTTGACATGACAAAAAATTAACCGCGTCCGGTGGCAGCGTCGAGCAGGATTTGCCTCCGCACGCGGACACCAAAATTTAAAACGCGTTCAGGCTGGACAATGCCTGTCGCGTCTTCGCGGATGATTCGTGCAGGATGGCCCGCCAACCCCGCGCCGCGCCAGCGGCGATGTTTTCCGCACGGTCATCGAGGTAGATCAAGTCCGCGCCGTGCCGTCCGCACATTTTTTCCATCGCCGCGTAGATTTCCGGCTGCGGCTTCATTGCGCCGACTTCGTAAGAGAAGATATAGCCGTCGAAGTTTGCGAAGAACGGAAAATTCCGCCGAATATGCTCGTTGGCGAGGTCGTTGGTGTTGGAAAAAATGTAAGTCTTGAAACCGCGCCGGCGTAGTTCCGCGTGCAACGCAATCGTGTCACTCATCTCCGAAAAAATATCGGCGAAGTGGTTGCTGAATTCCGCCAGATCGCCCTGAAAACTGACCGCATCGCGCACGGCCTCGTAAAACTTTTGCCGCGTCAACCGGCCGGATTCGTATTCCACCAGCAATGGCGAACTGCCAAGAAAGGCGTGTAAGTCTGCCGGTGCTTTCGTGCTGCGCGCGGCGATTTTTTTGGCGGCGATGGTGTAATCAAAATCCACCAGCACCTTGCCGAGATCGAAAATGAAGACGGGAGATTCTTTCATAACATTTCCCTCCGGCCCTCCAGCGCGCGATTGAGCGTGAGTTCGTCGGCGAATTCCAAGCCGCTGCCGGCGGGCAGCCCGAAGCCGATGCGGGAGATTTTCAAGCCGCCGCGCGTGAGGCGCTTTGCGAGATAATTGCTCGTGGCGTCGCCTTCCACATCCGTGCCGAGTGCGATGATGATTTCCTTGATGGGTTCGGTGGTGAGGCGCTTTTCAAGTCCGGCAATGCGCAAGTCGTCCGGTTCCACGCCGTCGAGAGGAGAGATTTTGCCGCCGAGCACATGAAATTTGCCACGGAAGGTGCCCGAACGCTCGATGCTCAAGATGTCCACGGCCTTTTCCACGACGCAAACCAGCGAAGCGTCGCGCCGGTCATCGGCACAGGTGGAGCAGGGGGATTTCTCCGTGAGCGCGCCGCAGGTGTCGCAAAAGATGATTTTTTCGCGCGCGGTCAGAATGGCTTCGGCCAGTTGCTTCACTTGCGCTGTGTCGCTTTGCACCAGGTGCAGGGCGAGCCGCTCGGCGGAACGGGGGCCGACGCCGGGCAGCTTGGCCAGCGCGGCGGTCAGTGAAACGATGGGTTCGGGCAGCATGCGCGAATCACATCATGCCCGGCAGATTGAAGCCCGCCGTGGCCTTGCCCATTTCCTGATTGGAAATTTCCTTGGCCTGGTTCAACGCCTGATTGGCGGCGGTGAGAATCATGTCCTCGACAATTTGCGCGTCGGCGGGATTCAGCGCCTGCGGGTCAATTTTTATGGCGGCGAGCGAGCCGTCGCATTTGGCGGTGACTTTCACTGCCCCGCCACCGCTGGTGGCCTCGACGGTGCGGGCGGCGAGTTGCGCCTGGATCTGTTCCATCTGTTGCTGCATTTTTGCAGCTTGCTTCATGAGTTTGCCAAGGCTGGACATGGTTGGAGCGTTGTTGGTTTTTGGTTTTGAATTTGATTATGACGTCAGGCGCGCACTTCGACAATCGTGCCTTTGAAAACTTCCAGAGCCTTCTTGATGAGCGGATCATTCTTGAAATCCTCTTTATTAAAAGCAACCGGCGCGGTTTTCTTTTCGGCGGCGGGTGTGGCTTCTACTGGTTTTGGCGTAGCTGTCGTCGTTGGTTTGGCGGCAACCGGCACGGCTGCCGGGACTGCGGCAACGGGGCGTTCCCAGCCGGCGGGTGCCTCAGCCTTGATAAATTTGATCATCGCGCCGTGATGGCCAAGTTCCGCTAGTTTGGTTGCGAGTAAGGTGTGATTGCGGGAATTGTCCACCAGTCCGAGGTAATCCTCGAACTCCGGATCAAAGCCGATGACAAAGATATTTTTCTCGAAGGAAACCGGATGCGCATTCGAAAGATAGCTGCGCGTAAAAGCGCTGGCACGGCCAACGGCTTCTACTAGCTGGATCCAGAGTTCTGGCAAATTGCCCACGACTGGGGGCGCGCTGGCGGGTGGAGCTGCCGGTTTTGATGCCGCTGGTGCGGGCGCAGTTTCGCGAAGTGCGGCCACCGTTGCCGGTGGTGAAGTTCGCGCTGGTGCGGCTGTGGCCGCCGGTGTGACTGCGGTGGTGGCGGGCTGACCGGCGCGCAGTTGGTTCAACTGCTTCAGCACGGCGTCCAGCGGCAGCGCGTTGCGCGCCTCGATGGCGCGGAGCAGGGTGACTTCGAGCAAAATCTTCTTCGACGCCGCATCGCGCAGACGCAGTTCCGCATCGGCAAGAACTTCAAGGACGCGTGTGAAGGCACCGGTATCGGCGAGCGATGCCTGCTCTTTCAAAGCGGCAACCTCCACCTCGGAGACTTCGAGCAAATTCAAATCGCCGCGCGAAACCTGCCAGATCAGCAGGTTGCGGAAATGGTTCAGCAAATCAGACAGCAACCGGCCCAGATCTTTTCCGCCTTTCGCGAGTTCGTTCAGTTCGAACAAGGCCGACTGGATTTCGCCGGCGAGCACGGCGCGGCTCAGCTTCATGATCTGGTTTTGCGCGGCCAGGCCGAACATCGAGAGCACGTCGGCCTCCTCGATTTTGTTGCCGCAAAAACTGATGAGCTGGTCGAGTGTGGACTCGGCGTCGCGCATGCCGCCATCCGCGCCGCGCGCAATGGCATGGAGCGCTGCGGCGTCAATCGTCACTTTTTCTTTCGCGGCGATTTCCGCCAGATGCTTGGTGATGAGCGCGGCGGGAATCCGGCGCAAGTCGAACCGTTGGCAGCGCGAGAGGATTGTCGGCAGCACTTTCTCCGGGTCGGTCGTCGCGAACATGAATTTCACATGCGCGGGCGGCTCCTCCAATGTTTTTAGCAGTGCGTTGAACGCCGCCGTGGAGAGCATGTGAACCTCGTCGATGATGTAGATCTTGAACGGCGACTTGGCCGGCGAGTATTTGCAGGTTTCGCGCAGTTCGCGCACCTGCTCGACGCCATTGTTGCTGGCACCGTCGATCTCTAGCACGTCGAGCGCGCGGCCGTCGGTGATCTCCTGCACGCACTCATCGGCGTCATCAAAATCTATTTTCGGTCCGCCGGTGCAGTTCAGCGCCTTGGCAAAAATGCGGGCGATGGTGGTTTTCCCCGTGCCGCGCGGGCCGCAGAACAGGTAGGCGTGCGCGATACGCTTCTGGGCGATGGCGTTGGCGAGCGTCTGGGTGACGTGCTCCTGGCCGACGACGTCGGCGAAACGCTGCGGGCGGTATTTGCGGGCGATGACCTGGTAGGACACAGTTTTTAGTTTTTGGCGCTTAATTTTTAGTTGCGGTGGTTTGTAACCCAAAACTGAAAACTCACAACTAAAAACTGAAAAATGCCAGGGTGACTGCGGCAATTGCAAAGCATACTGCCGTTGCTGCCTTCCGGCCCTGGCGGGGTTCGTAAGTCCACACTCCACAGGCCCTGGCAAAAAAAGTTTGCCGCAACCCGCGCGGCTTGTCGAGCCAAAGCGAAATACTGGCGCGCTGAGGAGATTTTTGTAGCCGTCCGCCGGCTGGCATCGTCATTGTGCTTACCAAGCCTGACAGCACGCCTGATGGGTTTCATCCTCGCTGCCTTGGTTTTAACACTAAAAATATATGGGTTTAAATTTCCACCAAAACCAGCCGGACAAATTGCATCGAGGTGTTCACTGGTTGACGGTTGTTGCCGGCCGCGTAAATCTCTGCTGTGTTGGGCTGATGCTCTGGCTGGCTGCAATGTCGGCGGCGCAGGCTGCCACACAGGCTCTCTTTGATTTTGGCGGCGGTTTTGACCTGCAATCGGTCAAATGCAGCGATGCAAAGGTTGCGCTGACAAAGTCTGCTGCCGGTGTCGCGTTGCAAATCAGCACGGGACACAACCAGCCCTGGCCCGGGGTGACATTGTCCGCAGGTGGCGGACACTGGGACTTGTCTGCCAGTGCGTCGGTATGGGTGCAGCTTAAAAACACCGGCACCAATGCAGTGACGGTGTGCTGCCGCGTGGATAATCCCAAGGCTGATGGCACAAAACATTGCGTGACACATTCATTGACTCTTGAGCCCGGGCAGACCAATACGCTCACGGTCAAGCTGCCGCACGAAACCGGCAGCACGTTGGGCGGGAAGCTCTTTGGCATGCGCGGCTACCCGGTGGCCGGCGTCGATTCAGATGTTTTTGATCCAAAAAACGTGAGCCAGCTTGTGATTTTTGTGACACACCCGACGGAGAATCATCGTTTCGAGGTGGCGAGCATCAGCGCCGGTGGGCAACATACGCCGCCGACTGCGTGGGTGACGGATGCCGAGCATTTTTTCCCATTCATTGACACGTTTGGGCAATACAAGCACAAAGACTGGCCGGGCAAGGTTCATTCGGTGGTCGAACTACAGCAACGGCGCGCGGCGGAATCTTTGGAACTCGCCGGCAATCCCGGTCCGTCCGGCTGGGATAAATACGGCGGCTTGGCCAGCGGTCCGCAACTCAAGGCCACCGGTTTTTTTTGCACGGAAAAAGTTGATGGCAAATGGTGGCTGGTGGATCCGGACGGTCATCTGTTCTGGTCCCACGGCGTTGACTGCATCCGGATGACGGATGCGACGCCGGTTGAAGAGCGGGCGGCGTGGTTCGAAAATTTTCCGGGCGACCAGGCGGAAACTGCTGGGTTTCTTACCACCGGTTATGTGCTCAAGGGACATTACGAAAATCGCAACGTGAAATCGTATTCTTTCAGCGGTGCAAATCTGAAGCGCAAATATGGCGACCACTGGAAACAGGATTATGCGGCAACCGTGCATTTGCGGCTGCGGAGCTGGGGCCTCAATACCATCGCCAATTGGTCCGATTCCAGCATTTATCTTATGCGGCGGACACCTTACACGGATAATATCGGTTCGCATGGAGCCAAGATGATTGAAGGCAGCAAAGGATATTGGGGAAAGTTTCCCGATGTGTTTGACGCCAGTTTTGCCGCCGCTCTGCGTCACGCGATGGAAAGCAAAGCAAACTCCAGCGCCAACGATCCCTGGTGCATCGGCTATTTCAGCGACAATGAAATGTCCTGGGGCGATGAAACTTCGCTGACGATTGGCGTGCTAGAGTCGCCCTCGGGTCAGGCTGCCAAGCTGGAATTGCTGAAATATCTCAAGATAAAATACGCGAGCATCACCAGTTTGAATTCGGTCTGGGGAACTAGCTACGCTTCCTGGGATGAGCTTTTGGAAAGTCGCACACGACCGGATAAGAAGAAGGCCCGTGAAGATTTGGTCGCCTTCGGAGTCCGGCTGGCCGAAACCTATTTCCGCACCGTGCGCGATACCATCAAAGCCGTGGCCCCCAACCAGCTTTACCTTGGCAGCCGTTTCGCCTGGGTAAACGATGATGCCGCCAAGGCTGCCGGTCGGTATTGCGATGTGGTCAGTTACAATCTGTATCGCCGCAGCATCGCTGACTTCAAGTATCCAGGTGGCGACAAACCGTTGATTGTCGGCGAATTTCATTTTGGCGCATTGGATCGGGGCCTTTTTCACACCGGTCTGGTGCCGGTGGAAAATCAGGCGGCGCGGGCGGAAGCCTATCGCGATTATGTGCTCGGTGCTTTGCGCCATCCACAATTCGTCGGCACGCACTGGTTTGAATGGCTGGATGAATCGACCATTGGCCGGGTGTATGACGAGGAGAATTATCAGATCGGTCTTTTGGATGTGGCGGACACACCGTATCAGGACACGATCGCTGCCGTCCGTGATATTGGCCGGCATCTTTATTCCGTCAGGCAAAAATCGGGAAGCCAACCCTGATGCTGCTAGTTAATCGACAAACACCGGATTGAAATATATTTTCCACGTCTATTCCAAATGAAAACCCTATCTCTTTTCAAAGTAGTTGTTCTGACCTTTCTGGTGTTGCCGTCCACAGCTTTGCTGCTGGTGGGAGCGCCTCCGGAAAATAATTTCAACGTTCGCGCTTTTGGTGCAGTCGGTGACGGAAAGAACCTCGACAGTCCGGCCATCAACAAGGCCATTGAAGCTTGTGCTGCCAGCGGCGGCGGAACCGTGCTGGTTCCAGCTGGGACTTATTTGAGCGGCTCGATTCATCTCCGGAGCAACATCCATCTGTTGATTGATGCGGGTGCGACGATTCTGGGGGCACCGCAGGATATGAATGCCTACGACGAAACCGAGCCGTTTCCCAGTGGCGCTTATCAGGACGGCGGGCATTGTTATTTCCATAACAGCCTTATCTGGGGCGAAAATCTCACCAATGTTTTCATCACCGGCCACGGCATGATCAACGGCGGGGGGCTGGCCCGCGACCCGAAGATTCTCGACGAAATGTGCGGCTATAAACATTTCGGGACGCCGAATGCGACCAATTATCCGCCCGTTCGCATCGGTAACAAGTCCATCGCGCTGAAGCTTTGCAGAAATGTGGTCATCCGTGATGTGACAATTTTCCACGGCGGACATTTTGCAATTCTGGTCACCGGCTGTGACAATCTGACGATAGATAACGTCACGATTGACACCAACCGCGATGGCATGGACTTGGATTGCTGCCGCAACACGGTGGTTTCCAACTGCCGTGTTAATTCGCCGGGCGACGACGGTATTTGTCCCAAAAGCACGATGGCCTTGGGCGAAATGCGTCTTACGGAAAACCTCACCATCGTGAACTGTCAGGTTTCCGGGTTCGTGGAAGGCACGCTGCTCGACGGCACGATGACCCCAGCCAAGAACGGCTACGGTCGCATCAAGTTCGGCACCGAGGCCAGCGGTGGCTTCCGCAATTGCACCATCGCCAACTGCACGTTTCGCAGTTGTCATGGTCTCGCGCTGGAAGAAGTGGATGGCGGAATTTTGGAGAATATCACGATCAATAATCTGGCCATGACCAATCTTCGCGATTATGCGATCTATCTGACCACCGGCAAACGCAACCGGGCGCCGGATGTGAAAACTAACAGCCGCATGAAAAATATTTTGATTTCCAACGTCATCGCCGATGGAGTGGACAAAATGAGCGGCATTCAGATCATGGGTTTGCCGGAGCAACCCGTAGAAGGCGTGCGTATGGCGAATATCCGGCTCATCAGCAGGGGTGGTGGCACGGAAAAGGACGCCGCCAATGTTCCGAAAGAGCTTGGCATCCGCTATCCGGAGCCAAGGACACTTGGCACATTGCCGGCCTACGGAATCTATGCACGCCACGTCAAGGATTTGGAACTGGCCAACATCCACTTAAATTTTCAAACGAATGACTTTCGTCCTGCACTGGCATTTGCGGACGTGCAAGGTTTGGAGGTCGACAATATCAAACTACAGGTTGCGGAAGGCGTCAAACCGGCTGTCTTTGACGATGATGTGAAGGGCGCGATGATCCGCAACTCGCCATTGCTGGAAGCAAAATAGATTTACTGGGTCATCGGCCAGCCGGCGGCGACCATGCCTTTGTAGCCGCCGATTAGCGAGTGAACTTTTTTGTAGCCCAGTTTTTGCGCGGCGTCACAGGTCATCGCGGAGCGGAAGCCACCGCCGCAATACATGATGATTTCCGTGTTGGCGTCGGGATATAGTTTCTCCAAATCCCGTTCCAAAATCCCCTTGCCGAGATGCACCGCCTCGGCAGCGTGACCGGCCGACCATTCGTGATCCTCGCGCACGTCCAGCAGCACGACTTTCGGATTGGTGGCGAGCTTGGCCCGCGCCTCGGCGACACTGATTTCGTTCACGGATTTTTTTGCCTCGCCGACCAGCTTGAGAAAACCGGGTGAATGATCCATGCCGATAAATTAAATTTATTCATTTCCGGGTCAATTTAAATACCAGCGGTCAGCCAGACGTTTTATTTATGCTGCCATAGGTGAAAATCCGACTTGCATATTTGGCAAACCGGCGCAATGGTTGGTTATGAACCCGTTTCTACAACCGGCAACTGGCACGGGGATCAATCCGACGTCTCATGCGCATCTATTGGCGATGGAATCGGGCGGGCAGTGCGTTCTGGAGACGCCTGAAGAAGTCATCAATGAAGTGGTGTTTCGGGCGACCTATGTGACTGCCTTGATGGAGGAAATGTTCCGCGAAGCCGAGTCCCAAGACAAATGGGAAGTTGACGAGGTTTGAGCTGCATTGGGCAAACCAATCAGCAATGACTGGTAAGCTTGGCACAAGCGGCGGATGGTTTCTTAATTATCTGCGCTTACCGTGGATTTTATCCTGTGCCGGACTTTTTTCAGACGGCGGTTTTCTTTCCCGTTGTCAAGTAATCAAGGTATGAAACGAGCCGCGCTTTCATTTCCTTGCGGGGAACGATGGCATCGATGAGTCCGTGATCCAGAAGAAATTCCGAGGTTTGAAAACCGGGCGGCAATTCAGCCTGAGTGGTGTCTTTGATGACGCGCGGGCCGGCGAAACCGATCATGGCCTTGGGTTCGGCCAGAATCAGATCCCCGAGACTCGCGTAGCTGGCCATCACGCCGGCGTAATCAGGATTCACCAGAATGCTGATGTAGGCCAGTTGGTTGCGGGCGTGGTAGGCGAGCGCGGCACTGGTCTTGGCCATCTGCATGAGGCTGAACATGCCTTCATACATGCGCGCACCGCCGCTGGTGGAGATAATGATTACAGGCATTCCACCTTCTGTGCCGCGTTCGATCAGGCGGGTGATTTTCTCACCGACGACGGAACCCATCGAACCACCGAGGAATTCAAAATCCATCACGCCCAGTGCCACCCGGTGTGCGCCGATTTTGGCGATGCCGGTGACAATGGCGTCTTTCAACGTCGTTTTCTTCTTCAGGGCGTCGAGTTTGGATTTGTAGGTGGCAACGCCCTTGAATCCGAGGATGTCCACGCTGGCCATCTCGGCGTCCATTTCCTCAAAACCGCAGGTCTCAACTAGCGAATGAATCCGTTCCCGGGCACCGATGGGGAAATGATGTTCGCATTTGGGACAAACCTTCAGGTTTTCATCCAATTCCTTGTCGAAAATCATCCCCTCGCAGGAAGGGCATTTGGTCCATAAACCTTTGGGAATATCACGCTTTTTGGATTTGCTCGCTCCCAGCTTCGGCTTTTTGGCAAAAGTCGTCTGGGCGGCATCCGCCGGCGGCGGTGTCAGGGCGGGTTCAACTTGCGCCACGCCACCGATGGTTTTCTTCACAAAAGAAGTAGTATCCATGAACGACAAATCCTACAAAACTTACAGTCCGCGCGCAACTGTCCAGACACAGACCTCCGCCGCGCCGGCTTGGCGCAATGCCTGCGCACAGGCGTTCGTCGTGGCACCGGTGGTGAAAACATCGTCCACCAGCACTATGGTTTTGCCCTTAATTTGGGCTTTTTGGTGAACAGCGAAGGCGTTTCTCATATTTACCGCGCGCTGTTCCCGTGTGAGCAGCGTCTGGGTGGCGGTTGGCTGGATACGCCGAAGAATATTTGTGTTCAACTCAATATTGCTGGCGTGACTCAAGTGGACAGCCAGCCGTTCGGCTTGATTAAATTCCCGTTCGCGCAGTTTCAGCGGGTGCAGCGGCACGGGCGTGATGAAATCCCATTTTTGATTTTTCAAAACCGGCGCGGCCTCGCGCACAAGCAGGTCGGCGAGGAAGGCTTCAAACCACAGCGCATGGGAATATTTGAACCGGTGAATCGCCTCCAGCACGACCGTTTTGGCGACGACCGCCGAGCGTGCCGAGGAAAAGTGGAACGGCAGGTCGTGGCAGTTGGTGCAGATAAATTCGGTGGTGAGGTTGCCCTCGAAGGGCAGGCCGCAGCGTTTGCAGAACGGTGGCCGGATGAAGCGGACATGTGACCAGCATTGGTTGCATACCAGACCACTGTGCGCTTCGGCGCGGCTGGCATGACAAAGCTGGCAGACCTGCGGATACAGCAGTTCCAGGCCGGCGTGAACATATTCCTGAAGAATTCCGCTCACGCGAAAAATCTAGGGCATTCATTTCCGGTGAAAAGGAAATTCAGGCAGACAAAACGGCAAGGCCGCGAACGACCTTGCCGTACGAGAAGGCGTGTTTTAGTGCTTTGGGGGCGCTTCGTCGGCCTTGATATCGTCTTCCGGAATACGCATGGCGTAGAAGGAACGGTAGATGAACACCAGTGCCACAATCAGGAAAAATCCGCCGATGATGGTCTTGACGCTTTGGTGCGGGATCGTCACGGCGATTTCCACCGCGAGCAGGCCGAACAGCGTGGTGAACTTGATGACGGGATTCAGGGCCACGGAACTGGTATCCTTGAACGGATCACCTACGGTGTCGCCGACGACGGTGGCGGCGTGCAGCGGTGTGCCTTTCTGGCGGAGATCCACCTCGACGATTTTTTTGGCGTTGTCCCACGCACCGCCGGCGTTCGCCATGAAAATGGCTTGAAACAAACCGAAGAACGCAATGCCGACGAGGTAGCCAATGAAGAAATAAGGATTGAAAAACGCCAATGCCAGCGCGAGACAGAAGATGACGATAAAGATGTTCCACATTCCTTTTTGGGCGTAAACGGTGCAAATGCGGACGACTTCCTTGCTGTCTTCCTCGGAGGCCGTGGTGGCGTCGAGTTTCATGTGATTTTCGATGTAGACAACCGCGCGATACGCACCAGTGACGACGGCTTGTGTGCTCGCGCCGGTGAACCAGTAAATGACCGCACCGCCCATCAGCAGGCCGAGGATGATTTCCGGTTGGACGACGCTTAGCGCTTCGATGACCGGCTTAAACGGCCCTGCGACACCTGAAAGAACCTGCGCTTCATACAATCCCTGTAACAGCATGATGATGCCGAAGACCATTGTGGTGGCACCGACGACGGCCGTGCCGATAAGCACCGGTTTGGCGGTGGCCTTGAACGTGTTGCCCGCGCCGTCATTTTTTTCCAGCAGGTGCTTGGCATTTTCAAAGTCCGGCTTGAAATTGAAATCTTTTTCAATCTCCTGCGCGATGTTCGGTTGCGCCTCGATGCGGCTCAATTCATATACGGATTGCGCGTTGTCGGTCACCGGGCCGTAACTGTCCACGGCGATGGTCACGGGGCCCATGCCGAGAAAACCGAAGGCCACGAGACCGAACGCGAAGATGGGCGCGGCGAAGATGAATTGCTTCGGCATCAGCGCGACGATGGGAGAATCAGTATAGGTCGCCAGCAGCGTGGCGCAAAACATCAGGCAGAGAATCACGAAGCCCATCCAAAACGCCGAGAAATTACCGGCGACAAACCCGGATAAAATGTTCAGCGAAGCGCCGCCGTGCCGGGAGCAGGTGGTGACTTCTTTGACGTGCTGCGAGTTGGTGCTGGTGAAAATCTTGGTGAATTCTGGGATCACCGCACCGGCTACCGTGCCGCAGGAAATGATGGCTGACAGAACCCACCAGAGGTTGCCGTCAATGCCGCTTTGCTTGGCCAGCAGCAGATAGCTGGCGATAAACGTGACGACAATCGAGACGGCAGAAGTGATCCACACGAGATGGGTCAGCGGTTCTTCAAAATCAAAATCTTTCTTGCCGCCGAACTTGGCCTGAGTGATGCCGTCATTCAACTTGTATGAGACCAGCGAAGTCACAATCATCAGGGCGCGCATCGTGAACAACCAGACGATGAGCGTGGCGCAAACCACGGGGCTGCCGACCAGCGCCAATGCGAGAAAGGCGATGAGCGCGACCCCGGTGACGCCATAAGTTTCGAAGCCGTCCGCTGTCGGTCCGACGGAGTCGCCCGCATTGTCGCCGGTGCAGTCGGCGATGACACCGGGATTCTTCGGGTCATCTTCCGGCAGTTTGAAAACAATCTTCATAAGGTCGCTACCGATGTCGGCAATCTTGGTGAAAATGCCGCCGCAGATACGCAGCACGCTGGCACCCAGCGATTCGCCAATCGCAAAACCGATGAAGCACGGCCCGATGAGTTCGTTCGGCAGGAAAATCAGGATGCAGATCATGAAGAACAATTCGACCGAGACCAGCAGCAGGCCAACGCTCATGCCGGAACGTAACGGAATGCTGACCGTTTCAATCGGGCAGCCTTTCAAGGCGGCGAAGGCCGTGCGACTGTTGGCGGTGGTGTTGATGCGGATGCCAAACCAGGCCACGCCATAACTGCCTAGAATGCCCAGCACCGAGGCGGCCAGAATCACCAGAACATGATTGAGGCTTTTACCCTCGAGGATTTTGAAATAGAAAAAAATGCAACCACCGATGAGCACCCAGAGGATGGCGAGAAATTTTCCCTGTTGAAACAAGTAGGTCTTGCACGTTTCCCAGATCGTTTGCGAAACGCCAGCCATGGACTTATGAACCGGCAGCGCTTTGGTTTTAAGGTATTGAAACAGCCCAAAGACGGCTCCGATGAAGCACATCAAAATACCGAGATACATCAATTGGATGCCGGTGATGCCGCCGAGAGTGTCAAAACTGACTTTGTCCAGCGGCGGGATTTTCAGGTCGGCTTCGCCGGCATGCAGCCCGGCGGTGGAGGCGAGAAATGCAACCATGCTGATGGTTGCCCGAAGGAGGTTTTTGGCGTGCATAAATTGATGGCTGATAATAAAAATATCTAAAAAACTAACGCTTCTGCCACTGTAAATCTGATTGAAATGCTGCAAAACGTCTTTCCTGAAATTGACTTTAAGTTCGCAGATATTGTCTGGATTCAGGCTTCACTTAATGGGCGAGATATAAGTCGTTCGTCGGTTATTTCCTCTTGTGGGCTATGTGGTTCCGCCGTTGGTTGACTTGCTGATGACATTATTTGGGCTTTCTTCAAGGTGAAAATTGTTGCGGGCAACGGGTGGTCTTTCTTTGCCAAAATATGTGAGGCACCTATTATAATAAATACTAAGCTTTTCTCGGGAATGTTTATAATAACTAATGTATAATTGATTCCACGATTTGTATGCTGACCAATATTCCAGAGGTAAAGACGCTGCCAGCCAAGGCGCCGGCTAGCCACCCCAGCGGCGACAAGCGCTTCAAGATTCTTGAAGTGCACATGAAGAAGCTTCAGTTCAAACAGGACGCGCTCATCGAAGTCCTACACAAGGCGCAGGAACTTTTTGGATATCTGGAAGACGACGTGCTGCTGTTTGTTTCGCATCACCTCAAGCTGCCGCCGAGCCGGGTTTACGGCGTGGCGACGTTTTATCATTTCTTCACGCTCAAGCCGCAGGGCGAACACACCTGCGTGATTTGCATGGGCACCGCGTGCTACGTCAAGGGCGCGGACAAGGTCGTCGCCGCCATCGAAAAATTTGCCAAGATCAAGTCCGGCGAAACGACGCCGAATAACAAACTTTCCCTGCTGACGGCGCGCTGCATCGGCGCTTGCGGAATTGCGCCGGCGGTCACTTACGACGGTCAGGTTGCGGCCAAGCAATCGCCCGAGGACGCGCTCGCCAAAGTCAAATCGTGGATGGAGGCCTGATTTATGCAAATTGAAGATCTCAACGCCATCGCGGAGAAACACATTGCCAGCCGCAAAAAGATTATCGTTCGCACCTGCATGTCGGCGGGCTGCATGTCCTCGCGCGCCGACGCCATCAAGAAAAATCTGGAAACGGCGGTGAAAGAGCAGGGCATGGACGCCGAAGTGGAAGTGCGGCGCGTCGGTTGCATGGGTTTTTGCGGTCAGGGGCCGCTGGTCGGCATTGATGGCGTGAAGGAAAAAGAAATATTATTCGAGCACATTAAGCCGGAAGATGCCAACGCCATCATCGCCTCGCTCAAAGGCGTGGAAACAAATTTGGAAATTGGCGACCCCGACCATCCCTTTTTTGCCAAGCAGACCAAGATTGTCCGTGCAAACGGCGGCGTCATTGACCCGGAAAAAATCGAGGACTACATCGCCATCGGCGGTTACGAGGCTTTGCACAACGCGCTGACCGAAATGCAGCCGGCGCAGGTCGTCGAGGAAGTGACGAAAAGCGGACTGCGCGGGCGCGGCGGCGCGGGTTTTCCGACCGGCCTCAAATGGGGCACGGTCGCCAAGTCGCCCGGCGCGAAGAAATATATCATCTGCAATGGTGACGAAGGCGATCCCGGCGCGTTCATGGATCGCAGCGTTTTGGAAAGCGATCCTCATCTTGTGCTCGAAGGCATGGCGATTGCCGCTTACGCCGTCGGCGCGGACCAGGGATTTCTTTATGTGCGCGCGGAATATCCGCTGGCGATTTCGCGGTTGCAAATTGCCATCAAACAGGCGAAGGCGCTGGGCTTGCTCGGCGCGGGCATTTTTGAAACACCGTTCAATTTCAATGTGGACATCCGCATCGGGGCCGGCGCGTTTGTCTGCGGCGAGGAAACCGCGCTGATGATGTCCGTCGAAGGCAAACGCGGCACGCCGCGCCCGCGTCCGCCGTTTCCGGCGGAGAGCGGATTGTTCGGTTGCCCGACGCTCATCAACAATGTCGAGTCGTTCGCCAACATCACCGCCATCATCAAAAAGGGCGGCGACTGGTATGCCAGCATCGGCACGGAAAAAAGCAAGGGCACCAAAGTTTTTGCGCTTACCGGCAAAATCAACAACACCGGCCTCATCGAAGTGCCGATGGGAATTCCGCTCCGCCAGATCGTCGAAGAAATGGGCGGCGGTGCGCCGGATGGCCGGAAAATCAAATCGGTTCAGACCGGCGGTCCGTCCGGCGGCTGCATCCCGGCGGAATTTCTCGACACGCCGGTGGATTTCGAATCGCTCGCGAAGCTCGGTTCCATCATGGGTTCCGGCGGCATGGTGGTGATGGACGACACCACGAACATGGTGGAAATCGCCAAGTTTTACATGGAGTTTTGCAAGGACGAATCCTGCGGCAAATGCATTCCGTGCCGCGCGGGCACGGCGCAGATGGAGAATTTGCTGAACAAAATCATCGCGCGCCAGGCGACGCAGCGCGACCTCGCGAAACTCGAAGAACTTTGCGACATGGTGAAAAACACCAGTCTGTGCGGCCTCGGCCAGACCGCGCCGAATCCGGTGTTGAGCACGCTGAAATATTTCCGCAACGAATACGAAGAGCTGCTTCAGCCGGACAAATTTGGCCCCGCCGCAACCGCAACCAAATAATTTTTATGTCTGCCAGAACACTGACCATTGACGGAAAACAGATCAGCGCGGAAAAGGGCGCCTCGGTTTTGCAGGCGGCGACCGAGGCCGGCATCAAGATTCCGACGCTCTGCCATCTTGAAGGCGTTTACGATGTCGGTGCGTGCCGGCTCTGCCTCGTCGAGGTGAAAGGCATCAACAAACTTCTGCCAGCGTGCACCACGCGCGTTGCGGAAGGCATGGAGGTCACGACGAATTCCGAGCGGTTGAACAAATACCGGCGCATGACGCTAGAACTTTTGTTTGCTGAACGCAACCACGTCTGCGCCGTGTGCGTGGCGAACGGTCATTGTGAATTGCAGTCGCTCGCCTACGGCCTCGGTTTGGATCATGTCCGCTATGATTACATTTTTCCGCGCTGGGAAGTGGACGACACGCACCGGTTGTTCGGCATGGATCACAACCGCTGCATTCTCTGCACGCGCTGTGTTCGTTCCTGCTGGCACATCGAGGGCGCGGGCACAAAGAACGTCGCCGGTCGCGGCGCGAAATCCAAAATCATCACCGACCTCAACCAAAAGTGGGGCGATTCCGAAAGCTGCACCGAATGCGGCAAGTGCGTCATGTCTTGTCCGACGGGCGCGCTGTTCAAAAAGGGTTCGGCGGTGGGCGAATCGGAACGCGACCGCACCAAACTCGAATTCATCGTCAACGCACGGGAGAAAAAACAATGGAACGCTTGAAAATTGCCACGGTCTGGCTCGGCGGTTGCGCCGGCTGCCACATGTCCTTTCTCGACCTCGACGAGTTTCTCATCGAACTCGCCGGCAAGGTGGATGTCGTTTACAGCCCGATCGCCGACGTGAAGGAATTTCCCGAAGGCGTGGACGTCTGCCTCATCGAAGGCGCGGTCTGCAACGCGGACAATCTCGAACTGCTCCACAAAATCCGCGCGCGGTCGAAGGTGCTCGTGTCGTTCGGCGACTGCGCCGTGACCGGCAACGTGCCCGCCATGCGCAACCAGTTCGGCATTGATAACGCCGAAAATGTTTTGCAGCGCGCCTACGTTGACAATGCGCAGTTCAACCCGGTGAAGCCCACGACGGACGGCATCGTGCCGGCGTTGCTGGAAAAAGTTCAGCCGGTGCATGAAGTTGTCCATGTGGAATTTTATCTGGCTGGCTGCCCGCCGCCGGCGGATCGCATCAAGGCGTTGATGGTGCAGGTGCTTGAAGGCAAGACGCCCAAGCTCGAAGGCGCGCAGTTGAAATTTGGTTGAAAGAAATTTTATGTCGAAGCGAATCGTCATTGATCCCGTGACCCGCATTGAGGGCCACGCCAAAATCAGCATCTTCATGGACGACGCCGGCAACGTCGCCGACGCGGAATTTCACGTCGTCGAGTTTCGCGGCTTTGAAAAATTCTGCGAAGGCCGGCCTTACACCGAAATGCCCGGCATCACGCAGCGCATCTGCGGTATCTGTCCCGTCAGTCACACGCTCGCGTCCGCCAAGGCCGGCGACGCCATCATGGCCGTCCACATCCCGCCCGCCGCCGACAAGTTGCGCCGCCTGCTGAATCTCGGCCAGATGATCCAGTCGCACGCGCTGAGCTTTTTCCATCTGAGCGCGCCCGATTTTCTGCTCGGCTGGGACACGCCGCCGGCGCAGCGCAATGTATTCGGCCTGATCAATTCGAATGTTGACCTCGCTCGCGCCGGCATCCGGCTGCGGCAGTTTGGTCAGGAAATAATCGAGGTGCTGGGCGACAAAAAAATTCATCCGCAATGGGCGGTGCCCGGCGGCGTGCGCTCGGCGTTGACCGCCGAGGGCCGTGCGAAAATCAAGGCCTGGCTGCCCGAAGCCTACGCCACGACAAAAATCGCGCTCGACTTGTTCGCGAAAGTTCTCAAGACGCACAAGGCCGAGCTGCAGATTTTCGGCAATTTCCCGTCGCTGTTCATGGGCTTGGTGACGCCGGATGGTTCGTGGGAGCATCACGGCGGCAAGCTGCGTTTCACCGACAGCAGCGGCAGCATCATCGCCGATCAGATTGACGTGGCGAACTACGCGGATTACATCGGCGAAGCGGTGCAGAACACCTCGTATCTCAAGTCGCCGTATTATTTGCCGCTCGGTTTTCCGGCGGGCATTTATCGCGTCGGTCCGCTCGCGCGCCTGAACATCGCCGAGCGCATGGGCGTGCCGCAGGCGGATGCCGAGCTAAAAAAATTCAAGAAGCTCGGACGCGGTGCCGTCACCTCGTCGTTCCTGTATCACTACGCGCGGCTCATCGAAATTCTCGCGAGTATCGAGTTTGTGGAGCAATACATGGCTGACGAGGAATTGGCCTCCGACAATCTTCGCGCCGATGCCGGTATCAACAGCCTGCGCGGCGTGGGCGCGAGCGAAGCCCCGCGCGGCACGCTTTTTCACGATTACACGGTTGATCGCAACGGCCTGTTACAAAAGGTCAACCTCATCGTCGCGACCGGCCAGAATAATCTGGCCATGAACCAGACCGTCGCGCAAATCGCGCGGCATTATGTGCGCGGCGAAAAAATTGAAGAGCCGATGCTCAACCGCGTCGAACACGGCATCCGCTGCTACGATCCGTGCCTGA
>Ga0208872_1000325_pt1 | contig 38581 bp, 29 predicted proteins | sample CryBogCBH12Aug08_FD_185508 | JGI IMG/M metagenome (GOLD analysis project Ga0208872, IMG submission 185508) | Freshwater microbial communities from Crystal Bog, Wisconsin, USA - CBH12Aug08 (SPAdes) | ecosystem: Environmental > Aquatic > Freshwater > Lake | place: Crystal Bog, Wisconsin, USA...
TTAGAATTAAAGACAATTTTGATCATCAGCATCCTCATTGGAATTTGCACAATTTGAAGAAAACCGGAAATATATATGAATTAATGTTAAAGAAGGGACAAACGCTGAAGGGTAGTTTTGAATAGACGGTGTTTCAAATCCTTAAAGGAAATTGGAGTATGGATCAAAGAAAATGGCGAAGCTATTTATGCTAAAGAATGGATAATGTAATTAGAGAATATCAAAAGATCAGGGAATTGAAATAGAGGTAGCCGATCAGTTGAAATCAGGATCTGATTATGTATGGCTGATAAATGTAAGTCAATAGTTTTAAAAAGATTGCGAATGAAAAATAAGTTTTTTTATCCCTTGACAATAACAGTATTGATAGTTTCGGTTATCCTGTCAGTAAGTTATAAAAAACCATTAACTGAATCTCCTAAACAAGGCCCTCCCAATGTGGTCATTATTTTTATGGATGATATGGGTTATGGTGATCCGGAATGTTATGGCGGCGGGCCGTATCATACACCAAATATTAATGCATTGGCTATGGAGGGAATGCGGTTCACCAATTTTTATGATGCACAGGCAGTGTGCAGTGCTTCCAGAAGTGCATTGATGACCGGATGTTATCCAACCAGAATTGGGATGAGCGGGGCGTTGGATCAAAACAGCAAAATTGCTTTAAATCCTGATGAAGAAACCATTGCAGAAATATTAAAAGCAAAAGGGTATAAAACATCGATCATAGGCAAATGGCATTTAGGATGTAAGCCACCTTTTATGCCTTTACAACAGGGGTTTGATGAGTTTTTTGGCCTTCCTTATTCCAATGATATGTGGCCGGTAGGGTATGATGGCAAGCCCTGGAAAGACAGCAGTTTCTGGAGAGCGCACTACCCTAAATTACCTTTATATGATGGGAATAAAGTAGTAAAAATATTAAACAATTTAGACGATCAGGCTGAGCTGACTACTATTTATACAGAAAGGGCCGTACAATTTATTCAGGATAATAAAAGCCATCCGTTCTTTTTATACCTGGCTCATGCAATGGTACATGTCCCCATTGGTGCATCTGCAAAATTCAAAGGCAAAAGTGGTGCAGGATTATTTGGGGATGTGATGGAAGAAGTGGATTGGTCGGTAGGTGAAGTCATGAAAGCACTGAAGGAAAACGGATTGGCTAAAAATACCATTGTGATGTTCTCCAGTGATAATGGCCCCTGGTTAACATTTGGAAATCATGCCGGCAGTGCAGGCGGTTTACGGGAAGGTAAAGGAACTGCATGGGATGGGGGATTAAAAGTACCCTGTATCATCAGTTGGCCAGGCAAAGTTAAACCAGGAGTTATTTGCAATAATTTAATTACAACCATGGATATATTACCCACTATTGCCAATATCTGTAAAGCCAAACCACCTGTGAAAAAAATTGACGGAGTAGTAGTTACCGATGTTTTATTGGGTAAGCCTAATGCCAATCCAAGAGATGAGTTTATCTATTATTATGATCAAAATAATTTAAAAGCAGTAAGAAAAGGAGATTGGAAATTGGTATTTCCCTGTATTTCACAAACATACAGAAAACCGGGATGTACCGGTAAAGATGGATTCCCCGGGAAATATGCCTCCGATTCTGTTAAAACAGGATTATATAATTTATTCAGAGATCCGGGAGAAGAAAGAGACCTGAAAGACCAATATCCTGAAATAGTGGAACAGTTAACTGCAATTGCCGATAAATACAGAAAGGAAATTGGGGATGGATTAACGAATACAGTGGGTACCGAAGTAAGGCCTGCAGGAAAAGCGAATTGATATCCGGTAATTTGTATTTATTTCTTTACCCATACATGGGTAATTTCTCCAAATACAAATTTACGGTAATCGCTTGCATCTTTGTAAGCTTCGCTGATATAGTCTTTCGCTTCCTGGGAGGCAAAATCATTGGGATTGGGGGTAGTAATAGCTGTTAGTTTACATTCAATAATAAGCCTGGCTTCCCTGAAAGACATGTTTCCGGAAGGAGTTTGAATAATTGTCAGTGCAGCTTCTTTCATTTTTTCTGTATCCCTTCCTGATTTACTACCCAAAAAAAGCATTTGTTTTCTGTATTGATCCGGGAAGTAAGACATGGTATAAGTTTGCTCTTTTTCAATCAATTCAAGGGTATAACGGTCGGCTTTAAGAATACACCAGGTGGTAGGTTTTTTGAAGAGCATTCCCAATCCACCACCACTGCCAATCATGGAATTATAATGGGTATCCTTACAGGCAGTAATAACCAGATAATCTTTACCCACTAATGTAAATATGTTGTCGTTAAACTCTTCAGGAGCAATTTTTTTAAATAATTGATTAAAATTCATTTTTTTGATATTTGAAGGCATTATGTTCATTAAATTTTGATATCAATTTTTGATTCGCCGCTATAATTTTTTCGGAGTGTATCCTCTTTGAGTTAATCAGGAAATCGTAGTCAGCGTTTTTTGTTCTGTATTGATTCACACTGTATGCTATACTGTTTGCAGGAATATCTTTTGTAATGATTGCGCCGGCTGCTACAATGGAGTTCTCACCAATTATAACAGGCCCTAAAATTTTTGCTCCATCAGCAACTGTTACATTTTTACAAATGATCGGATTACCGATATTTTCCCAATCCCCAGATAGTTTGTTGTAGCGCATATTTGAGCCAATCGTTACATTTTGAAAGATTACAACGTTTTCGCAAATCTTAGCAGCAATGATGGTGCATCCGCGTGCATGGTGTGCAAATCTTACACTTTTGTTTATTTCAGTGCAATTAATTTCGCAACTGTATAATTTTTCCAGCAAATTACCTGCAGCTTTTTTAAGTATTCTACTCTTTGAATAGCAGTTTATTTTTAATAAGTTGTCAAACATATTTTTAATGCCTATTTATTTGATACTGCAAAACTAATTGGCATGATAGAGTTAAAATAACTATTTTAGTCCTTTAAATAGTCGTAAAAGACATTTATGGAAGTATACAAACAGCAAACTGTACCCAATATTCTAAAGAAGCTTGCCCTGTTATTAGGGGTAGAAGTAAAAAACAGGAGGGTAGAAATCCCTGAAAAATTTGGCAGGGGTTTTTGTGCCGGGTTTGTTTTTAATGAACAAATTAGAATGCTTATCAGTAATTATGAGCTGCAGGAGGACATAATTGTTGAAAACCCTGACATGGATGCTTCTAAAAAAATGATATTTTTTAAATTCCAGAATATTTTCCCGGGAACTGAAATAGCATCAATCAGAAAGCAAGTTATGGAAATGCCTTCTGTTTTAATTGCAACCAGCCGTGTAAATACGGATGAGTTTATATCCATCCATACCAATACCGGAACGATTAATATTGAAGTGGATGCAAATTATTTGAAAGGATTATTTGAACTGTCAGAAAAATCGACGGTTTTACAGGGCCTGTTAGAGAATGCACAACCTTTCTTATTTGAACAATTACTGTATCCTTCATTGCAGAAAATTGTGGAAGAGATTGTAACTTCCAAAGTGGATGAAGCATTTGAACTTTTTTTTCTTCGGATTAAAGCAGAAGAACTGATTTGCAGGTTATTAATGGAATTAAAAAAGCGGGAAGAAAAACATTTGTATGCTTTAAACAATCAGGATATACAAATTGTTTACAAAGTGAAAGCACAAATGCTGAAGCATTTTGAAACAGTACCCGTTATTAGTGAATTGGCTCTAAGTGCCAATATGAGCCCCACCAAACTGAAACGAATATTCAAACAAATTTTTGGAAACAGTATTTTCAGTTATTATCAGGAATGCAGGATGAAAGAAGCTGCGCGATTGTTGAAAGAGGAAAGGCTATCTGTTTCGGAAGTGGGATATCAGCTGGGCTTTACCAATCTGAGCCATTTTTCAAAAGTCTTTAAAGAACATATTGGGATGAAGCCGAAGCAGTATAGCAGGACTTGAAATATTTATTTGGTTATTTATTATTTGCATTTTATATTTATCCAATAGTTCCCCCACTTATTTGTTTCAGTTTAGTTTGTACCTATTTTATTGACAGTGGCATTTTAATAATGTGACTGAGTTAAAACCTTTGTAATTATTTAAAAAAATTATTGACATGAAAAAAGTGGTCTTACTATTTGTATTTGCATTGACGTTACAGTTTGGACATGCTTCCTTATCAATTTCATTTCCTGTAGATTCTGTTCAAAGTCAGGTTAATTCATCATCCAAATTAACTGAAAAGGATCTTTTAAAAAAGATTTCTAAAATGAGTGTTAAAGAGTATGAAGCTTACACTCATAAAAAAATGAACTTATTTGAAAGAATGTCTTTTAAAGCGTATAAGAAAAAGCTAAGAATAGAGGGATATGGGGATGATGATTCAGAAGGTTTTCAGGTTTGGGGATTTGTTTTTGGTTTATTACTGGGGCCACTTGCTTATTTGATATCCCAGCTTTTTATTAAAGACAGAAATTTCCGTAAGTGGGTTGGATGGGGAAGTTTACTTTGGGTTATTTTGTTTGCTATTGCCAGAATAGCTGCAGCATAAAAAAAGGATCTAAGTACAGTAGTCCTTTGCAAATTTCCAATCGCTTTTTTGGGGCTTTTACTGACTGAGGAAAAGATTCTCCTAAAATCTTTTCTTTCAGTATACTATTATTATGTTTAATTATTAGTTGCATTTTTTAATGTGGCTTCAGTGTAACTTTTGCATATCAATAACGTTATACATTCAAAAATGAACATGAAAATCTTTGTATTATTTTTTACACTATTGTCAGGGCAATATTTATTTGGTCAGGAGAAACTACCGGTTATTAAAGCAACATCAAAATCTGTTGATATTCGTGAAGGAGAACAATTTAATAAAAATGGTTGGACCATTTCACCAGAAATAAAACCGGATATTCACACAACGTCCGCTATAGGGAAAAAAGTTACATTTTATACAGACAAAGATTCCATTTCAGTTACAATTACCAAAAAGACAAAATTTGACTTTATTATTTTATTAAATGATACCATCAAAGCACTTACAGAAATTGCATATCAACCCAGTTATCTTGATAAACTAAAAGGCGCCTCAAAATATAATCTGAATGATAACAGGTCTATTCCCCAATTTACATACCAGGATCCAAGTAATACTAATCTTATTGCGCTGCGGAAAGGGTTTAATTTGGATTCAATAGCAGGTACTGGTAATGATGTTACTAAAATATTGAATCTGCTGCATTGGGTACATAATTTAATTCCACATGACGGTAATCATGATAACCCAACTGTAAAAAATGCTATGAGTATGATAGCACAATGTAAAAGAGAAAACAGAGGATTGAATTGCAGGGGTTTGGCAACTGTTTTAAATGAATGTTATCTTGCAATTGGGATTAAATCAAGGTTTGTGACCTGTATGCCCAAAGACAGCATATTTGATGATTGTCATGTAATAAACGCTGTATACCTGGCAAATGAAAAAAAATGGATTTGGATTGACCCTACCAACAATGCTTATGTAATGAATGAAAGAGGTGATCTTTTAAGTATTGCAGAAGTGAGGGAACGGTTAATCAACAATCAACCACTTATAATAAATCCGGATGCCAATTGGAATAATAAATCTACTGTTACAAAGGAATATTATTTGGACTATTATATGGCAAAGAATTTATACCGGTTGCAATGCCCTTTAGTAAGTGAGTATGACACAGAAACATGGAAAGAAGGAAAGAAAATAACATTTGTTGAATTATTGCCGTTGGATGCATATAAACAAAAGCCTGACAAATCAGAAAGTACAAACAAAAAAACGGGTACAACTTTTACCTATTTAAAAACAAATAATCCAGAGCGTTTTTGGCAAACAAAATTGTAATCGATACCTGAATGTTTATAAGAAATTAATACCATTGGTGGAACCAACTTATTTATTTTCCAGGTCATTTGTATTGATTTCATCAAATTCATAACCGCAATCATAACAATGATACACCTGTTTGCCAGCGATTGCATAATTACCAAAAAGCCAGGTTAAAATAGCCAATAACCAGTTTGATGCTTTGCCGGGTTGAACTATATATTGTACATTTAAAGAATTACAGTGTGGGCATTTTTGAGCTTGTCTGTTTTCTTCTTCAAATTGATTAATTAAAGTAGCAGCAGCTTCAAATTGACTATCATTCACACAAAGTTTTATTCCTCCAACCGCATTGGAAAGGATCGGGTCTATTGTAACCGTAAAAGCATCTTTCAGGTAACAATCAATTCCCTGATCCATTAATCTGCCTAACCACATATTAGCTGTTATATAAGAATCAAAAGTTTTAACAGGGATATATTGCATATGGATAAAATTAGCATCCTTTCAATAGTTAAATTACTGTGGAAAACATAATAGTTAGCATGGGTTCTAATTTGATATCAGTAAAACCACCTGTTACCTGTTTATCGAAGAAATCAAGTTCTATAGTTCCAGTTTGAAAGCCAATAATCCTGGTCTTACTAAATATACGCTGGCAACCCAAGCCTTGAATACCCGGCAAAGTTTGATAAAATTATTTAATAATATAAAAAAAGAAAGTACACAAGATGTTAAAATTCATTTATTTGGTTATTTGAGTAATGCTTTTTACATTTATTAATCGTCCCCCCTCTTATTTGTTTCAGTATAGTTTAACCTTATACATTTCAGAGACATTGTTACGATGTAACTGTAGTGTATTGACGTGCATTCGAGTCAATTTATTGGAAACTTTTTTTGTACAGGATTACAGGAACAGGCTTTAATAAAATACTAACTATATAAAAATGAACACTACACCAATTATCAGTATTAAAAATTTGTACAAGAGTTATGGGATCAATCAGGTATTAAAAGGGATTAATCTGGAAGTCTATCCAGGTCAGGTATTAGGTTATATTGGTCCAAATGGAGCTGGAAAGAGTACTACAGTAAAAATACTTTGTGGCCTTTTGACTGATTATGAAGGAGAAGTAACTATCAATGGCTTTGATATGAAGAAAGAAGCAGTAAGCGCCAAAAAAATAATTGGCTATGTACCTGAACTAGCTGAATTGTATGATGTACTAACCCCATTCGAATACTTGCAATTCATGGGAGCTTTATATGGTATGGATGAAGTACTTTGTATGGATAGGATCAATAAAATAATGTCTGCTTTTAGCTTACAGGATAATCTGCATCAAAGAATGGACACTTTCAGTAAGGGTATGAGGCAAAAAGTATTATTAGCCTCAGGATTATTACACAATCCGGATATTATTATTTTAGACGAACCTTTAAGCGGATTGGATGCCAATAGTGTAATTATGGTAAAAGAGCTGATTTCCAAATTGGCAAAAGATGGTAAAACTATTTTTTATTGCAGTCATATGATGGATGTAGTTGAAAAAGTGAGTGACAGGATTATTTTAATAGATAAAGGAGTTATAGTTGCAGATGGTAGTTTTGAAGAACTTAAAGAACAGCAGGGTAATCAAAGTCTTGAACAAATATTTGCTCACCTTACTTCAAAGGATTCTATAGGAAAAGCAGCTGATGATTTAATGAATGCATTTAATTAAAATCAAGCAAATTACATGAATATTTTTAATGAAGCTTTATTAAAGATTGTATTAGCCCCAAAGAAATTATACGCCGGTTGGGGAATTTCTGTGCCCCAGCTTAAAAGTATTCTTATTTACAAGCTTTTAATGGATGATCGCAGGCCAAACAGTATTCAGCAAACAAGGCAGCGTTCTCATCATTCCAAAAAGGAAATAAACAATGCTTCAATAGGCACTATTCTGATGAGTGGATTAATGGGAATATTTTTTTTAATGGTATTTAGATTAGGGAACGATCATATTACACATCTTACTTTTTATTTTGCGATGTTTATTACATTTTTATGTATGATCCTGATATCTGATTTTACATCTGTATTAATTGATGTTCGTGATAATTATATTATTCTTCCTAAACCAGTAAATGATAAAACAGTTGTTTTAGCAAGGCTTCTCCATATCTTCATACATATCTGTAAAACAGTATTACCAATGGTATTGCCTGGATTGATATATTTATCAATCCAGTATAATGGTATTGCCGGGATTATATTTTTTATACTTTCTTTATTTGCAACCCTTTTTAGCATCTTTTTAATTAATGCAGTATATATCATCATTCTGAAAATAACAACGCCTGAAAAATTTAAAAACATTATTAGCTACATACAAATATTTTTTGCCATTTTTATTTATGCATCTTATCAGTTAGTACCCAGATTAATTGGCAAAATGGAATTGCAAAATTTTGAAGTTGCACATAGTTCCTGGCTGATACTTGTACCTTCATATTGGTTAGCTTGTGCATTCAATTGGGTGTTTACATTTCAGGCTACTGCTATAGAAATGGTTGCAGCAATAATTGGGTTTGTTTTACCTGTAGCAAGTATCTATGTTGTAATTAAATATTTGGCACCTTCTTTCAATCAAAAATTAGCAATGATATCAGGAAGCGAAGGAGCATCTCTTACCAATCGAAAAGTTAATTACCAGAGAACTCAACGTATTGGAGAAAGTATAGCAGCAAAAGTAACAACCAATGAAATTGAAAAAACCGGCTTTTTATTTTCCTGGAATATGATGTCAAGAAGCAGAGACTTTAAGGTAAAAGTCTACCCAAGCATTGGTTATATTATTGTATTGCTTGTGGTTATGCTTTTATCAGGTAATTCAAAAGGAATCAGTTTACAGGATTTAAGGAATGATCATTCAAAATCGGTTTACACCATAATTATTGGTATATATTTTTCCAGCATACTTGTTTTAACGGCAATTACCCAAATGACCTATTCTGATAAATGTAAAGCCTCCTGGATGTTTTTTATTACTCCAATTGAAAAGCCGGGTGAAATAATTAGCGGAAGTATAAAAGCATTATTATTTCAATTCTACCTGTTCATAGCCTTAATTTTATTAGTTATCGCTTTGGTATTAGTTGGGCCATCAATTATTCCAAATATAATTTTAGGAATTACTAATCAAGTGGTTATTATATATCTGATTGTAACAATAGGATATAAGGAATTACCTTTTTCAAAATCATTATCAAATTCACAAAAATCAGGTATGTTTATCAGGACTATTTTTATGTTATTTATTTGTTTTTTGATTGGGGTATTACATTTTTATATTTTTACAAATACGAAATTTATAATTGTTGCATTTATCATATCAGTAACACTATTATTCTTTTTAGCGAATAACCTTAGGAAAATTACCTGGAAGCATATAAAACTGACTGGTGATAACTGGTGATACGAATGGCTTATACCATTTGATGCATAAAACGTCATATGGGTGTAAACTTTTAATTTTTGAACCTTTTGTAGTTGTTTCGGGTAGTCCGGATACTAAATACTATATTATTTAGCAAAATTAACTTGGGAAGACCTTGGGAGAAAAAATTCTCTGAAATACCTGTAAAAACTGTAATAGATAAAATAATAGTTATTTAAATTTATAACTCATTTGTCTTAAAAAGGCATTTTTTATACCTAATAATTTTAGTAATTCCCAAAACCCTTATCCAGTAAGGGTTTTAAATTTATTTTTCCCAACTTGGGAAGACCTTGGGAAATGCTTTCAATCTTTTTTTCTTGTTTTGTGACGTAGTACAAAGGCAGGCAACTGATCTGAAATTGCTGCAGCCAGCATTCAGTAACAGGAGGTGGAAAGTGGTGCACAACCGGAAACTAACTGTTGTATAGTGAAGCCAACTGGCAACTCATAGAGATACCCACGAAAAGGGTTGAGAGGATTAAGATTTTAAAATGTAGTGGACTATTGGATAGTGAGAATAGGAGTTCATTGACATCGTTGACTTTGAAGGTTAAGTAATAGTCCTTCTCCTTCAGGTTAACAAACGTAAAAATTTAAAAGGAGGTAAAATGGATAATTGTACCAGGGCCGGAATAGCCGGCGGCACTTTCCTTACCTTTATTGCAAATTTGTGTAAAGATGATATACTGAAAATAATGGAATTAACCATAATTGGTACAGTGGTGAGTTTTGTGGTGTCTATTGTGCTTCAGTGTATCGTTGCACCGAAGTTTTTATTTTGTTATTTATTAGTTGCTGCATACATTTATTGAGAAGTTCCCCCCTTTTTTTGTTTCAGTATAGTTTAACCTTGTTTAAATACCAGTGGTATAGCTATGATGTGACTGAGGTGCATTGGTGTATGAAAGGGTAATTTGAAATACAGCTTGAATTCATTGCCAATTAAGAAAAATATTCTAAGATGTATAAAATATTGAAAGCTAGTTTAACAAAATAAAATAGTAAAAAGATGAAAAAAAATTTCTTTGTTTTTCTTTGTTTTACTATAGCATTATGTGTTACTAATGCACAAAATACAGATGCCAGTAAGAAAGTAATAAAAGCTAATGCAAATTCAATTGTTAAGGATGCAAATGGAAATAGTTATGGGTATGAAATTTGGTCTTCTTTAATAAAATCAAGGGATTATGTGTTGATAGCTAATGATTCGACTGACGAAATGAAAGGTTTTTTATTAAAAAGGCTAACTGATTCAGAAAAACTGAAACGGGATATGAAATATCCAAAACCTTTTCCCAGTAAATTTTTTAAAGACGGGGAGAAGGTAAGTTCTTTTAAAACTACAGATATTAATGGCAATAAAGTGGTATTGAAAGATTTAATAGGAAAGATAGTCGTGTTAAATTTTTGGTTTATCAACTGCCCACCCTGCAGAGCAGAAATACCACAGCTTAATGGAATAAGAAACCAATATACGGGCAATAATGATATTGTTTTCCTGGCTGTTTGTTTAGATGAAAAGTTTCGAATTAATGAATTTATGAAGAATCTTCCATTTGATTATACACAATTAGACAATGGTGGATTTATTGCCTATAAATATGGTATTAATACTTTTCCAACACATGTAATTCTGGATAAAGAAGGTAAAGTCCGTTTTCATACATCCGGTGCTTCGATGGGAACTTCAATTTGGTTAAAACTTACCATTGATGAATTAATAGGAAAGAATTAATTGGTAATTTAAAAGTGCAATTCAGGCAATACTCATTTTACCACTTTTGAAGAATAATTACTTTTATGGAGATGGACAATATATATAAAAATATTAGCAGCCAATTTAGGGAAAGGGGATTCTGGAAATGAAAAAGAAAATTGCAATTATTTTTTTAACGGCTCTAATTTTATCCGCAGTTATTGCAATCATTATATGCGAAAAAATAATTACAAATAATTCAAGAGGCAAATTATATACAGAAATAAATTCCATTCCTTTTAATAAGGTAGGTCTTTTATTAGGTACTTCCAAATATCTAAAAGGCGGGGGCTTAAATCCTTATTATGTATTTAGAATTGAGGCTACTGTTAAACTAATAAAAGGCGTTAAAATAAAATATGTCATTATAAGTGGTGATAATGGTACTAAAGAATATAATGAACCCAAAATGATGCGAAATGATCTGATTAAATCGGGAATAGATTCCGCTTGTATCTTTTTAGATTATGCTGGATTCAGAACTTTTGATTCAATGGTAAGGTTACAGGAAATATTTAGTCAAAAATCAGTAACAGTTATTTCGCAACAATTTCATAATGAACGGGCTATTTATACTGCAAACAGACTTGGGATTTCTGCAATTGGATTTAATGCTACTGATTTAACCAATTCTCAGGGTTTTAAAGTTCAATTTAGAGAGAAATTTGCCAGGGTGAAAGTCTTTTTAGACTTTATATTTGGAAACCATCCAAAATATCTTGGCAGCAGAATTGCAATACCAAATTAAATTGGCTAAATCTATTTTTAACTTAAAGCATAGCCGAGGCTGTAAGATTCCTCTAATGATATTATTTATTCATTTTTAGTATTCTTACTTACCATTTTACTTAATGCAAATGCCGCAGTAAATAGGGAATAAAAATCCAGCGCTTAGTGATATGCGTAAAAACCATTCGGCTATTTTAATCTCTTTCATATTTTTAAGATTCTGTTGAATAAAAAAAGCACCTAAACAGTAAATTGTCTAAGTGCTTGAATTTTAAGTGATTCGGATTGGATTCGAACCAATGACCTACTGCTTAGAAGGCAGTTGCTCTATCCAACTGAGCTACCGAACCATTTTAAAGAGTCGCAAAATAAGTGAAAAAAACTTAGTTAAACAAACCTGATTTTGATAAAGCTAACGGATCAGCACTGTTGTCCCTTTTAAAGATACCTGTTTATTGCTGTCCGCATCTAAATAATCCAGTGTCCAAACATATGTTCCGGCAGGCTGGTTCTTTCCATTAAATTTTCCATCCCATTTATTGGTCCAGTCGTTGGTACTGAAAATCACCTGCCCATACCGGTTATACACTTTAAAATTGAGGTTAATGGCTTTATAGGCATTGAGCGGATAGAGGTAATCGTTTAATCCATCTCCATTGGGCGTAAAAGCCGAAGGTACGGCAATATAGCAGTTCGGCACCAGGGTTATCATTTTATACGCTTTATCGGTACAACCGTTACTGTCTTTTACAGCCAGTGTTACCAGGTATTGCTTTGTAATAGTAAAGTCCGGATAACGCTGGGCAGGCGGATCCTGGTCATTGCTGGTTTGGCCATTGCTGAAATCCCAGTTCCAGGCTACTGCACTGCCAATACTGGCATCTTTAAAAACTACTGTATCGTTGGGGCAGAGCAGGTCTGTATTGGATACAATTCCTGCTTTTAAATCTGGTGTGGGCAGGGTATAGGTGATATAGGAGGAATCGGAACAAAAACCATTGGATACCCATAAACGGGCCGTTTTAGTACCGAATTTGCTGTATTTTAAAACAGTGTCTTCCGATAGGCTGATTTTGGTACTGTCGAATACCCATTTCCAGGTCTTGATACCATAGAGGTTAGTAGACGAAAAATCAATGGTATCTGTAATACAGCCTAAATGAATGGTATAATTGATTTTGGCAGAGGCTGACTGGTTTACGGCCATTTTCAATATACTGTTTACCGGTACCTGTAACCCGCATTGGTCTACCAATGTATTGCCATCCGTGCCTTTTACAAGTTGCAACTGGTAAGTCCCTCCCGTAAATATCCCAGCTGTCAGGTCTACTTCTACTGTATTGGTGAATGTGGCATTTAATACAGGATTGGAAGTGCAAGTTACACCCATGGCTCTGGTAACGCTTACGGAAGTTGGGCCGGTAACCAGAAAATCTGATCCATCGGCTGCTATGCTGTTGCAGAAAATGGGATTATTGAAATATAAAAAAAGTTGCGTTGGATTGCAGGGATTAAAACTGATGCTATCCATGGGGGTGGGGATGAGCGTATATACCGTAATGGCTGCCGAATCTCCAACTGCAATAGAATTATTACAATTGTCAAGTAAAGTATTGCCATCAGTACCCATTTTAGCTTTGATGGTATAATTGCCGGGTGAAAGCGCTTTATTGAGTGTGATATAAATTGTATCCATATCAAAACCGGCTGCACAATTATTGCCATATATGTTTTGGATACTTGCAACAGGAGGTACCAGTGTAAAATCACTGCCATCAGCTGCCAGGCTGCTGCATTTCATTTTCTTGGACAAAAAAATACTGAGATGCACGCCATCGCAAATGGCACTGGCGCCTTGGACAGCAGGAGGGGAAGGGTCAGTTATAACAGCAGTTCCACCTTTAAAAACCAATGAGTATCCACTTTGATTGGTTCCTGAAAAATGGCTTATCATTAATAAATAATTATGACCTTTTAATATCTGGGGCATTGCATCAATTGTGGAAGCATCCGAATAAGGGGGAATTCCACCTATTTCACGAGGATTAGATGAACAGATGAATGTAGATGTTCCGGCAGGAGATGTTCCGGTAATTCCAGTATATCCTCTTGCACTTTCCAAAGAAGTATTGCCTGACCAATTATAACTTACAATATAATTGGTACTATCGTAAACATCCTGTGGATTTCTGTTGGTAATATCATATAAAATCCAATCATAATCATCTGTAAGCACATTGGGAGTAACCAGAAAGCCTAATGTGCCGGTTTGAAAGCAAGTAAATTTATACCAGTAAGGATTTGCATCTGAATAAAGAACTCCATCATTACAAAAGGTCAGTACTCTTTTATTCGTACAAACAGATACTGTTTTCTGAATAAAGGTATCTGTACCACAAACCGGGAAAGCAGTGCTGGGGTTTTGGCCCAGTGAGGATAGGGGGCAACCCTGTGGCCAGGCCATTTCGATTGAAATAAGCAGCAGTAGTGTAAATATGATCTTTTTTGACATCATGTTATAGAGGGTACAAATCTAACAGAATGCTGCATATACAGCACAAATTTAACAGATATTAATGCTGCATTATATTCAATAATCGGCACAATGTATTGGAATCTTTGATCTTTAATAATCGTTGAAAAACTAAAAAACGTACATTTGTAGATACAGAATGAATTAGTATGAGCGAAGAAAAAAGTTTAAATTTTTTAGAAGAAATTATTGAAAAGGATTTAGCGGAAGGAAAATATACAACTATTCTTACACGGTTTCCTCCAGAGCCTAATGGATACCTGCATATTGGTCATGCGAAAAGTATTTGCCTCAATTTTGGATTGGCTATTAAATATGGTGGTGCTACTAACCTGCGTTTTGATGATACTAACCCCAGTACAGAGGAAACAGAATATGTTGAGAGCATTAAAGCGGATGTTAAATGGCTGGGTTTTACCTGGGCCAATGAGTTTTATGCCTCTGATTATTTTGAGAATTTATACAATTATGCTATTGCGCTGATTAAAAAAGGACTGGCATATGTAGACGATAGCAGCAGCGAGGAAATTGCGGAACAGAAAGGTACCCCTACTACTGAAGGCAGAAGAAACAAGTATGCAGATAGAACACCGGAAGAAAACCTGCAGTTGTTTACAGATATGCGCGCCGGTAAATTTCCGGACGGAAGTAAAGTTTTGCGGGCTAAGATTGAAATGGCGGGTTCAAATATGCTGATGCGTGACCCTATATTATATCGGATTAAACATGCACACCATCACCGTACCGGGGATCAGTGGTGTATTTACCCGATGTATGATTTTGCACACGGACAAAGTGATTCTATTGAAAATATTACCCATAGTATCTGTACACTGGAATTTGTATCTCACCGGCCTTTGTACGATTGGTTTATTGAAAAACTGGACATATTCCCGTCTCACCAGTATGAATTTGCCAGGCTGAATATGACTTATACCATTATGAGTAAACGTAAACTGTTACAACTGGTGAATGAAAATTATGTTACTGCCTGGGATGACCCCCGTATGCCATCCATTAGTGGTATGCGCCGCCGTGGCTATACACCGGAAAGTATCCGTGATTTCTGTGATAAGATTGGAGTGGCTAAAAGGGAGAATCTGATTGATGTGGGTTTACTGGAATTCTGTGTGCGGGAACACCTGAATAAAATAGCACTGCGCCGTATGGTGGTTTTTGATCCCTTAAAAGTGGTGATTACCAATTTTCATGATGGGGTGGAATATGTGAAGAGTGAAAATAATCCGGAAGACCCAAATGGTGGTTTCCGTGAAATTCCTTTTACTAAGGAATTGTATATTGAAAGGGAAGATTTTATGGAAGTGGCCCCTAAAAAATATTTCAGGCTGGCACCGGGACAAATGGTGCGACTGAAAAGTGCCTATATTATTAAATGTGATACTGTTATTAAGGATGAAACAGGTACGATTACTGAACTGCATTGCTCTTACCTTCCTGAAAGTAAAAGCGGGGCTGATACCAGCGGACTGCATGTGAAAGGTACTTTGCACTGGGTGAGTATTGCCCATGCGGTGAAGGCAGAAATAAGGCTGTATGATCGCCTCTTTAAAGTGGAAGATACTGCCAGTGCAGAAGGGGATTTTAAGGATTATATTAACCCTGATTCTTTGACAGTTTTACCGGAAGTATATGCAGAACCAGCACTGAAAGATATTACCATTGATGCACGTTGCCAGTTTCTTAGAAAAGGATATTTTACCCTGGATAAGGATTCAACTTTGGATAAACTGGTCTTTAATCGTACTGTTACTTTAAAAGATACCTGGGCTAAAGAAGTCAGGAAAAAGTAGATTTAAGTAGTAATCAATGGATTTACAGGAACTTTTTAGACAAAACTGGAAAGAAAAATTTCCGGCCATACCGCTTGCGCATTGCCCTTTGATAGTGGCAGTTAGTGGTGGGGTGGATAGTATGGTGTTGCTGGACCTGTTATGTAAGTCGGGTGCTTCCGTTACCGTAGCGCATTGTAATTTTCAATTAAGGGGGGCAGAAAGTAACCGGGATGAATATTTTGTCCGTTCCCTGGAAAACGACTATGATATTCAGGTACTTGTAAAGAAATTTGATACCGCAAATTATGCTGCCACTCAAAAAAAAGGGATACAGGAAGCTGCCCGCGACCTGCGCTATGCCTGGTTTGCAGAACTATTAGCCGGATCAGAACATCCGTCTTTTCTGCTTACCGCCCACCAGGCTGATGATAATATTGAAACCTTACTGATTCACTTTTTCAGGGGTACAGGTATACAGGGTTTAACCGGTATTCCGGAAGCTGATGTCAAGAACCGGATTTTGAGGCCATTGCTCTTTGCAAAAAGGGAACAAGTGTTGGAATATGCACTGCAACAGGGTATTAATTGGGTGGAAGATGCATCCAATGCATCGGTTAAATATACCCGTAACCATATTCGTCATCATTTATTACCGCAGGCGAAAGAATTGTTTACAGGTGCGGAAGATAATTTACTGAACAATATTGAGCGTTTTAAGGAGGTGGAGATCATTTATAATCAGTCCATAGCCTTGCATAAAAAGAAAATGCTGGAGCAGAAAGGAACGGAATGGCAGGTGCCGGTATTGAAATGGAAGAAATCGGTTCCCCTGCAAACGCTTACCTGGGAAATCATTAAGCCTTTTTCTTTTTCCAGTGCACAGGTTACAGAAGTAATTAAATTACTGGATGCAGCAAATGGCAGTTTTATCCGGTCGTCCACACACCGGATTATCAAAAACAGGAACTGGATGATTATTGCACCGTTATTGAATGAACAGGCGCAGCATATAATCATAGAAGCAACAGATATAAAAATTGCTTTTGAAAATGGTACTTTAAGTTTTGAAACGCTTCCATCAATGCATGCTGCAATAAACAATAGCAATATGGTTGCATTACTGGATGCCAGCAAGCTGGAATACCCGTTACTATTACGTAAATGCAAACAGGGAGATTATTTTTACCCCTTGGGGATGAAGAAAAAAAAGAAACTGAGTAAATTTTTTATAGACAAAAAACTATCCCGTACCCAAAAAGAAAAAGTATGGGTACTGGAAAGCAATAAAAGAATTGCCTGGATTATTGGATTAAGAATTGATGACCGCTTTAAAATTAACCCGGCTTCCAAAAATGCAGTTAGAATTCAATTAGAACCTTTGTTATAAATTTATCTGCCGAAAAAAGCACTGATGCTGCTGGTGAAGTTATCCAATGGCCTGAAATCACTCATAAACTGGCAGGTGACAATCAAAAACACAATTCCATATACGGCTCCCCAGAAATGCGCTGAATGGTTGATTCTGCTTCCGCCCCGATGGGCCAGGTAATAGGAAACCCCTAAATAGATGGCTCCAAATATAAAGGCTGGCAATTGGATGGGTATGAGTATTAAACCCAGTTTGGCAGTGGGTGCCAGGAAGATAAAAGCAAATACTATAGCAGAGATGGCCCCGGATGCACCCAGGCTTTTATATTGATAATTGTCTTTATGTTTAAAATAAGTGGGTAATAAACATACAATTAAGGAAGAAAAATATAATACCAGGAATAAAATTTTGCCCCTGGACCCAAAAATCTTTTCGAACCAGTCCTCAATTACCTCACCAAACATATAAAAACAATACATATTAAAACCCAGGTGTGGAATATCTGCATGAATAAAACCACATGTGATAAACCGGTACCACTGCTGCTGATGGGTAATATAAGGCGGATAAAAGATTAAATCATCTATCACTTTTTCTCTTGAAAATCCGGTTACGGAAACAATACAGGTTAATATGATGATGGCGATGGTAATAGTTGTCATTGTGTGGCAATATAAAACATATTCAGAGATGATGATATTTTTCGTTTCTGGCAATTGTACAAGCCCGGTATACTTGCTCAGCCAGTATCATCCTTACCAGCATATGCGGAAAGACCAGTTTTGACAGGCTCCAGGTAAAATTGGCCCTTTCTTTAAGGGCTGTATCCACACCAAATGCCCCACCTATCAGAAATACCAGCCTTTTAGAACTTTCATTGGCTCTTTGCTGCAGGAGGGTTGATAATTCTACAGAAGAGATCATTTTCCCTTTTTCATCCAGTAAGATCAGGAAATCTTCTTTCTGTAACTGGGATAATACCAATACAGATTCTGCTTTTTTTAACTCAGATTCTGAAAGGGAGGCTGCATTTTTAGGGGAGGCAATGATCTGCCATTCGGCCGGATAGTATTTCTGTATGCGGGCTGTAAAGTCTTCCACACCTTCTTTAATGTATTTTTCATGTTGTTTTCCAATCGATACCAGTTTTAACTTCATTTGTGTATGTTCAGGATTAATTTTTGATGAAAAGTTTATGGAAAGTTAGGTGCTTTTAAAATTGAAATTTAATTTTGTATTGTTCTTTCAATATCCCTTATGAAAATAACCAGACAATTATCTCTTATAACTTTTCTATCTATTATTGTTTGTGCCATTACTATGGCAATAAACACTTACACTCATAATAGCATTTATAAAGAAGATGTATATGGTTGGCCCCATCCTTTTCTTAAATTGGTTTTTGATGAGGGTAAAATAACAGAAAAACACCTGGATCTGGCTTTGTTAGGTGCTGATTATCTGTATAGTTTTATTGCAACCCTGCTTTTTTTTATTTTTATTGACCTGATGACAATCAGTAAAAAGTCGATGCTGGCAAAAGATAAAACAGAAGAAGCCGCAAAACTGAATAAAGCGCATCCTACTGTTCGCCGTTTCCTGTCTCAGTCCAATCAATATCCTAAATAATTATTTATATTGCTTATCAGTTCTTTATAAAGAAAAGGTTTCATCAAAAAACTGGTATTGGAATCATGAATCAGCTTTGCCACATCTGGTTTTGCAGATAAAAAGATGACAGGGGTGGATTTAAACAATTCTATTTTTCTTAATTGAGACAAAAAACTGTTTCCATTAATAAAAGGCATCATAAAATCTGAAATGATCAGATCTGGCTGAAAGGATCTGATCTTATGTAATGCTTCTCTTGCATCTGAAGATTCTTCTACCAGTACTTCGCCCAATTCTTCGGTAAGTTCTATCATCCTTACAGTATTTTTTCTCAGGATAGTTTCATCTTCAATTACTAAAATTTTCTTCATGACTATCTGATTATTCTGTTGGCAGGCAAATTGTAAATACAGAACCCTTGTTCTCGGCACTGTTAAAGCTTACCGTGCCATTATGGAGCTCAGTAAATGATTTGGCTATAAACAAACCCAGTCCGGATCCTTTAATGCTGGCAGTGTTTTCTGCCCGGAAAAAAGTCTGGAAAATATTTTTTTGCTGGTGTCTGGGAATTCCTATCCCGAAATCTTTTATTGTAATTGTAAACTGGTTGTTGTTAACTCTGCAGGTTAATTCCGGTGCTGGTTTACCAATAGAATATTTTAATGCATTGGAAATAAGGTTGTCCAGTATATGAACCAGCATTTGCTTATCTACATGGGCATAAATCGGATTATCTTCATGAATAAAAACTATTTCTCTGTGGTCTGTCTGTAAAGCATTATTTCTTTCAATAATCTGTTGAATAAATGCGATCACATCAACTTTTTCTTTAAGGGGTTTGATATTTGCATTCTCAATTTTACTGATGGTAAGTATTTCATCTATCAGGTTATTCATCCGGCTGATTTCTGACTTAAGCTGGGAAACATTCTGTATCAGTACTGCTGCGTCAGGTGTATGCCCCTGTTTTACCTGTAATTCCAAAAGTTCCGCAATAGACTGCATTACTGCCAGGGGGGTCCTCAGTTCGTGTGAAGCTATGCTTACAAAATTCGATTTTATATCACTTAACCCGGAAGCCGGTGCTGTATCGCAATCCATTAATATTTAAAAATTTAATGCTAACAAGGTACAAATATTATAGCGTTGCTGAAATTTGAAGTGATACTATTTTAATTTACTGTATAAAAATCAGCAATATAGTAATCCAAACAATTACAAATACGATCAGTAAGTTGCTGAAAATAAAAAATCTGTAAAACGGGGGAATTTTACAGATTTATAAAACATCATAGGATATTTTCTTCTTCTGATTGCAAGATCAGGATTTAAAGTTGGCTGTAATGCGTTTTTTTAATCAAATAGTAGCACAAAATCGTTAATCTGGTATTTGAAGATAGAAGTTGCGGATTGTTTTTCTGAAGGTTCTGTTTATGAACGTAACTTTATAGAGAAAAATAAAACATAAACCTTGCATTAAATATCAATAAGTTGCTGTATTATTATGAATATCAATGAACCACTGGTATCTGTTTTAAATCATGTATCTGAAGCTTTACTGGTGGAAGGTAGTGACAGGCATATTGTATTTGTAAATAAAAGATTTTGTTTACTGCTGAATATTAATGCAATGCCTGATGAATTAGCAGGAAAACCCACTACCAGTCTCCATACTGTTTTTACAGATAATATTAATAATGCCGAAAAATGTATTGCTGACATTGAAACTACTGTTTCATTGGGTAAAGATGTGCAGAATTATGAAATAGAAATGCTGAACAGCCAACTGGTATTACGTGATTATCACCCGGTTAAAACGGAGGATGGACATATTTTTCATGTTTGGATTTATAAGGATTATTCCACTTACCAGGATAAACTGCGGAACAATGATGTGGAACAGAGTTTTCTGGAAAAAGTATTAAGCGGATTACCTGCAGATATTGCCATTTTGAATAAAGACCTGCGCTATTTGTTTCTGAATAAAAACATTATAGAAAATGAAGAAATCCGCAGATGGGTTATTGGTAAAACAGATGAAGAACTGCACCAGTATGCTGATAAAGCAACCAGTACCGGTAAGTTGCGGATTAATTTATTGAATAAGGTGTTTAAAACAGGCAATTATATAGAATTTGAAGAGAATGTACACCATAAAGAGAAAGGGAAGGAAGTCTATTTAAGGCGATATGTGCCCTTTAGTAGCCTGGATGGAAATACTGAATTTGTGGTTTCTTTTGGTAGCAATATTACCAGCCTTAAAAATAAGGAATTTCAGCTTAAAAAAAGTGAAGAAAATTATCTGAACCTGCTGATGAACCTGAATGAAGTGGCCCTAACCATTGATGCGGGTAACATCATTACATTTATTAACCCTATATGGGAAGATATTATGGGGTATAATGTGAGTGAAACACTTAACCAGCCATTGGAAAATTTCTTTAAACCGGAATTGATGCCGGAATTATATGAGCTGATTGAAGGGCTAAGAAAAGAATCTGCAGGGCTTTCCACTACGCAAAAAGAATTCCTGATCAAAAACAAATCCGGTAGAAAAAAATACCTGCTATTCAATTTTACCAATAATACAATTGGAGTGGAAGATAATGAGCAGATCATTATTTTTATAACCGATAATACAGAAGTGTACGAAGCAGAAATTCAGTTGAAAAATATAATAAAAAAGGAAAAGAACCTGAACGACCTGAAAAGCTCTTTTGTAACCATGGTATCTCATGAGTTAAGAACCCCATTGGCGATCATACAATCCACGGTAGAATTACTGGAAATTCATCAGCATAAGAATAAGCTGAATGTTGATACCCTGCTGTCTAATTTGCAAAGTGTAAAAGAGGAAACTTTCAGGATGACAGAAATTATGAATGAATTGTTAACCTTAAGCCAGATTGAGGAAAGCAATATTAAGTTTAAACCACAGCTGATTGCCATTGAGGAGTTTATAGGAGACCTGGTAGATGTAAACTATAAGCCATGGACAGATGGGCGCAATCTGAATTATGCCTTCCGGGGGTTATCTGAAAAAATATGGATTGATGAGTTTTCACTGACCATGATTATTAAAAATATTGTGGAAAATGCCTTTAAATATTCTCCCGGTAAACCAGCACCCATCATGCGGATTACCTGTACCAACAGTAGTTGGAGTATATTAATGGCCGATTATGGAATAGGAATGAGTAACCGGGATAAAAAAACAGTTTTTTCCTCTTTTAAAAGGGGAAGTAATGTGGGTAGCATACCGGGTACCGGAATGGGTTTGGTTGTGGTAAAATACCTGCTGGAAAATTATAATGCGTATATCAATATCCGCAGTAAAATAGATAAGGGGACTTATGTGTTTATTTCATTTCCATATTATAAAAAACCTGATTAGGAGGGATGTGCAGAAGGTGATTTGCCATATACTTTTTTATAACACCTGGAAAAGTAGGATACAGAACTGAACCCCAGTAAAAAGGAAATTTCTTTGATGGAAATACCTTTCTTACTATGCAATAAAATATCTGCTTTTTCCAGCTTTCTTTCCAGTATATATTTATTGGGGGAGGATCCGAACCCTTTTTTAATCAGCCTTTCCAGTGTACTCTGACTGATATTTAATTTTTTTGCATAGTCCCTGATGGAAAGGTCTTTATCCCTTAAAATATTTTCTTCGAGGATCATTTCAAATTCTTTCAGAATATCCCTGTTATCTGTATTAATATCAAAATGGATATGATGTTCCAGTAAAAGGTTTTCCCTGAGGCTGGAACTGATGGATAACTGGTTTTTAATCTTAAGGTCCAGCTGCAACAAATCAAAAGGCTTGATCAGGTAATCATTGGCACCCAGCTTCAGGCCCTCCGTAATTTTATCATTGGTAGCCAGGGCAGACATAATAATTACGGGAATATGAGAAAGTGATTTGTCTTTTTTAATAATCCTTAAAAAGGAAAACCCATCTATATTTCCCGGAAGCATAATATCCAGTAAAATGAGATCTGGTTTTAATGCCTCACAACTTTCCAACCCTTTGGAAGCATCATTTACACCAATTACATTATAATCTTCCGAAAGCAGCAGTAGTATGGTACTTCTGAATTTATCAGAATCCTCGATAATCAGTATGCTTTTTCTGGATTCAGCCTGCATGGACGCATTAAGTTTCAACCGGTAATTGTAAGGTTACTAAGATACCATTTGGCTGGTTATCCGAAAAATTTAATTGGCCTTTTAGTTTTTTAACAATGGTGTCTGCCAGGCATAATCCAATGCCCAATCCCTGCTGTTCAAACAGATTCCGGTCATTTTGTTTAAATGCATGAATATCTGCTAAAGCTTCCGCTTTAATTTTGTGGCCTTCATCTGAAATTTTTACAATGTACATATTGTCTTTAACTGAACCTGACACCATAACATCTGTTCCTTTTTCAGAAAATTTAAAGGCATTGTCTATAAGTTCATTTAAAAGGGTTTCTGTGATATATCCATCCAGCTTCAGGTCACCTGTATTGTTCAGGGTTACATGCAGATCATTGCTCCGGTCATACCGGGCCGCTGTTTTCTCTGCTACTTCCTGCAGGGTTTGATTTAAAGAAATGAAGTCGGACAGCTTTAATGGTCCATTGTTGTCGGCTGTATTAATAAATTCATCCCATAGCCTTAATTTCTCAAATAGTTTATTTAACCGGTTTGCAGAAGCATCTATATAATCAATGTAGCGGTTCATTTCCTCCGGGCCGATATTGTTCCTGTTACTCTTTAATAAATGAACAAAGCCCATTAATCCATTCATGGGCGTATTAAATTCATGGTTGGTTAAGAGTTTAAATCCCTTATTAAGCCGTTTATTGGTTTCTTCGAGGTTTCTTTTTATTGCTTTTTCCCTTTTAAGCCGGGTATTAATGGCATCAATCAGGTCAGTTGCCTTGATAGGTTTTACCAGGTAATCATCAGCACCAGAATTCATTCCACTCCGTATATCTCTGAAATCGGCTTTCGCAGTCAGATAAATAAACGGCACATCATCATATCCCAGTTTTTTGAAAGCAGTAAAAAATTCATACCCATTCATACCAGGCATCATGATATCAGATATAACAAGGTCGGGCTTATTTTTCCTGGCAAGTTCAAAAGCCTCCGTTCCATTAATAGCTGTGGTAACTTCAAAATCTTCAAATTCAAGTATCTTTTTTAAGTTATTGGCTAAAAGAACCTCGTCCTCTACAAATAGAATCTTCGTTTTATACATAGCATATTTTTAGCGGTCAACTATTGCAAGCAAAACTAGACGCATATAGAAACAGGTTGTTGTATTATATCGGCAAATAGTTGCACGAATTAGGATATTGAATACATTACCCGAAATGAAAAATATTCTACCTTGCGGACATGAAAAAATTAACTGCCTTTATATTTTTTTCCTGCCTGTTTAATCAATTATACAGTCAAAACAATCCAGCATTCAATAATCCGGTAGAATGGGTAAATACCCTGATGGGTACCGATTCCAAACCAAGTTTTTCCAATGGAAATACCTATCCTGCTATTTGTTTACCCTGGGGTATGAATTTCTGGGTGCCCCAAACCGGACAAATGGGAGATGGCTGGCAGTATCAGTATGGGGCAGATAAAATTGCAGGGTTTAAACAAACACACCAGCCATCCCCGTGGATGAATGATTATGGCATGTTTTCTATTATGCCTGTTACCGGGCATCTCCATTTTACGGAAGAAAGCAGGGCCAGCTGGTTTTCTCATAAGGCAGAAACAGCCAGTCCTTATTTTTATAGCGTTTACCTGGCAGATGCAGATGTAACCACAGAAATTGTGCCTACAGAAAGGGCTGCCCAGTTTAGGTTTACCTATCCTGCATCGGACAGTTCCTTTATTGTAATCGATGCATTTAATAAGGGTTCTTATATAAAGGTTATTCCTGAACAGCATAAGATTATTGGCTATACTACCAGAAACAGTGGTAGTGTGCCGGCTAACTTTAAAAACTATTTTGTTATCTATACAGATAAACCTTTTACACTGGCGTATACCTGGCACGATACCGTATTGGTTAAAAATGCATTGGAAATGACGGCAAGCCATGCAGGTGCTGTGATAGGTTTTAAAACACATAAAGGAGAATTGGTGCAGGCAAAAGTGGCTTCTTCTTTTATCAGTTTTGAACAGGCTGAATTGAACCTTAAAACCGAATTAGCTGCTTATGGTTTTGAGCAAACAGAACAGAAAGCTAAAAAAATCTGGAACCAGACCCTGGGCCGTATTACCGTGGAAGGGGGAACTGAAACAGATATCAGGACTTTCTATTCCTGCCTGTACCGGCTTTTATGTTTTCCACAGAAACATTATGAACTGGATGCAATGGGTAAACCTGTTCATTATAGTCCTTATAACGGACAGTTATTGCCGGGGTATTTGTATGCAGGTACAGGATTCTGGGATACTTTCCGTGCCCTGTATCCTTTTCTGAACCTGGTATATCCTTCTGTAAATAAAGAGATGCAAATGGGATTGGTTAACGATTATAAGGAAGGGGGATGGTTACCGGAATGGTCAAGCCCTGGGTACCGGAATGTAATGGTGGGTAATAATTCTGCATCTGTTGTTGCTGATGCCTATATCAAAGGTTTAAGGGGATATGATGTGAACCTGCTGTATGAAGCATTATTAAAGGATGCCAATCATGAGGGGCCGATTAAAGCAGTGGGCAGGGCAGGGATTGCTTATTATACCACATTGGGTTATGTACCGTATGATGTAAACCTGAATGAAAGTGCAGCCAGAACATTGGAATATGCTTATGACGACTTTACCATTTACCAGTTAGGGAAGGAACTGGGAAGGCCGAAAACGGAGCTTGACCTGTATGCAAAGCGCAGCCAGAATTACCGGAACCTTTTTGATAAACAAACCTTACTGATGCGGGGCAGGAATAAAGACGGTAGTTTTCAGTCGCCTTTTAACCCGTTTAAATGGGGGGATGCATTTACAGAAGGCAATAGCTGGCATTATACCTGGGGCGTATTTCATGATATTGAAGGTTTGAAAAAACTGATGGGCTCCAATGAAATTTTTGTAAATATGCTGGATTCTGTATTTAAAATGCCACCTGTATTTGATGAAAGTTATTATGGGGAAGTAATTCATGAAATAAGGGAAATGCAGGTGATGAATATGGGCCAGTATGCGCATGGTAACCAGCCCATACAGCATATGCTGTATCTGTACAATTATGCGGGACAACCCTGGAAAACACAGTATTGGGTAAGGGAGTCTATGAAAAAATTGTATAAGCCTACTTCCGATGGTTATTGCGGTGATGAAGATAACGGGCAGACTTCCGCCTGGTACGTTTTTTCAGCACTGGGCTTCTATCCGGTATGCCCGGGCACGGAACAGTATGTTTTAGGAGCCCCTTTATTTAAAAAGGCGGTGATACATTTTGAAAATGGAAAACAGCTGGTGATCAATGCTGCAAATAATAGCGATAAGAATTTGTATGTGAAAAAGCTTGTATTAAATGGAAAAGAATATACAAAAAACTGGCTGAATCATTTTGATCTGACCAGGGGGGCTATTTTAAACTATACGATGAGTACGCAACCTTCCAGAGAAAGAGGGACTAAAGTATCTGATTATCCTTATTCATTTTCAACTGATAAAAAATAAGTATAAATTTTATATTTCCCAATTACCTGTATACTCTCCAATATTTTTTGATTGTAACCATTTGTCTATTATTCTTTCTATAGATGCAATAACAAATGGTTTGGAAACATAATCGTTCATGCCGGCTTCAATACATTTCTCCCTTTCATCTTTAAGGGTGCCGGCTGTTAAGGCAATAATGGGTACTTTTTTCCCGGTATCCAGTTTTCTTATTTGCCGGGTGGCATCATATCCGTTCATGACCGGCATCTGAATATCCATAAAAACCAGGTCGGGCTGTTCTTTGGCTGCAATATCCAGTGCTTCTTTGCCATCCACAGCTTCCAGTAATGCAGCATTAGGCAATATATCACTGATAATTGTTTTTATCAGTAAAATATTGAATGAATTATCATCAACCAGCAGTATTTTAAAATAATCCAGTTTGTTATCAGATTTGTCTTTTTTACCTTCCTTTCTTTCTTTTAATAATGACTGGTATTTATTATCATACCCCAGCTTTGATAATGTTTCATAAAGGTCTTTCATTTTAATTGGTTTTACCAATTGGTGGTTTACATCCAGTTCTTTGCAAACCTTATTAATAGTTTCATCATCTGCAGAACTGTGCAAAAGCAAAATAGGCAGCTCTTTCGCATTTATGTTCAGGTCTATTCTGATATTTTTTATGGTTTCCAGTCCGTCCATTTCCGGCATATGGTAATCCATGAGAATCACATCATATTTATTACCTGCTTTGATTTTCTGTAAAGCGTCTAACCCGTTATTTGCTTCATCAGTGGTGATTTGTTTTGTGGCCAGCATGTCTTTCAGGATTAACCTGTTATTGTCATTATCATCCACTATCAGCATATTTCTGTAATTATAGGCATTGGACCATTCCACAGGTGATCCGTGCATGGTTTTTACATGCAGGTCAAAATAAAATGTGCTGCCTTTTTTGGGTATACTTTCCAGTTTCAGTTCACTGCCCATTAATTCCAGTAATCTTTTTGAAATGGCAAGGCCCAGTCCGGTACCACCAAATTTTCTGTTAATAGAAGAATCTTCCTGGGAAAAAGCATCAAATATTTTATGTTGATTAGCGGGTTCAATTCCTATTCCGGTATCCCTTACAATAAAGCGAATAGTAGTTTTCCCTTCAGTTTCCGGAATAAGGGTATAAATTTTAAATTCTATTTCCCCTTTTTCTGTAAATTTTACTGCATTACCTAACAGGTTTACCAAAACCTGCCTGATTCTAACGGCGTCAGTCCAGATAAACCTGGGAATATCCAATCCTATATTTAAAAGTATTTCCAGGTCTTTTTTATAAGCCTGGAAACTAAACATATCGGCAACCTGGTATCCTAATTCCAGGATATCAGTTTTATCTATATCAATTTCCAGTTTACCAGCCTCTATTTTTGAAAAATCCAGAATTTCACTGATAATATCCAGTAAGGAATTGGCAGATTGATATACTGCAGAAATATATTGATGCTGGGTATTGTCTAGTGATGTTTTCATTAACAAATCAGAAAAGCCGATCACACTGTTTAAAGGTGTTCTGATTTCATGGCTCATATTGGCCAGAAATTCTGATTTGGCTTTACTGCCTGCTTCAGCTTTTTCTTTAGCAAGTATAAGGTCCTGTTCCATTTGTTTACGCTCAGTTACATCTCTTTTAATGGAAATCCAGTGGCTGTAATTACCATTATTATCTGTTATGGGAGCGAGGGAAATATTAGACCAGAATGGTTCTCCGTTTTTTTTATAGTTGATTACCTCCATTTCACAGGGCTGGAAACTGGCCAGGCTTTTACTAACCCTTCTTAATTCAGTTGAGTCTGTTGCAGGCCCTTGTAATAAAGAAGGGCTGCGGCCTATAATTTCTTTTTCAGTGTATCCGGTCATTTTCAGGAAAGCTGCATTCACAAAAATGATTTTATGGGAATGCAGGTTAGAAGGGTCTACTTTAGTAATAATTACCGCATCAGTAGCATTGGTTATTACTGATTCCAGCAATTTAAGCCGGGTTTCTTCTTTTTTTCTGAGTGAAATATCCCTGGAAATACCTACCAATCCGATGATCTCGCCTTCTGCATTCTTAATGGGTACTTTTGAATTGAGCATCCAGTGTTCTTCATGCTGGTTATCTATAAAATAATCTTCCTTATTCAATTGTGGCAATCCGGTTTTAAAAACATACTGATCATCTGCAAAAGAGCTTTCTGCAGTTGCCTTGTCATACACTTCAAAATCATTTTTACCCAATACCTGTTCTTCATTTTCAAAACCCATATATTTTACATCCACCAGGTTGGCAATTACTTTTCTGCAGTTGATATCTTTTACATAAACAGCATCCGGCAGGTTATCAATCAGGCCCCTGAGTAAATTCCGTTCGTAGGTTATTGTGGCTTCTGCTTTCTTTAGTTCTGTAATATCCCTGAAAATCCCAAGAGTACCTTTAAAATTTTGTCCTTCAAACTGTGGAGTGGCGGTAATTAATATTGTTTTTGTTTTACCATCCGGAAACACAATCTCACTTTCATAGACACTGGGTTTACCTTTTTTTCTTTCATGGGTTTGATTAACAATCTTTCCCAGTTCTTCCTTTGTCAGGTAATGATCCAGCCCTTTCCCTTTTAAACCACCTGGTGTTGTTTCAAAGATCTGTTCTGCCGCTGCATTGACGAAAGTGAATATTTCATTTTCATCACAAATTCCAACTCCTTCGCCCATATTATCTATCAATGCTTTAAAATCAGCTTCTTTTTTATGGCCATCTGCAATGCTTTTTTTAAGCGGGGTTACCAGATAATAATATATAACCGGAAATATAAGCAGGGAAAGTACAGATGAATCAATCAATGCTTCTGCCCAGGCAGTAACTTTAGGCAGCAAATGCAATAATAACATGATGGATGTTTCACTGATAAAAATTGAAATAATTAATAATAAAAAAATTTTTGATTCAAGCGTTTTATGAATGGAAGTACTATTAAAAGTTTTATCTGATTTTTTCATCTTTCATAGAATTTATCTTGTAAAGCCGGACTAAAAACTACTGCAAAACGTAGCAGGAAACAGAAAATCTATTTGCAATGATTATTATACCTAAAATTAAAGGAATATTTATTTGACTGCTTTTTTAATTGAGCGGAATTTCAACTTCTATTAAAGTTCCATTGTTTAATTCAGAATGGAGATTCAATTTCCCTTTTAATGCATATACTCTTTCACGGATTCCTAACAATCCATGGTGTTTTTTGCTATCCAGCGTGTTAATATCAAATCCAACTCCATTGTCAGAAATAGTTAAGGAAATATATCCTGAATCTGAATGCAATAAACTTATATCAACAGAAGTGGCATTAGCATAGCGCATTATATTATTTAAACTTTCCTGTATAATCCTGTAAATTGTTAAACTTTTATCTAAATTAAACTGAATATTTTCTGTGTTGGTATCAAATTTTACCTGAATATTTTCAGACTTGATAAAAGTATCAATCAACCAATCTACTGAACTTTTCAAACCTACTTCCTCCAGTAAGGAAGGATTGAGTGCAGTATAAATTCTTCTGAATGAAACCATTGCTCCGGATATTTCAGCTAAAAGTTCATCCAGCTTTTTTTCAATAATGGCTTTGTCATCCATTAAATGTTTCTTTATCCAGTAAACATTAAACTTTAATGAGGTAAGGCCCTGCCCGAGTTCATCATGAATTTCTTTTGCAATTTCTTTTTTATCCGTTTCATTGATAGATTGTAAATGATTGGAAAGCTCCCTGAGTTCATTGTTTAAACGGAACAATTCTTTTTCAGCTTCTTTATTTTTAGATAAATCAATAGCAGTGCTTGAAATATGGGTAGGTATCCCTTTTTCATTTTTATGAAGTATGATCACCTGCCAAACCGGTATTTCTATTCCATCCCTGCTCTGGTAACTGTTTTCTCCTGTCCATTTGCCTTCTTGCATGATTATTTCATTCATTTCCTTATTCATTTCCCTGGCTTTTGGGGTAATGAATTGTGAAAGATTTAGCTTACTGATGTCTTCTTCTTCCCTGATCCCTAATTTTTTTCTCAAAGAGGGGTTGCCATATAAAAAGTTCCGGTTTAAATCCACAGTAGCAAAAAAAGCATCTGTGTTTTCAATCATTTTAATAAGCTCATTCTGTTTATCCAGCAGGTATTTTCTTTCCGTAATATTTTCTTTTACGGCTACATAATGAGTAATCAAACCTTCTCTGTTAACTATGGGAGAGATAATGGCATTTTCCCAATATATTTCCCCATTCTTTTTCATATTGCAGAACTCACCCTGCCATTCTTTGAACTGGGTTAAATTATCCCATAGGTTTTTATATTCCTGATCTGTTGTATGACCTGTTTTGAGAATCCTGGGGTTTTTACCAAATATTTCTTCAAAAGTATACCCGGTTAACCGGGTAAAAGCAGGGTTTACATATTCCACATTTCCTTCCACATTGGTAATAACTACAGATGCGGAACTTTGTTCCACAGCCTGTGTTACTTTGATCAGCTGGTTTTCTGTTTTCTTTTTAACTGAAATGTCACGGATAATATTTGCTGTAAACTCTTTGTCAGCACCCCTGTTTAATAACCAGGAACAAAGTTCTACCGGGAATTCCTCACCTGTATTTTTGATGCCGGTAACTTCAACAGTAAAATGTCCATTTTCTTTCCTGATTTGTTGGAGTGTTTCCAGATCATCTATTTTCAGAATTCCATTTCTTCCTTTTTCCAGCAAAGCGGTTTCAGTATATCCGAATAATGCACAGGCAGCAGGATTTGCGCGTATAAAACTTCCATCAGGATGTCCTAAAATAAAAGGATTGGGGGAGTTTTGAAAAATTTCATGATATATCTCAAAATCAGGCATTTAGAAAGACTATGTATTTAGGGTTTATAGTGATTTAGAATATTATTCCTATTCATTTCAATAGGTTGAAAAGATAATAAAAATAAACTAACCACTAATTAATGTTTAACTATTTATTTTCATTTTGAATTTTAATTAAACAAAAATTTTGAAAACCGGAAAAAACTGACTAAATGTATGTAGAAGAGATTATTTAGTGATTATTCAATTATTTTTTCTGTCCTGGTTAACTGCCCATAAGCATTAAATCCTTCGATTATTATTCTTAATTTTTTACTGATATCATTATTATAAAACTCAATGGTTGCTTTTCTGTTATGTGCATCAGTTAATATATAAGGCTGCCAGAACAGGGTAGTGCGGGTATCTGGTTTAAAGGTTTTAGCCGGACTGGAATAATCAGGTGAATAGAATTGTTTAAATGCTGTATATCCTTCCAGTAATTTATAACTCAATCCCCTGCCTGGAGTGGGTTTGATATCTGATCCTTTTTTGGTGTAGATGGAAATGGCACCTCCGGAGCCACCGCCAAAAGCACCGAAGAATGGGGGACGGAAAACTTTAATATAGGCAATATCTGACATGGGTATATTGCCAGCCATATTGATATCTGTGGGCATTTCATCTAAAAACAATGAAGGGGTGCCACCTCTCCAGCTGAGCTGCCATTCACTCATGCCTCCACCACCCTGAGAAATCTGTAACCCGGGAACATAACCCTGTAAATAATTAAAAACGGAGAAGGAACTCTGGGCACGGGTATCATTGTTTACATCAAACTGGTAAGCATCTCCGCCTGCAAATAATCCACTCGTATATTTCTGGTCCAGAATGTCTACCGGCCTTTTGATTTTTGATTCAACCACCACATCTTTTAAAGTAGTGGATTTCATTAATTTTTCCAGTTCAGCCTGTTTTATTGCAAAATATTTCATGCGTTCCATATTCAAACTATCAGATGCCGTCCATAACAGTGGTAACCGGTAATGATCTGTCAAACCATTTTTAAGGGGAGGAAGTAATCCGTTTTTTATGGTTAACTCAGACCTGTTTTCTAATTTCTGGGCACCCAGAAAACGATAATAGATATGCAGTGTATCATAAAAAAACACACCTGGCTGGCGAAACGATCCATCCTGTTTCACTGGCAGGATAAGGCTCTGTTTACTGCTGTCCTTTGTCTGCAGTATTAGAAATATTTGCTGATCTGAAGGAATTTTCAGATTGGAAGGAACAAATACTTTTCCCTCCAGCCGGATATAATCACTGTCTTTTTTATAATTGAGCATTGGACCTGTTCCACTGAATGCTTCTTTCCAGTTAAATTTTCGCCATCCATGGGTTAACATCACAAGGTCCAGGTGATGTGCGGTACTGTCTGATTCATTTTCAAAATAATAGGCAGGTTCATGGATATATCCTTTTATATCATCACTAAGCAGCAACTGAGAAATGATATTGTATCTGGATGGTGGAATATCTGCATCAGTTACAGCTACAGATAAATTACAGGGAATACTGTCTGGCACAGAAATTTCAAAAACATTCCGCCCTTTTCTTTCCAGACTTTTTATGCCGGCATTCAGGTCTGTAATAAATTCATGTGTATGGTTATTGATAAAAACAACCCTTTCTGCTACAGGAACCCAGTTTGCATTGAAAACAGTAATCTGTAAAATACCTGAAGGTAATGTTCCTGTTGGAATTTGAGCAATTCCTGCAGTTTTGTCAACCAGGTTTAGTTTGGAACGGTAAATAAGTTGCTGGTCGAATGTTGCCACAATAAATACCCGATCCAGGCTTTCTTCTGCTTGTAAGGTACGGTTGATCTCTACGAGCGCTTTCTGATTAATGGATTGAACACGCATCACAATCCCTTTCTGTTTTGCCTCAGGCAATTTACTGGTATAGGTTTTCCCGTATTGATCTATCCATTGCAGCGTATACTGTTCATTGGGTTGTACATCCAGGTCAAAACTGCCCATCCCGTCATGCTGAGAAAGAAATGAATCAACGGATGCACCTTTTTTATTGAGTATAGATCCTCTTACAGTAACCGGATACCCCCATTGGTTTACTGCTAAAAAACCAACCCTGCTGCTGAGGCCTTCTACTAAATCGCCACCTTCAGGGAATAAACTGAGTGAGGTTACAGGTTCAGTTACTGCTTGTTTTGGAATTTTGGTTTGTGCAACAACAATGTCTTTTGTATAATTAAAGGAGGAATCAAAATTCAGCATCCATTGGGTATATGCTTTGATATGAATGACAGAACCATCATATTTAACAGGGATATCAAACTGGCCTTTGGCAGAAGATTGGTATACCGGAGTAATAAAATGTTGCAGCAAATTACCTTTGGCATCAAAAAAATCGACATAAAAATTTTTACTTAGGTCTGATAATTCTGTTCCATTTAAAATATAAGCTTTAAACCAGATGGTTTCCCCTGTATTATAAAGTGATTTGTCAAACTGAATATATATTTTTTCAGGTTGGTAATGGGTACTATAATAATTTAATACAGAATCAATCTTAACGGTTTGGCTGATGCTGGTTTGAACAGTTGCCAGTTGAAGGATAAACAGAAAATAAAAAATATTTTTCATAAGCATTACAATGGAATGTATAATTAATGTCAAAAAATATACCACAAGGCAATATCAGACAGAAAATTTTATGTATAGCTGCATTTATTTACGCAATCGATGACGTAAATACCTGTTGTTTCCATGCATTATCACGATAAATTCTTTACCAGCTTTTTAAAAAGAGAAAGGCCCGGGTACAAAACTTTGATTATCTTAACTTTTGAAAACGGAACAAGTCTATATTAAAGCAAAAAACAGGCATTTATTACATATGAGAACTTCAATATCAGTCTGGATTATTTTACTTTTATCCTTTCAGTTATCTGCACAGGAACAATCCAAAGAAGAACCTTATATAGTACCGTCAGACCCACTGGTTCAGTCAAACCTGGCTTCCTGGCAGGATCTTAAATTTGGTTTATTTATGCATTGGGGTACCTATAGCCAATGGGGAGTAGTGGAGAGCTGGAGTATCTGCCCGGAAGATGAGCCCTGGGAAATGCGGAAAGGCCCTTATAGCAGTGATTATTTCACGTATAAAAAAGCTTATGAACATTTACAGCATACGTTTAATCCGGTGAACTTTAACCCGGAGAAATGGGTAAAAGCAGCAAAAGATGCCGGTATGGGTTATGTGGTGTTTACCACCAAACACCATGATGGTTTTTGTATGTTTGATACCAAACAAACGAATTATAAAGTAACGGATCCACAAACTCCTTTTTCTGCTAATCCCAGGAGTAATGTGGCCAAAGAAGTATTTGATGCATTCCGCAAAGAGAATTTTAAAATAGGGGCTTATTTTTCCAAACCGGATTGGCATAATGAAAATTACTGGTTACCTTATTTTCCACCCAAAGACCGGAACCCGAATTATAACCCGGAAAAATATCCGGAAAAATGGGAAAAATATAAAACCTTCACCTATAACCAGATTGAAGAACTGATGTCTGGCTATGGGAAAATAGATATCCTTTGGCTGGACGGCGGTTGGGTTAGGCCGGTTAAGAACAGCAGGGGTGCTAAGGAAACAGAAAGCAGCTTATTTAACCAGGATATTAATATGCCCAGGATTGCTGCTATGGCAAGAACATACCAGCCCGGCCTGATTGTGGTGGATCGTACGGTTTCCGGAGAATTTGAAAATTACAGGACTCCTGAACAGCAATTACCGGATAAGCCCTTACCATATCCCTGGGAAACCTGTATGACCATGGGGGATTCCTGGAGTTATGTACCGAATGACCATTATAAATCTGCGCAGACACTGGTGCATTTACTGGTTAAAATTGTATCCCGCGGCGGCAATTTTCTATTGAACATCGGGCCCGGGCCAACAGGCGACTGGGATACTGCTGCCTATAACCGTTTAAAAGATATGGGTGCCTGGATGAAAATTAACAGTGAAGGTATTTATGGGTCAGAAGCGATTGCACCTTATCAATCCGGCAACTTATTTTATACAAAATCAAAGACAAAAAACAACCTGTATATCTTCCTGCTGCAGGATGAGGATCAAATTAAACTGCCTGCTGCAATCAGTATCCCGGTGAATAATTTGAGTGCTATAAAGAAAGTTTCAATAATGGGTTCAGAAAAATCTTTAAAATGGCTATTAAAAGATGGCAAAATAGAGATAAAAATACCTGTTGCTTTACAGCAATCAGGTATTCTTAAATATGCTGCCACATTTAAAGTAGAATATTAAGGACCGTTTTACTGAACCCAAAGTTCCTGTGTTGCCTGCATACCCACTCTTTGGGCTTCCTGCAAATTGAAAGCACCATGAAAGTGCAGGGTAAAATCAAATGTTACCTTACCTGTCTGGTCTGCTTTATAATTGGTATGCCAGTAATTGTTCATGGCATACAGAAACAGGGTGGAAGCAGAATGCGTACTGTCTTTCCATTTTTTGGTGTGCATATTGATTTTTTCTTCATTTACCATACTGCCGATTTCAAATAAAGCTCCCTGCGGACAGGAGAGGGTTACACCTGTTGCAGCGTCTGAAATATCAATCCATCTTTGTACGGAGAAAAAATCTTTATTGCTGCCATATAACTGCCCTTTTTCCGGGGTGATAAAACTGTTATCCATCCCAATTCTTACTGTTGGGTTAGTAAAATCAAAAGGGAAAGCAATATGTACCGATTCTTTATCACGGATGGCTTTTTTGTCAATAGTGACAGAAATTAATACATCCGGCTGGCCATTTACTTGTGTAATTTCATACACTATTTCATTACAGCCTTCCAGAGAACAGGTGATTCTTTGTTTTTTAACCACCGGGCCGTTTTCTATCCATTCTGATTTATTTATGGTAGAAAGGAAAAAACTATCCGGGTTCAGCCCTTTTACATAGATAGCCTGTCCCAATCCTTTAAACTGGTTGGGAGATACCCAGTCTTTTCCATTCAACACCAGTTTGCTGATAGCACCGGTATTTGGATCTGTTGTATAAGTATATGATGAATGGAATATACTGTCAGCATGCCTGGCACCTATTGAAAAATGATATTCACCTGATTTCTTTGCAGGAATTTCTTTTACTATAAAACCAATCTTGCCAGTACTCAATTTTTGAAAAAGAACCACTTGACCAGCTGCATTCATTAGTGTTTTTCTATTTAAATCTGCAGGAATACCAGCTTCTGCATACCCGGTTCTTTTCCAGTCCGTTGTATTGTATACTTCTACTTTATTGTTGTCTTTTTGTAAGGGACGAAGTTCATTTTCAAGTTGCCGGGTATAATAACCGGCGGAGTCTGCGAACCGCTTTTTATATTCCCACTGGTGAATGGTAAAAGGATTATCCGGGTCAGAAATACTGTTCCAGGAACCCCAGGTATGTTCATGAAACATTACGATATCCCTTTTAGCCCGGTATAATAATTGGCTGTTTAAGTTTACATTTTTTAGATGTGCAATCTGTTCCAGCAGGATCAGTTTTTCACTTAATAATCTGATAGCAGCTTCTTCCAAAGCAGTGGAATAGGCACCGTCTTCCCAGTAAGGGGTTAAATCACCGGAACGAACCGGTAGGCTATGTCCATACTTTTTTTCAAAGGCTTCGAACATACTGTTTACATCTGACAGTATAATTTTTGGGGAAACATATTTTTCATTCCATTCTTTTACAAAATCAGGGACCGTAGAATCCACAGGGCCATTATCAGATACTATATTATAGCGCCATTGCAGCATACTGTAGGGGTATTTTTGCGCATCCAGTTCATTCAGGTAAGCAGCAATTTTTTTAGGTCCCCTGTCAAATATGCCACCAGGAGGGGTGCCATGCCAGGAGGAATAGCCCTTTGCACCGGTCCATAATAGAATACTGTCTTTTCCGTCTGATGATTTCCACCAGAAGGGCTGGTCTCCCAACGCTTTTAATGTGGCGCCAATCCTGTCACCTCTGTCGGGTAAAGATTCCACAAAATTGGGGCCATTGCTAAAATAACGGATTCCCTGTTTTGCCAATTCAGATACCATACTCCAGCTCATACCAGGGATGTCAGACATCATAACTGATTTTACCGGTAACTGATACCTATTTCGGAGCCATACTCCATAGTCGGTTATCCATTTCATTTCTTCAGGAGTGGATAATCCAGTAAGGATATTGGCATAAAATGCAGATAACCCGATCTGTTTATTTTTAACCGCTGCAATAAATTGTGCTTTTTCGGTATCAGTGGCAATGCTCAGGAAATTTTCTACTGCCCAGAGTGATTCTATATTCCATACAAAACGGCTGCCCGGTGGATAGTTTTTTGTTTTATCTGCCAGGTAAAGAGCATCCCGGATATTTTTATTCTGTAATTGCTCCACATTTTCCTGTATATCTGAATAGCCTATATCATTATGGGAATGCGGTATAAAGTAGATATCTCTCCGGGTCACCGGGCTGATGGTAATCTGTTTATGAACAGTTAACAGTTTGCCGATACTGGCCTGTAATTGTAAATTGGTTTTTGAGCTTACTGTGTCTACCGGAATCTGAAAAGAATTAATGCCATTATGTACCGGAAATTGGTGGATGGATTGTTGGCCAACCATTACCTGCAGTGAATCATCGCTTCCAAAATGCAGGGCAGTCAGCATTAACAGGGTTTGAATACCTTTTGGGGACTTTATTAAAAAGGGCAGGTGTTCTGCCTCTATTTTTTCTTCAAAACTATATTTGAAAGTCATCAGCCAGTCCTGGCTGTTTTGAGCCTGCCCAACTATCTTAATCCTGAGTGGATTACCAGGCTTATATTTTTGTGCAGGCACCCGCAAAT
>Ga0208872_1000326_pt1 | contig 38412 bp, 38 predicted proteins | sample CryBogCBH12Aug08_FD_185508 | JGI IMG/M metagenome (GOLD analysis project Ga0208872, IMG submission 185508) | Freshwater microbial communities from Crystal Bog, Wisconsin, USA - CBH12Aug08 (SPAdes) | ecosystem: Environmental > Aquatic > Freshwater > Lake | place: Crystal Bog, Wisconsin, USA...
GGAAACCCAATGGTTTGGGCAATCGTGATCGCTTCGTCGACACTGTGCGCAAAACCGGACTCCGGGACCGCCAATCCAATGTCGCCCATTGCTTGCTTGAACAAGTCGCGATCTTCCGCCGTCGAAATGGCTTCGGGCCGCGCGCCGATGACTTCAATGCCGAGACGATCCAGGACGCCCCGACTCACCAGTTCCATGGTCAAGTTCAACGCCGTTTGACCGCCCAGAGTCGGCAGCAACGCGTCGGGGCGCTCGCGCTCCAGGATGTCCGTTATCACGTCCGCGTCGAGGGGCTCGACGTAGGTCACGTCAGCGGTCGCCGGATCCGTCATGATCGTCGCGGGATTGGAGTTCACGAGAACCACGCGATAGCCCTCCGCGCGCAAGACCTGACACGCCTGAGTGCCCGAGTAATCAAACTCACAGGCCTGCCCGATCACAATCGGTCCTGATCCGATCACCATGATCGTGTGAATGTCGTCGCGGCGCGGCATCAGAGTCCCTCAATCTTTCCCTCGCGCAGGAGGGTCGTGAAACGATCAAATAGGTAGCGCGCGTCGTGGGGACCCGGACCCGCTTCGGGGTGGTACTGCACAGAAAAACACCGATCGGTAGCACTGGCCACGCCCTCAATCACGCCATCGTTCAAGTTCACGTGCGTGACCACCGCCCGACCCAACGAGTCAGGCGCCACCGCGTAATTGTGATTCTGTGCGGTGATCTCAATGGTGCCGGTGACGAGATCCTTGACGGGATGATTGGAACCGTGGTGCCCGAACGGCAATTTCATCGTTGACCCGCCGAGTGCGGTCGCGAGCAATTGGTGTCCGAGACAGATGCCGAAGATCGGAACGGTCCCCACCAGTGTGCGCAGCACGTCGACCTGAGCCCCCAACGCCGCGGGGTCCCCCGGACCATTGGACAAGAACACGCCGTCGGGCCGCAAACTTTGGACATCATTGGCAGACGTAGACGCGGGCACGACAGTCACCCGAAATCGTGCGGCGAGTTGTTGCACCATGGTCGCTTTGATGCCGTAGTCAAAAGCGACGATATGGAGATCTCCGCTCCCTCTTTCGTAGGCCTCACTAGTCGTCACGTCACGCACAAAATCCGTACCGTCGGTACCGTGAGCCGCACGAGCCGCCTGGGTCAAGACGTCCAGCGACGCTGTCCCAAAGGCCCCGGCCACTGCGCCGTGATCCCGGAGGTGCCGGGTCAGGCGACGAGTGTCCACACCCGTGATCGCGGGAATCTGATGTTGTTCCAAAAAGGCGTTCAGATTTCCATCCGCGCGCCAACTCGAAGCTCGTTGCGTCAATTCACGCACCACCACGCCCCGACACCATGGTCGCGTCGCTTCGTCGTCCGCTGCCGCCACGCCGTAGTTGCCAATGTGGGGATAGGTAAAGGCGATCACCTGACCCGCGTAACTGGGATCGGTGATGACCTCCTGGTAACCACTCAGCGCGGTGTTGAAGACGAATTCCCCGGTGGACACTCCTCCGTCGGGAACAAAACCCGCGGGAGAACCCGCGAACACCGTCCCGTCCGACAACACGATGTGAGCAGTGCTCACGACAGACTCCCCTCGTTGACGCGAACATTCCCGCGTACCAACAGTGCGCGAGTGCGTCCGACGAACACACGACCGTCATAGGGCGTGTTCACCGCTCGTGACTGCAGTTTCTCACGATCCACCGTGTACCTCTGTCGCGGATCGAACACGACGAGATTGGCGTCGTCGCCTTCCCGCACGTCACCACCGTGAGCACTGTGACGCGGTCGTTCGTCACTCGAGCGCAATTGCGCAATTGCTGCAGGCCCCCGCGACAAGACGTCGAAGAATCGAAGAGCGTCGTCGCCAATGACGTCCAACGTGATACTGGCGGCGTGTTCGAGCCCCAGCATGCCCGCGGGAGCGTCATCGAAGGACATCTCCTTCAGTTCCGGTGCATGTGGCGCGTGGTCAGTGGCGACCGCGTCAATGCGTCCGTCGCGGAGCGCGTCGCGCGCCGCACTCACGTCGCTCGCCGTGCGCAGCGGCGGATGCACTTTGAAGACGGCGTCGAAGTCCGCGCACGCCGTGTCGTCGAGCAGAAGATGGTGCGGCGCAACTTCGCACGTGACCGGTAGTCCCTCTCGGCGTGCCGCCGTCACCATGGCAATTGATCGCGCTGTGGAGAGATGCAAGAAATGCAGCGGACATCCGGTCAGTCGTACCAACTCAATGTCTCGCTGCACCATCAGTTCTTCGGCGACCGACGTGCGACCCGCGAGACCCAAACACGACGACACTTCGCCTTCATTCATGACACCACCCGCCGCCAACGCCTCGTCCTCGCAGTGTTGGGCCAGCCGCACGCCGAGGGGGCGCGCGTACGTGAGAGCCCGACGCATGACCAAGGGGTTTTGGACTCCGGTGCCATCATCGGTGAAGAGTCGCACGCCCAGCGCGGCCATCTCCGCAATCTCGGCCAGATGTTCACCCTGTCGACCTATGGTGATCGCACCCGCCACCGCCACATCGACGACAGCCTCGCGACCACGGTCGAGGACGAACTGAGCCACCATTGCGTTGTCAATGGCGGGTTCTGTGTTCGGCATCGCCACCACGGCGCTGTATCCACCCACGGCGGCAGCGCGAGCGCCCGATAGAACGGTCTCGGCCTCTTCGCGTCCCGGCTCTCGCAAATGCGTATGGAGATCCACAAAGCCCGGACCTACCCAACACCCTTCCGCATCAATGACCGTCGCTCCCGCCGGCCGGTCGAGGTCGGCCCCCACCGCCAACACACGGCCGTCACGGACGAGCACGTCCGCGCGCTCGGTGGACCTCGCGTGGATTACGGTCCCGCCACTGATCACGACGTCACTACTCATCAGTGCTCCTCTCCGGCGCACGACCGGCTAACGACAGATACAGAACACTCATCCGAATCGGTACCCCATTGGCCACCTGTCGTTCCATGAGGGCGACGTCTAGGTCCGCCACCCGCGAGTCGATCTCGACGCCGCGGTTCATCGGCCCGGGGTGCGTGATCAACGTCGATGGCGACAACCGCCGTGCTCGTTCCCACGTCAAACCGTGCGTGCGCGTGAACTCTCCGAGCGAGGGAACAAGCGAACCAGTTCCTCGTTCCTTCTGGAGCCGCAAAACACCCACGACATCCGCCCAACCGAGGGCATCGTCAAAGTTCTCAACAACTTCCACCGGCCACTGACTGACGTCGACCGGCAACAAGGTACCCGGAGCGCACACCCTCACGGTGGCGCCGAGCGTCGTGTAGGCCATGACGTCACTGCGCGCCACGCGCGAGTGTCGCAGGTCTCCCACGATCAGCACTTTGAGACCGGCGAAGAGCTCACAGCCCGACTCACGTCCTGTTGTTCCGTGTCGTGCAGCGAGGACTTGTCGAATGGTGAAGACGTCGAGAAGGCCTTGCGTGGGGTGTTGATGTTGCCCATCGCCCGCGTTGATCACTCGGACGTGGGGCACGAACCGACTCACTTGCTCGGGTGCGCCACTCGCACTGTGACGCATGACCACGGCATCAATGCCGAGAGCCTCGATGGTGGCAATCGTGTCGCGGAGTGATTCACCTTTCTTCACACTGCTCGACGCCACCGCGAGTGACAGCACATCCGCGCTGAGTCGTTTCGCCGCCGTTTCGAAGCTCAGCCGCGTCCGAGTGGATTCTTCAAAGAACAACGAGGCGACAACCCTTCCCTTGAGGGTCGGTACTTTCTTAATTGCTCGAGCGTTCACTTCCGCGAAAGCTTCGGCCGTATCGAGAATTTCGACGATGGCCTGCTGCGAGACATCCCGCAAAGTAATCAAGTTTCTTCCCGCGATGGAGTCGATCACTTCGCCACCAACGTTCCAATCCACACGCCATCAACACCCGCGTCAATCGCCTCGTCGTGTGATGTCGGCAGGTTCTTGCCGACGAAATCCGGGCGAATCGGAAGTTCGCGGTGCCCTCGATCGACGAGAACGGCCAGCTGGACAAAGCGAGGACGACCCCAATCACTGAGCGCATTGAGCGCCGCACGAATGGTTCGCCCGGTATAGAGAACGTCGTCCACCAATATCACCGTTCGATCGGTGAGGTCAGAAGAAATGGACGTTTCCGCAGATTCAAGTACGGGGTGCAACGAGACATCGTCGCGATAGAACGCAACATCGAGGAGGCCAAACTCAATGTCAACACCCGTGATGTCAGCGAGTATGTCGCGCAGTCGTTCGGCGATGGGCACCCCGCCCGTCTGAAGACCAATGACGACCAAAGTTCGGGGGTCGTCGTTTCGCTCAACCACTTCGTGGGCCATGCGCCGCAGGGCGCGCTCTACTTCGTCTTCCGTCAACAACTGCGATCGGGGTACAAAAATCACACCCCGTGGACGCGCGTGACGGCGCTCTCTTTCAGCCACATCTCCTCCAGTCGTACGAGCCTCACGGGACTCGCTTCACGACTACGTACTCACTCTAGTGGAGCGACAGCAGGTGACTATTGCAGAGCGGTGGTCACCACGGCGGTGATCAACGTCGAGATCGCGACCCACACCCAGAAGAAACGAACGAGGCGGACCTGCGTCCACTTCGTCGACGAAATAGCTCCATTCAGTGATCGCACCACGATGCCCACACCCAAGAAGGCGAGTAACACCAAGTGGATGATCAACGCACCGCTCAACGCCAACATCGCTGAGCCGTAGGCGGTGTGAATGAACAACTGGCTGTCGTTTTGCACGAAATAGAACTGCGGAATGCTACGCATTTGGATCACGGCCAGAACGGCGGCGACGATTGCCACCGCAGATGCCGCGAGTCCCACCGGGACCAGGGTGCGTGCGTTACCTTCGCGAATCTTGCGCTCACCAAAGGCGAACAGCGCAGCACTCACCGCCACCACCAGAACAATCGCCCAGTTGAGACCCAACGACACGGCCTTTTCGAATACTCGTCCGGGAGTGCCGTTGTCGATCAGGTTCTGCGCCTGCGCCAAGGACTTACCCGTGAAGTCGAAGGCCACCACACTGCGCCAACTTCCTTCAGTGTTCGTACCGCGGAGGTACAGGTACGTAAAGAGCAGTGCGGCCAGCGTCACCACGTCACCCGCGATGAAGATCCAGATTCCTAGTCGCTGCCGGTGATCAATGACCTCCGGCGACTCGTGGTGGCCACCCGTGGTGTGCTCGTCATGGGTCAGAACACTCATGAGTTCACCAATTCCTCTCCGTAGGTGTAGGGGTCCGCAGTAATAACGGGTAGTACCTCAAAGTTTTCGAGCGGCACGGGCGTGGGCACCAACCACTCCAAGGTCTTCGACGACCAGGGGTTCGGGCCCGACGGCTCGCCGGACCGCCACGACTGAATAATGGCGCCGAGCAGAACCAACATGCCCGCCATGATGATGTACGCACCAATCGTGGAGATGAAGTTGGTGTGTTCGAAGATGATGGCGTACGACGCGTAACGGCGAGGCATGCCACGTAGACCTGAGACGAACATGGATAAGAACGTCACCTGAACACCCACGAAGGTCAACCAGAACGAAATTTTGCCCAATTTCTCATCAAGGAACCGTCCGGTCATTTTCGGGAACCAGAAGCAGAGGGCCGCGATGGCACCAAAGAGCACTGATCCCACGAACACGTAGTGGAAGTGCGCGACCACAAACATCGTGCCGTGCATTTGGTTATCGACCGGAATGTCTGACAGATAAATACCCGTCACACCACCGATCAGGAAGTCAAAGACGAAGCCGAAGACCCAGTACATCGGTAGCTTCATCCAGATATTTCCTCGCCACAGCGTTCCCAAGATGACGAGGAACACGATGCCGGTGGGAATCGAAATCAACTCCGTCGTCAACATGAACGGACCGCCCAGCGTCGGAGCCCAACCGGTCTGGAACATGTGGTGAGCCCACACCAGAACACTCAGTCCGGCCAGCGCGGCCATGCCACCCACCGCCGTGCGATAACTAAAGAGTGGTTTGCGAGAGAACACCGTCGTGATCTCGAGAAGTGCACCCACCGCCGGCAGCAGGATGACGTACACCTCAGGGTGACCCATGAGCCAGAACAGGTTTTCCTGTAGCCACCCAGTGCCGCCACCCGATGCGATGAAGAAACTGGTTCCCGTCGTGCGGTCCACGACGTTAAGGGCCATCACCACGAGGAAGAACGGAAAGGCGTACAAGCCCAGTGCCGCGGCAATGAGGGACGACCACACAAAGATCGGCAGACGCTCCAGGGTCATGCCCTTGGTACGCATCGTCAAGACGGTGCAAATCGTGTTCACGCCGGCCACCGTGGTCGAAATAGCAAAAGTGATGATTGCTAATGCGAACAAGTCCATGCCCGGTCCGGCTTGCTCCGAGATCGGAGCCTGAGTGACCCAACCCATGGAAAGTCCACCGACGCAGAGACTGCCGAGCAGCAAGGGAATGGCGGCAACCAGCGTCCACAGGCTCAGGGCGTTGAGACGCGGGAAGGCCATGTCGCGCGCTCCCACCATGATCGGGACGACGAAGTTGGCCCACGGCCCCGCCACCGCGACGATCAACGCGACAATCATGACCATCCCGTGGACTGAAATAAACGCGTTGTAGATCTGCGGGTTCACAAAGTGTGCCCCGGGCGTGATCAACTCGGTCCGCAGCGCCATCGCGAGGATGCCACCCGCCGCGAGCAGCACCATCGTCACGATGACGTACTGCACACCGACCACCTTGTGGTCCGTCGTGTACTTCCAATAGCGAGCTCGGCCCAAGTCCTTGCCCGCGAGGTACATCTCATCGTCGTGGTTCTGGTCTTTGCCAATGAACCAACGGCCCACACCCGTAAATGCTCCAATACCTAGCCAAAAACCAATGACCCATCCGACTCCGGTCAGGGTCGTCAGGGTGTCCACAAAGGTTTGACTGCCCTGATCGAGAGTTTCACGGGCAATGAAGTAAAAGAGTGCCGCTACCAGGACGCCACCAATAATGCCCGTCAGAAAATTGAGACGACGCATAATGCCGCCGCCGCGTGCTGCACCCTTGGTGGGTGTGTGTTCGAGAGTTGTCGTCATCGTCTTCCCCTATGCCCGACTCGGCTGACTGGACAGCCACTTTGCGAATGCCGTGTCCGAAAGGACATGGACTCTGGTCACCATGTACGCGTGGTACAGACCACAAATTTCTGTGCAGCGAATGTCGTATGTGCCGATCTTGTTGGGCGTCACCGATACCGTGGTCGAGACGCCCGGGTTCGCATTCACCTTCACACCCATTTGCACAATCCAGAATCCGTGGACGACGTCCTTGGACGTCACATTGAAGGTGATCTTGTCGTTCACCGGCAAATACAGTTCATTAGAAGCGACGTGCGTTCCGGGGTAGGTGAAACTCCACGCCCACTGCTGTCCCGTCACGTTGACGGTCATGGGATTCTTTCCGTTGCCGCCACCCTCGTCAACCGCCAACGCGGCGAGACCCCAGATAAGCAAGAAGATCGTGAGCATCGTGGATGAGACAATCCACACTGCGGTCAGGGTGGAGTTGTTGCGAAGATTGGGGCCATCCGGCGGAACGCCGTCACCTCGCCAACGCCACTTCACCAACGCGTACAACGTAGTGGCGTAGACGAGAGCGGCAACGGGCGCCGCCGCCACCGAAAAGACCACGATGGTCTCAATCACCAGGTGCATGGAGCTACTGGCCGACGTCGGCATGAGCCACGCGGGTGCCTTGATGGAGATCAGCACACCCACGATCGTTATCACGAGCCAAATCCAGAAAATCGAGTAAATCGCCTTCTTGTTGTCGTTACTAGTTGCCACGGCTCTCCCCTACTTCACCGTCAACGTGCCGGACATATATCCGTACGTCGACATGGCTTGACCGAATTGCCCGATACGCGATCCTCCGCACGGAAACTCGCAATTCCAGTTGTAAATACCCTTAGTGCCGGTCACGAAGCTGAAGGTCACCACGACGGGCTTGGAGTATTGACCCTCGCCGATCGTCAACGGCGTATCGGTCGCAAAGTTTTCCGGGAGCGGCACCGAGACGAACAGTGGCGTTGCATTCTGCGGAATACCGCGGAGGGTAAAAGTGTGGCCGATGGCGCTCGGGTCCACCTTGGTCACCACTTTTCCGTCGACCGTGGCCGTGCCACCGACGGTGCCGAAGACATTGGCGAAGAACGGATTGTTGAGCGGTCCACCCGAGTCGTACTGATTAATCGTCATCGTGACCAACGAGTGGGCGGGAACGACCAAATTGCTGCTTGAGTAGGACACCCAGTCAGGATGCGTTCCGCCACCGGCCCCGTGCACGCCGAACAGCGAGTCCGGGAACGTGCCAATCGTGAGCGCCACATGCTTGAGCGAGACAGATTTACCGCCCACCGTCACGGTCGTCATCCCAAGATATTTCGCGTTTTGCGGTGCTTGGTGAGGAGCGGCCGACGCTAACCCGAAACCCATCAGCGCCATCACGACGCCACCCGAGACAATCGATACCAACGCTATGACCATGGCGCGTGCTCTGCTCATGGTGACCCCCTCGTTTACGAAAAGGGGTAGCGCTCACCAAAGTGACCACGACCCCCACGGACTTCTAGGGCGAAATCATAACGAGATCACGACGCTCTACAGCGGTTCTCTTCCTCGGAATTTTCGGTAGCACTACGATGCAGCGTTGTGGCGAGCCAAACGCGAACGACCTGGCGTATCCACGCGGGGCTGGTCGTCGCCGAGATTCTCTGTATTTTCTTGTTCTTTTTCGAACTCTCGCGCGCACTGAGTGGCAATACGTTGTCCTGGGCGTACGTCGTGGAATGGCCCGTGCTCGGTGCCTACGCCATCTTCATGTGGCGCCGACTGTTGCAACAAGAACGCGGTGAGTCACCGAAACGGCGTCGATCCCCGTCGCCGAGCAATGACGAACCCGACCCCCAGCTGGATGCGTGGAACGCGTATCTCGCCAAGGTGCACGAGGCTGATCACCCTCCCGTGACGCCGCCCACCGACAGCTGACGATCGAGAAGACCGAAGAGCGAGCCTTCCTTCTGGATGACTCGTCGCACAATCACGACGGCCAAGGGCACTGCCCACAAATCGCCACAAATCCACAAAACGCCGGCGGCTAACTGTTGGTGGTGCAGGTCGAAACCTTGGGTGTTCGTCATTCCCATTGCGACGGCACCCGCTTCGTACCACGCCACGTGCGTAAAAATCGACATGGACATTGCCAAAATCAACATCTCAAACACGGTGCTGGCCACCAAGAGCACTTGCCAGCGAAGGCTCGTTCGGACTCGGCGCGGTGTCGAGGGCACCAAGAAGTGAAAGAACCACAGGCCGGTGACGAGGAACCCCATGTCCATCAGCCACTGCATCGCCCACTCGTGGGCCATGCAGTAGTTGAAAACGGCCGGAACGTGAGCGAGCACCATCGCACCATTGAAGGCAACAACAGCCAGGGCGGGTGAACCACACCACTGAGGTAGTCGGGGTCGTGACACGTACCACCACCGCAAGAGGCGGCGTCTCTGCGCCACCGGTACAAGTGTCCACCAACCCCGCGCCACGCCGGAATACACGAAAGCGATAGGCACGAGGAACATCACGACGACATGAGAGATCATGTGCTGAACCAGATTCGTCATCGACGACGTCGCCCACGATGTCCCCGTGACCCAATACAACAGAACTGATCCCGTTAGCGCGGCGAGCAGTGGGGTCAGGTGCCGCGGTCGTAACGTCGCTCGGTACCACCGGTGCCCCGCCTGGGCGACACACAGGAGCGCAACGACGAGCGCCATGATCGCCCCGGGAGCCATATATCTATTTAAGCCCGACCCGCTGGATCGTTTCCCACAACGCCGTCACAGCGGACGACGTTCCCGATGTACCCGTCGGCGGATCGTCAGGGATATACGCCCGAATGGACCCGTGCGGATCAATCACATAGATCGCGTCAGAGTGCACCGACATCTTGTCCGTTCGCTTCATCGAGACTTCGATGCCGTAATCGTTGTAGTTCTGGGCCAACTGGGCACGCGTTCCCGTGACGAAATAGAAGTTACTCATCGAGTGCAGTTGGTGGGAGGTCATGAACGCGTTGATGTCGCGAAGTGACTCGTGATAGGGATTCGCGGCGACCGCAATGATTTGCAACTGGGCTCTCTGTTGGGGTGTGAGCTGTTGATCGAGGTCTTTCAGCTGCGCCGCAAGCAGGGGGCAATCGGTCCAACATTTCGGATCCAGCCACGTGAGCAAGGTGTACCGCTTCGTCGAGTTCGGGAAATGAAAACGGTGGCCGTGTTGATCAGTCAAGGTGAAGGGAAACGCGGAACTGCCAGGAGGATAAAAAGCAACCTGACCGTTCTGAGCGACGTACAGCGTCGTTTCCGCGCCACTCGACACCGAGGCGTTGACCATCGGGATGATCGCGACGACCAGGAACGCAATAGCAATGGCTCCAAAGACTGTGGCGTAGGTCCTTCGGGCCAGGGCGGGAAGGGGCATGGTGATGGGCTCGGAATTGCGGATCCGGGGTGACGCACACACCACCAGAGCCGCTACCGGGAGCATCGAATTCACGTCCGTGGACAGTCCGCCGAACAGCGCCCCGTCTTGGGCAAAGACCCACCAAACCAGACAGCCGGTGACACACGTCACGACGCCCCAATTCGACGTCGAACTGTTCCACGAACTACGCCAGAGTCCGAACGCCGTCACGGCCATCCAGATAATCACGACAAGGTTGAACCCGCCTCCCATCGTGGACGCCAGGGAAGCACCACCATTCACCACGCTCGCAAACCAGTGGGGTTGGGCCGCTTGGGTCATCTCGTTGGCCATCGCTGTGAGGGCGTTGCTCGATCCGCCGTGCCAAAACTCGTGAGACGGCAGAATCTGCAAAATGATCCCCCCGCCCAAGATCAACGCGATCACACGCAGGGTGAATTTCGCGAAGATCTGCGGGAAGACCCGCAGTGGCGCGGCCAACCAGGCGCCCGCAACGACGTAGAACATCACGGCTCCGGGCCAACCGAAGAGAAAAGAAGCGCCCGACGAAAAAATGCCGCCCATGCCGTTCCCGACCACCCATACCAACAACCCCCATCCCACCGCGACCGCGCCCGCGACGCGCGACAGCGTCCCGCGGGAGACGAGGAGGAATAGCCCAATGCCCAACTGGATCCACGCCGCCGCGGCGGCCAGAGCGATGGGATGGTCGTTCCACAGGTTCACCCCGTCGATCATCAATCGATGGAGCCAGAACGGCGTGCCGTCGGCCGACGGCAAGACCACATCGTTGCCGAGTCCGAGCGGCATTGAGGGCTGCAATTGCAAAACTCCGTCGATGATCCAGAAGACGCCGAATATCCAACGAAGAAGCGTTCGGGAGCGTGGTTCGACCTCGGCCGACGACTCTCGCACTTGCCTGATGAGCACGATCATGCCCGCCACCACCAGCGCCACACCCAGAATCCAACCGACTTGTGACCACAAAGTGTGGTGAAACAGCTGCACGACGTAGCTGTTCGTGAGGTTGGTGTTTCCGTTACCGGGCATCATGGCGAGTGCGCCTCCTACTACTACGAAGTGTAGTGAGAAAAGCAGGCCGCGAGGACTCCGTTGACGTAGCTCGGGGAACCGTCGGTGGAATAGACCTTGGCGAACTCGACGGCCTCGTCGAGAATGACCGCACGAGGCGGTGGCTCCCCCACACGAAGCTCACACAGCGCCAACGTCATAATCAACCGGTCCACCATGGCCATTCGCTCGAGTGTCCATTCCGTCGAGAACTCCGCCAAGAGTTGCTCCGCCCATTCTCGATGTTCCTCCACGGCGCGCAACAGCGCCACCGTGTACGGATCAGGAGCCACGGGTAGTTCGTTGACCACTGCGGCGACGGAACGGTCTTTGATGGACAGTTCGTACAGGAGTTCAAAAGCTCGCTCACGCGCCCGATGGCGCGCAATGCCGAGTTCACTCATCAGGCACGAGTCAGGTAGTCACCAGAACGCGTGTCCACCTTGATCATTTCGCCCGGTCCGACAAAGAGTGGGACCTGAACGACGTAGCCGGTTTCCAAGGTGGCCGGCTTGCGGGCTCCCGAGACCCGGTCTCCTTGAATGCCCGGTTCAGTTTCTGACACGAGAAGTTCCACCGACGCGGGGAGTTCGACCCCGATAATTTCGTCCTCGTTGATCATCAAGATCGCGGTTCCCGTTTCCTTCAGGAAATTGGCAGCACTGCCGAGATTCTTGGCGGACACCGGTACCTGGTCGTAGGTCGTTTGGTCCATGAAGATGTAGTCCTCACCGTCGCGGTACAGATACTGCATATCGCGCTTGTCGATGATGGCTTGTTCAAGCCGTTCGTCCGCTCGGTAGGTTCGTTCAATGACGGATCCCGTCCGGGCGTTGCGTAATTTGGTGCGCACGAAGGCTCCACCTTTACCCGGCTTCACGTGCTGAAACTCAATAACGGTGAACAATCCGTCGTCGATCTTGAGAGTGATGCCGTTCTTGATGTCGTTGCTGGAAATGGCGGGCATGAAACGCGGACCTTTCTGAATGAACGCGGTGGCTAGTTTAGGCGTCCCGACCGAGTTACTCGGAGCGGGCGTTCAGAATGTCGCGGATGGCGTAGGCCGCCAGTTCGTAGCTGAGTTGTCCGAATCCCGCGATCGTCCCGTCCACCACGGCCGCGAGCGTCGACACGTGGCGAAACGGTTCCCGCCCGGCGGGATTCGACAGGTGTACCTCGATGGAAATGCCGTCGAAAACGTCGAGTGCGTCGCGCAACGACCAGGAGTAGTGCGTGAGGGCCCCCGCATTGATGACGATCGCGGCGTACTTTCCACGAGCGCCGTGGATCTGGTCGACAAGATCACCTTCGAAATTCGATTGGACGTGGTCGACGCGGGCACCAAAACCCTCGGCGACGACGGCGAAGGCGGCCAGGTGTTCCTCCAACGTCATGGTGCCGTAGACGGCGGGGTCACGCGAGCCCAACAGATTTAGGTTGGGCCCGGACAAGACAAGAATCTGTGCGCTCATAGTGCTCCGAAGTCGAGAAGGGCTGCGTTCACCGTATCGAAAGGCAGATCAGGGACAACAGAAAATCCGTCGGCGCCCGGCAACACGAACGTCAGATTGTGGTGCGCCTTCTTGTCTTTCGCCATCGCCGCCAACAGATCTGTCGCGCGCAAGGGCCCCGGCAACATCGTGGGAAGTCCCCAGTGTGCCAACACGTCGTCGTGCGCCACAACCGTCTCCGTGCCCACTCGTCCTAATCGCAGAGCCAGACGAACGGCGAACGCTATGCCGATAGCGACGGCCTCACCGTGGAGCACGTCAAGAGGCGATCCCGACAGCTTTTGGGCCTCGAGGGCGTGCGCCAAGGTGTGGCCGTAGTTGAGGAGAGCACGCTGTCCCCCTTCGCGTTCGTCGGCACTCACGATGCGACTCTTGAGGGCGACCGCCGCCGAAATCCAGTCCTCGCTGGACGCGGTGCCCAGTTCGCGGGCGCTACGACCTTCGAGCAGCCAACATTTAGCGACCTCCCCTTGACCACAACGCCATTCGCGCTCCGGCAGGGTTGACAGTGTTTCGAGGTCGCAGAGCACTCCCACCGGCTGGTGAAATGCGCCCACCAAATTCTTCCCCGCCACCAGATTGACCGCGGTCTTGCCGCCGATGGCTGCGTCGACCTGCGCCACGAGCGACGTGGCCACGTGAGCGACCGCCACCCCACGCTGATAGACCGCGGCCGCGAATCCCGCCAGATCGGTGGTAGCCCCACCGCCGACGCCCACGACGACGTCGCGTCGCGACAGTCCGTGCGCAACAAACGACTCACAGAGCGACTCAATCTGCGCCAGCGTTTTCGCCGACTCTCCATCGGGTACTTCAATGATGACGGTATCGACATGCGTGCTCAAGTCAAACCACGGCTGCTGCCGCAAGGAGGCGGGAACAATGATCGCCGCCATCTGTGCGTCAGGAACCCGGGTCGCGATAAGGCTCGCCAGTTCGTGTCGTACACCCTCGCCGATCGCGACGTCGTAGGCACGGTCCGTTAGATCAACTCTTACGCGCACGCTTCCCACTCTCTCACGATCTCGACAATGAGCGAGACGACGTAGGTGAGAGGTCGCGCCGCGTCCACGACCGCGCTCGCGACCTCTTCGTAGAACGGTCGTCGCTCGAGGTCCAGCTCGACCAATCGCTGGGCCGCATCGTCGCCGAGGAGAGGTCGATCGCCGGTCGCGACACGTTCGCGCAGTAGCGAGGGAGGGCTATCCAGCCAAATCACTCGTCCCGTCGCGCGTAAGAGCTCTCGCGCAGGCCGAGTCGTCACGATGCCACCGCCAGTCGCAATCACGTCATTCGTCGCAACGAGGTCGCGCAAAACTTCGAATTCCCGATGACGGAAGACGTCCACGCCCATCGAGCGAATCATGTCGGCGCTACTCAGTCCAAAACGGTCGTGGAGAACTTCGTCCGTGTCGTGAAAAGAACGATCAAGTTTCTGGGCCACTTGTCGACCCGCCGTCGATTTGCCGACCCCGGGCAGTCCGACGAGGATGACGCCGGGCACGCTCAGACGCCGCGAGCGCTACTCGGTGTTTCGCCCATGTGGTCGAGATACGAATTCGCGTTGCGCACGAATTCAGCGACCGAGTCGCCGCCGAATTTCCGAACAGCCTCATTCGCGAGCACGAGCGCGACCATGGCTTCCGCCACGACCCCGAGCGCCGGAACGGCCGTCACGTCGGTGCGTTCCTTGAAGGACACCGTTGATTCCTTGGTCACCACATCGACCGTTTCGAGCACGGGTCGATTCAGGGAGGCCAGCGGCTTCATCGACACGCGGGCGATGACCGGCGCACCGGACGTCATGCCACCTTCAAGTCCACCCGCGTGGTCACTGCGACGGACGTACCCGCCGCTTTTCGCTTGGGTGCTGTCCACGGCGATCGCGTCGTGTGCCACCGAACCCCTCTGCGTCGCTTGTTCCGCGCCATCACCGATTTCCACGGCCTTGACGGCCTGAATGGACATCAGCGCCCCCGCGAGAAGTCCGTCGAGCTTGCGGTCCCAGTGAACGTGCGAACCCAGCCCGGCGGGCACACCGTACGCAATGACCTCCGCGACGCCGCCGAGAGAATCGCCTTCTTTGGCCGCCGCTTTGATCTCGGCGATCATGGCGAGGGCCACGTCAGCGTCAAAACACCGAACCTCGTTCTCGTCAACGACATCGAGGTCACCGGGACCCGGTCGCTGGGAACTCGCCGTCGCTACCGTGCCAATACGCGCGACGTGGCTAACGATGCGCACACCCAATTGGTCGAGCAATGCTTTCGCGAGAGCACCGGCAGCGACTCGCGCCGCCGTTTCACGAGCGCTGGCGCGTTCGAGGACGTCACGAGCGTCGTCAAACCCGTACTTCTGCATACCGACGAGATCCGCGTGACCGGGTCGAGGCTGAGTCAGTTTCTTGGTCGGTGTTCCGGCCGCCGCGGACATCTCTTCTTCCCACTTGGGCCACTCGGAGTTCAAGATCTCAATGGCGACGGGCGACCCAAGCGTTCGTCCGTGCCGGACACCGCCGAGGATGCGAATCTCGTCGCGCTCAAAACGCATACGAGGGCCTCGTCCGTATCCGAGTCGACGGCGTGCGAGTTCGTCACCAATGACCGCGACGTCAATTGCAAGGCCGGCGGGCAGCCCTTCCACGATGACGGTCAGCGCGGGACCGTGACTTTCACCGGCGGTGAGGTAACGCAACATTCGTACAGCCTAGGTCGCCAGAGTTCGACGACTAGTTCGTGTAAAAGGGATTGTCTCCGGACGTGTGGTCCGTGACGTCGACCACGCCCACGAGTTCCGGGAGCTGTTCTTTGAGTGTGACCTCAATGCCTTGAGACAAAGTCATTCGACTCATCGCGCAACCCTGACAACCGCCAGAGAGCCGAACGAACGCGACCATCTTCTCGTCGTCGAGGGCCACGAGGTCCGCGCGGCCGCCGTGACTCGCAATAGAGGGATTCACGTGTTGCTCCAGCACCAATACGGCGCGCTTCGCGAGGTCAAAATCGAGACCCTTCGCGAGCACCTCGGGCGGGACGCCCGGATTCGCTTCTTCCGGCGAAGGACCATTGGGGTTCACGAGCACCAATCCACCGCCGCCATCACGAGAGAATTCGAGGCGACTACCGCGCAACTTGTCCGCGCTGGCGGTCGGGATCACGATGGTGAGGTCGTCTTCTTTCTGCACGACCGTCTCGTCCCCACTGTCCGTCACTTCGGAAAAATACAAGTCGTACGTGTATCCCCCTCGGGCGATGCCGGTGACTTCGACGAATAATGCCAACTCACCAGTGGTGTCCTCCTTGTGGAGGGCGTCGAGCACGATGTCGTAGGCCTCAGGAGTGAGTGTCAGGATTTGTTCGGACTCAATGGCGGTCATGTCGAAAAGTGTAGAGGTGCACGTCTCCTCTCGTTACGCCCACTAGTTTCGCTGCGTGACTCAAGTACCCGCCGACGCGCGCGAATGGATCAGTTTCGAAGACGAACGACGTGAACAGACCTGGGTGTTCGACGTGACGTTTCTCGAAAGCAATTGGACGTGTATTTTTGGCGCAGGGTGCCAGGGTGTGCTGACGGGACCCGCAGAGGAGCTCGTCCAAGGATGCTGCAGCTACGGTGCCCATTTCGTCGACGAGAAGGACCAACGACGCGTCGAAAAGGCCGCCAAACGGCTGACCGAGGATCAGTGGCAATTCAAGAGCAAGGGCAAGAACGGCACGACCCGCGTCAAAAAGAACGGCGAAATTGTCACTCGATTGGTTCAGGACGCGTGCATTTTCTTGAATCGTCCGGGTTTCTCACGTGGTCCGGGTTGTGCACTCCACGTGCTCGCCATGGACACGAACGAGTCGTACATTCCGCTCAAGCCCGAAGTCTGCTGGCAGTTACCACTACGACGTGACGAGGAATCCGACGAACGCGGCCATGTGACCACGACGATTCGTCAGTGGGATCGTTCGCATTGGGGTGAAGGTGGCGACGATTTTCATTGGTGGTGCACTGAATCACCGGACGCGTTTGTCGGCAACCAACGTGTGGTGGACGGCATGCGCGACGAACTGGTAGCCATGATTGGACAGAAGGTCTATGACCGTCTGTACGCGTACTTGGAATTTCGACGCTCACAACCGCAAGTCACGCGACTCGCGCATCCGGCGATCCGCAAGAAGAATTAGCCTTCCGCAGCCAGCGGGTCATCTTCCAGCGACACGGTGCGCGGAAGGTTCCCCAGAATTTCTTCGTAGCGATCCTCTTCGGCCAAGCACCACTCAGCGTGAACGTCCTCAGGCTCCGCACCACACTCTTCACACGTGGTGGCGCGCGGTCCGACAGAGCGCTTTAATTCACGTGCTTCTACAAACCGACGGTGGCGGCCTTTTTTCACGTCAACTCCTCACTGACCGCAGGCCGAACCGGCGGCGGCCTCGCGCACGCCGTGCGCTGCGGGACCATGTTACCAACTCGACACCCTGACGATGACGGCCCGTAACATTCCAGCGTGGCTAACAACTTTGACCCCGCCGACATGATCCAACGCTTCCAGGCACGAGCGGAGGCCGTCCGAAAGCGTGGACTTCCTCCCGTGGAGGGCCCAGAGCGGCAGCGCTTCATCGAGGCTGCTCGCTTGGACTTCCAGGACTACGCGATGATTGGCGACGCGGTTGCCACGCTCGACGATGGCATTCTTCGCCTAGAGATCGATCTGCGTCCGCGCAACGACTAATCGCCGTAGTTCATCCGCGTGTCGTGAACGCCCAGAATCCGCACGGTATGGGCGGACGCCGGTCCGGTCACGATCGCCTCGGTCGACGCCACCTCTTCGACGGTTCCGAGCCACAGATGATGCGAGCCGAGGTCCGAGATCATCGTTGCTGATCCCGCGAGCACCGCGACGGCACTACAAAGAAAAGGGGCGTAACGCGCGCTGCGGGCAATCGGGTGTCCCGCCACGCTCTCCGGCGGGCCAGCGGACCATTCGAGGTCCGGTTTCACAAAGGCACGCCCGAGAGCGCGTTGCTCGAGGTCCAGCAGGCTGAGTGCAAAACACGCGGAGTCGTGGAGGATTGCGTTGGACCTCGCGGTTGACTCCACGGCGACGACGAGCCTCGTCGGCGAATGCGCCGCGGGTGTCACCCACGACACGTTCATCAAGTGGGGTTGTCCCTCCGCCGTGACGCAACCGAGGACCGCAAGTGCCGTCGGAACGCTCCACAGGACGCGGCGTCGTAGTTCGTCCGCCCCTTCGACGCTGGTCAGGTGGTTGAGGCTCACGGCCCGGCGACAGCGGACGCCAACCGCAGGGCGCCGAAACTGAGTTGCGCGACACCGTGGCGCAGATACGCAATGGCCTTGGCTCGCAACTGCGGATCCCCGGCCGCGTTGTAGCACGTGTTCGCGCCCGCGCCGAGATTGATGTACGCCGGGGCCAGCCAGTTGTTCGCTTGGGCGTCGGGACTGGGCAACGACGCGTTCGCTGCCTCCGTATCAGTGAGTAGAACGCCACAGACCGTGTGGAGAACAGGAGCGGCGGTGCTCGCACGACGCAGTTGACCCACTGAGGTCTTTGCGTCGTTGACAAGCGTGCGCGTATTTGAGGCGAAATTTGCCTGCTTTGTCCAATTTCGCACGGACTGCGCGGCCGTGATGGTCCCGCAACCCGCCAACAACAAGGCGCCCATCACCGCGACCGCAATCGAACGCTTCATACGATGACAACCACGTGCGTCGAGCGTCGACCACGTCGCACGATCAAGTACCGGTCGTGCAAGGCCGACGTAAGGCTGACCGGCGCCGTCGCGTCGATGCGGACGTTGTTGACGTACACGCCTCCTTGATCGAGGAAACGACGCGCCTCGCCTCGTGAGGACGCGAGCTCGCAGCGAACGAGCAGATCCACTGGATCAACACCCTCCCCCAGTTCGGTCCGGGACCACGTACTCGAGGGTGCGTCCGACGTCACGTCGAGCAGCGTCCGTTCGTCGAGTTCGGCGATGGCCTCAGAAAAGAGAGCTTCCCCCGCGCGTTCGGCTGCCAGAGCGGCCGGTGCGCCGTGGACCATCGTGACCACATCGTTAGCCAACGCCCGTTGCGCCGCTCGCCGCTGTGGTTCGGTCCGCACGGACTCATCCAGACCGAGGATCGTGTCGTGGTCGAGGAAGGTAAAGAACCGTAGAAGCTGCGGGGTTAGCGCGTCGTCACTATTGAGAAGAAATTGGTGGAGCTTGAACGGCGACGTCCGCGCCGCATCCAACCACACGTTTTCGTTGCCACCCTCGGACTTACCAAATTTCTTTCCGTCCGATCTCAGGAGCAGCGGTGACGTGAGTCCGTAGACCTGTGCCCCCGCCATCTTGCGAACGAGGTCTGTTCCTACGGTGATGTTGCCCCATTGATCCGAACCACCGATCTGCAACGTGCAGTCGTGGTCGACGTGCAACCGGTAGAAGTCATAGGCCTGTAGCAACATGTAACTGAATTCAGTAAACGACAAGCCAACATCGTCACGATCAAGGCGGCTCTTAACCGAGTCCTTCGCGATCATCTGGTTCACGGTGACGTGCTTACCCACGTCGCGTAGAAAGTCAGTCAACGAGATCGTGGTCAGCCACGATGCATTGTCCAACAAGAGTGCTTGACTCGCGCCGGCGGCGGGAGAGAAATCAAGGAACCGGCTGAGCTGCTCACGGATGCACGAGACGTTGTGCTCCAATTCCTCAACGCTCAGTAGTTTGCGTTCAGAATCTTTAAAGCTCGGGTCGCCGATCATGCCGGTGCCACCACCCGCGAGCGAGATCGGTCGATTTCCAGCCAACTGCACTCGTCGAAGAGTGCACATTTGCAACAAGTGTCCGAGATGTAGTGACGGGGCGGTGGGATCGAATCCGGCGTAGACCGTGACACCACCGGCCGATAGTTGGTCGAGGACGGTGTCATCAGTTACCTGATGCACGAGGCCACGGAATTTCAGGTCATCGCGCAATGTCATGGGTGAAGTCTACGAGGCGCCCCGCGGCCTCACAGAGGGAGATTGACGTACAAGTGATCTTGCAAATAGATCACGAAGTCATTCCACACCCCGGTCACTTCCAAGATGCCGATAACAATCAAGACGACTCCGCCGGTAACGCCGATAAGCCGTTGATGACGGCGTAACCACTTCGATGCTGATGACGCCCACTCCCCGGCAATCGCAAAGACGAGGAAGGGGATTCCGAGTCCGAAACAGTAGAAGAAAGCCAGAATCGAGCCGCGCAGTGCCGTGGCGCCCGAGGACGACACTTCAATACCGAGAATCGCGCTCAGTGTGGGACCCAGACACGGTGACCAGCCGACGCCGAAAAAGAAGCCCAGGAGAAAAGCCCCGATAACGGTTGCCGAGGGCAAATAGTGAATGCGACGTTCCCGCGTCAACCAGGCGGACGGTAGCCAACCCGCGAAGAACATCCCCATGATGATTGTCAGAACACCAAAGACCACCGAAATTATGCGCTGGTCGCTGCGCAACGTGTTGCCGATTTGTCCGAACAGTGCTCCGTAGGACACGAAGACCAAGGTGAAACCCAAAACAAAGGCAATGGCACCGACCAGCGTTCGACCCGTTCGGCGCGCACCGTTGGTCCCGAGTGATCCGCCGAGGAACGCGAGGTAGCCCGGGACCAGCGGCAGGACGCACGGTGAGAGAAATGAGATAAGTCCCGCCGCAATGGCCACGGGAATCGCGGCGATCAGCGACGACGGAAGGGTCGCGATCAAAGAAGGCCCTCTACATCGTGCACCACTGCATCGTTGATTTCTTGGTGGCGGGTCACATTGTCCGCAAGGGGTGGTACCTGGACCACAATGACGTGGAGACCGGGAGAGGCCCACGTCTGGTCCAGTGCGACTTCGAGGGCATCCGTGGTAGCAACGTCACTCACTCGGTGGCCGAAGCCCGCGGCGATGGCGGACAGATTGTGATGGCGAGGCGTCAGGAACAGCTGCTCAAAGTCCGCCGCGTCGACGGTTGTCGCCTGAGGGAGAAAACCAAAGATTCCGCCTCCCCCGTTGTTCGCGACCACGATCGCGCACGAACCCCCCGCGGCACCCATGCCGTCCGTCAGTGCACTCACGTCATGCAAGAAAGTGATGTCGCCCACCAGCGCAATGCCGCGCGAGCCCGCAGCGACGCCGAGGGCCGTAGAAGTGACACCGTCGATGCCGTTCGCACCACGATTCGCGTAGATCGGTCCACGATGTGCCGTCGCCCACCATTCAATTTCACGAACCGGCATCGAGGAACCCACGGTCAACGGAACGCCGTTCTTCGCGGCGTACTCCACGAGACGACGCGCCAAACGCGGCTCGTCGAGGTCGTTGCCGTCAAAGGACTCGACGACACGTGAGGCATGAAGGGAGAACTCACTCCAGCGTGATCGGTAGTCGCTCGACGCCACCGCTGACGCGACGACGTCAATGAGCGTCGTGGATACGACCGTGCTGACGAGTCCGTCAGGATCCGCAATAGGTGCACCATTCGTCAATCCAACCGTCGGGGCACCCCATTCGCGCAGTCGCTGCTGCAGGACCTTGGATGCCGGTAGTCCACCTATTCGAATGACCACATCGGGCTGCAACCAAGCGGCAACGGCGTCCGAGCGCAAGATGGCGTCAAAGTGTGCCACGCCGTCAGTCACGGTGGCGTCGCCGAGGACCACCCACTCGAGCCGTTCGGCAGCTCGGAGGAAATCTGACGAGACTCCCTGGCCCACCACCGCCAGGACACGTCGTCCCGCCTCATCGTGCGACCACATCGTCGGGGTGTGAAGACGTTCGCGCCACGACTGCGCGCCTCGAGGCGAGGGCACGTCCTGCACAACACCCACGAGCGGCTCAATAAACGCCGCGTTGAGATGCACGGGTCCCGGATGCACCCCAGTCGCCGCGTCAAACATGCGCCTCGCGAGCGGTCGCCAGCTCGACGAGGCTTCACTTCGCGCGACACCGGGTTCTTCGAAACGGCGAACGAGCGGACCATAGAGCTCTCGTTGACGCACAGTCTGTGGCGCCCCGACACCGTGAAGTTCCGGAGGTCGATCGGCAGTAATCACGAGGAGCGGAACACCCGCTAGATCTGCCTCGGCGATGGCCGCGTGCAACTCCATGGCGGCCGTACCACTCGTCACAATGATCAGCACGGGACGTTGCGTTCGCAAGGCCCGACCCAGAGCGAAGAATGCGGCCGACCTTTCGTCAATTCGCACGTGCACGGAGATTTCGGCTCGCGCGGCCACCGCCAATGCGAGAGGCGTGGAGCGTGAACCGGGGCACACGACGGCGTCGGTCACGCCAGCGAGGATCCACTCGTCCATCAACGTCGCAACGAACGTGGCCTGCACATCACTCGGGCTGGGTACGCTCACCTTGAATGCCTTCCACTCCCATGAACACGCCCGCACCGGTGACCCCCTTGTGGTGGCTGCACGGCTTCACGCAAACAAGTGCGTCGGCGCATCGATTTCGTTCAATTCTTACAGGTCATCGACCACTCACGACACCGGACCTCCCGGGGCACGGCTCGCGGAGCAACGTTGAGGCAACGCTGGAAGAAACTGCTGATCTCATAGCTGCTTCGCTGCCCTCACGTCCCGTGGTCCTGGGTGGATATTCACTGGGCGGTCGAGTAGCGCTGCACGTCGCCCTGCGACATCCCGACAAGATTGCTGCACTCGTCGTGCTGGGCGCGACGCGGGGTATTAGGGACGAGGCCGTACGCCATCAACGACGGGACCGTGACGGGACTCTCGCGCAACACATTCTGGACGTCGGCGTGGACGCCTTCCTCAACGAATGGCTCGCCCAACCCATGTTCGCCTCGCTCCCAAACGACCCCGACGAGCGCGACGCCCGGCGCCACAACACCCCATCCGGGCTCGCGTCATCCTTGCGATGCGCGGGGACCGGCAGTCAATCGTGGCTTGACGACCCCCTACGAACGCTGAATGTTCCAACCCTCGCGATAGCGGGTGCGGGTGATGATCGCTTTGCCGCCGAGGCTCGCGCGCTGTCGCGCACGGTTCCCACGGGAACATTCGCCCTCGTCCCCGGCGCCGGACACGCGGCTCACCTACAGCAGCCGGCCCTCACGGCTCGACTCGTAGAAACCTTCTGTTCGAACTACGGATGAACGAGCCAACAGGTCGCGCTCAAGATCACGCCCAGCAACAATTGGGCTCGAGCCGACAGGGCTAACAAGGGAAGCAGTTCACGCCCGCGCTTGGACGAAAAGGCGAATCGAATGGCGGGTACGTAGATCGCTAGCGCGATCAGGCCAGTCACCCAGTGCGAGCCCAGGGCGCCACCAACGACGATCGCCACGACGCACACCACCACCAGCCACGAAGCACCTTCACGACCGAGTCGGGCAGCCATGGTCTTTTTGCCCGCCGCTCGGTCACCATCGACGTCTCGCAAGTTATTGGCTTCGAGCAGTGCGCACGCCGCTCCTCCCACGCTCAGAGCGAGCCACCACGAGCGGGCGGGTATTGACTCGTGTTGCGCGTACGCCGAGCCCACCGTCGCTACGAAACCAAAATAAACGAGGACGAAGAACTCGCCGAAGCCGTAATAGCCGTAGGGCCGTGGGCCACCGGTATAGAACCATCCCGCCGCGATCGCCGTCGCCCCGACGGCGATCATCCACCACGACGTTCGTGAACTTAAGTACACGCCTACGATTGCTGCCGCTCCAAAGGTCGCAAAAGCCGCTGTCCGCACGCGCGAGGCCGGCACCAATCTCGAAGCAGTCAGCCGAAACGGGCCGACTCGTACCTCGTCAGTGCCACGAACGCCGTCGGAATAGTCATTCGCGAAGTTCGTTCCAATTTGCAACGCGAGCGCAATGATCGCGCACGCCAAGGTGTTCACCCAATTAATGGAGTGCGGTCGCACCGCGGAGGCACCCACCACCACTGGCACAATGGCGGCGGGCAGCGTACGCGGACGGGCCGCGAGCACCCACCGCTGCACCGGACCTGGCGGCGCTGTCGTCACGGACGCTTGGGGTACTTCGAAAAATCGGGCTTGCGGTGCTCCACGAAGGCATTACGACCCTCTTGCCCTTCTTCGGACATATAGAAGAGCATCGTCGCGTCGCCCGCCAATTGCTGCACGCCCGCGAGTCCATCGTCGGCGGCGTTGAAACCCGCTTTCAGCATGCGCAACGCGATCGGTGACAGCGTGAGCATCTGACGACACCACGCCACTGTCTCGCGTTCCAGATCGTCCAACGGCACCACCGTGTTCACCAGTCCCCACTCGAGAGCGGTCGCTGCGTCGTACTGACGGCACAAGAACCACACCTCTTTCGCACGCTTGAGGCCAATCGTTCGAGCAAGTAATGAAGATCCGTAACCGCCATCGAAGGAGCCCACCATGGGGCCGGTCTGACCAAAACGCGCATTATCGGCGGCGATGGACAAGTCGCAGACGAGGTGCAAGATGTGTCCCCCACCAATGGCGTAGCCCGCGATCGACGCGATCACCGGCTTGGGCAGCCGACGAATCTGAATTTGCAGATCGAGCACGTTCAGTCGACCAACACCCTGTTGCGCGACGGAGTCGTTCCCGATGTATCCGTCATTGCCGCGGATCTTTTGGTCGCCGCCACTACAAAAAGCGTCCGGTCCCGCTCCGGTCAAGATGATCGCGCCCACCGAAATGTCATCCCGCGCGCGCTCGAATGCACGCGACAGCTCAAAGAGAGTTTGGGGGCGAAAAGCGTTCCGCCGCTCGGGTCGGTTAATGGTGATCTTCGCGATTCCATCGGCCACGTCGTAGAAAATGTCCTCGAAATCTTCCGAACGCTGCCACTCCGGCAGGGGCCAGGATCGGAACTCCTCAACGGGATCGATCGGGGAACCGTGAATAACCGTGTCAGCCATGACGATCAGGCTACCGTTCGATCAGACCGGGGCCACCACCGGACCGAGATGCTCGGGGAGCCCGGGTCGATCAATGTGCGCGGCCAGCCGTTCGTGCAATTCATCTCGAACACCTCGATACGCCCCGTCGGCGAAACGGTTCACGCGTTGTAGGGGGTCGTCGGCCAGAACGTAAAGTTCGCCTTCCGATCCGTCGTGCACCGTTCCCGGCAAGTATTCGGTGTAGAGATAGTCCTTCGTCACGACACTTCGCACGTGCACATCGACTCCGAAAAGAGCCGAGTCCCATTCCGTAATCGACTGGTCGAGTCCTTGCGCGGCCGCCGCATCGTCACTCTGCGGCAACGGACCACCTTCGAGCCACTCCGCCCGTGGAGCACCGGCGACATCGAGAAACGTCGCGGCCAGAGAAACCAAATTGACGGGAGTGTTCACCACTGCGGGTGCGATTCCCGCCGATTTCGCCGGTCGCCAAATGAGTGGCAGACGCATCAACGAGTCGACATGGTAGGGACCCTTGAAGAGGAGCCCAAAGTCACCCTGGAACTCTCCGTGGTCCGTCGTGAAGATGATGTCCACGTCATCACCCCAACCTCGGTCCTCGATGGTTCGCATAACTCGTCCGATAGCTTCGTCAATCAACTCGACTTCGACCGCGTTCAGTGCATTCACCTCCCGCACTTGATCGGCGGTCAACGTGGCGGGCACCCACTTGTTGGGCGCCTCGTAGTTGCTCACAAGTTTTCCGTCGTACCACAGACGCCAGTGGCGAGCCTTCTGGTCCAAGAGGGCCTCACGTTCAGAGGCGGTTGTCGGGTAGTTCTCGGGCACGTCAACATCACGCCAGTTGACGCGTCCGATCTCGGACTGCGGCGGATCCCAGGGGTGATGCGGATCGGGGAAACTCATCCAACAAAACCAGTCGTCGCCGGCGTCGACGGAGTTCAGCCATTCAATCGTTCGCTCGGCCACCCAATCCGTGTGGTACCACTCGCGCGGAATGCTGTTGAATTTGACCTGTGGAGCACCAGAATCTCCGCCACCTTCAGCAGACACGTTGAGATCCCCGTCAAGAACGGGAAAGAAACCACCCAATGCCTCCGGGTGATTCGCTTGCAGCCATTTGGCGTAGTGCAGCGGACCCATTGCTCCGTGCGTAGCGAATTCGAGATGATCAAATCCACGATGAGGACCACGGCGTCCGTCGAACCACGGTTGCTCAATGGTGGGTATGCCCAATGATGCCAACGAGTTCTCCGCAAATCGACCGAACGGATCGAGGAAGGGTTCGAAATGAGCCTTGCCGATCAGTGCGGTGCGGTAACCCTCGTCGTGGAGGTTTTCTGCGACCGAGGGCGCATCCACGGCCAGGGGAACGCCGTTCATCCACGCGCCGTGTCGTGTCGGGTATTGGCCCGTCAACATCGAAGCCCTCGACGGCATGCACACCACCGACGTCGGTTGGCAGCGTGTGTAGCGAATTCCTTCGGCCGCCAAAGCGTCGACCACTGGCGTGCGTGACAAGATGCCACCGTTGCACGCCAAGGTGTCGTATCGCTGCTGGTCGGTCGTGATGAAGAGAATCTTGCGGGCCATCTAGGCCTCCTTCTGTGCCAAGGCGAGTCGTTCAATCTCAATGAGAGCCCCATAGGTGCCCCCACCGATGACTAGGGCGAGCACGTCGGGATCCGAATCAGTCGAGTACACGCACAGAGAATCACTTTCGCCCAGCTCGATCACGTCGATCGTGCCCCGATGGAATCGGTAAATCGGTGCGGTGATCTGGTACTGGAAGCGCCGAATCAAGGGATCGATCGTCAGAATCCTTTCCGGCATCTCAATGCCGGAAGCCAACCGGATGACACGCGTCATGCCGTCGACGGTGCAGGACGTGATTCCTGGGAACCAGTCTGAGATGGACTCGGGCGTGCCGACGATCTCCCACACAACATCCGCGGGCGCCGCAATACGCCGTTCAAATCGAATCGTGGCCACAGCCCGTCTCCTCCGGTGGTACGGCGAACATTGTGTCACCATTTTTGACAATAGGTGAGCCCTAGAGTGGTTTTGTGCGTGATCTCGTGGGACTCGATCTCCCTCTTGGTCCCCAACTCTTCGATGAGCTGCGGCGCTGTTTTGACCGCGGCGAAGCAGTGACCGTGCTGGATCAACGCTTGCGAGACCCACGACGCGACGAAATGCTCAAGGTGGTTGCTCCCACGGTGATCGTTGACGAATCTGGTCTTCGACATCGCTGGGAAGGATTGCCGGTCGAAGACGGTGACGGGCTGGTGGTCACGACCTCGGGGACGAGCGGGACGCCAAAAGCGGCCATCTTGACGTGGGCGGCGGTCCTCGCCTCCGCGGAGCGAACAATGACCGCCCTCCAACGTGAACGACGGACGGTGTGGAATGCCTGCCTGCCCGCGACCCACGTGGGGGGTTTCGCCGTCCTCGCCCGAGCCCTGCTGACCGACGCGTCCCTGTACTTCGGTGATCCTGACGATCTCGCGTCGGGAGCGACCAACGGGGCCACGCACGTGGCCGTCGTTCGCACGCAACTCCACCGAGCGGACTTGTCGGCCTACGACGTGGTACTTCTCGGTGGAGGACCACCACCGGCTCTTCGACCCACGAACGTCGTGACGACGTGGGGCATGACCGAGACTGGTTCTGGCGTCGTGTACGACGGGCGTCCGTTGCCCGACGTTCGACTCGCCGAACGAGACGGTGAGATCCTGGTCGCCTCACCGACTTTGCTGCGCGCGTATCGACACTCGCCCGCACCGTTCGTCACGGGTCCCGACGGGGCGGATGATTGGTTTCCCACCGGGGACGCCGGAACTTTCGAAAATGGTCGACTCACGATCCGGGGTCGCATGGGCTTTGTCATCACGACCGGAGGAGAAAAGGTGTGGCCCGATGACTTGGAGGGCGCACTACGAACACTTCCCGACATTGACGACGTCGCGGTCGCCGGTGCCGACGACGACGAGTGGGGCCAACGCATCGTGGCGTTCGTTGTTACTTCGTCCCTTAACAACGCCCTGTGGGATCAGTGCCGCGAAGCTGCGGCCACCGCTCTCGGTCCATGGGCCAAACCCAAGGAATTCCGTCGCGTTGCCGCGCTACCTCGAACGTCCAACGGCAAATTGCGACGTGACGAAATCGCCCACTGGGTCTAGCCCACGCCGCCAGTGGGTTGGTTCACGGTGCCTCCATCAACGACGATGGTTTGTCCAGTGACCCACGAACTCGCATCGCTGAGAAGGGACAAGGCGACGGTCGCGATGTCGTCTGGTTCACCGAGGCGTCGCAACGGGATGTGTCGAGCAATGGATTCTTCATGGTTCTCCCATAGCCCTCGCGCGAGCTCCGTGCGCACGAGGCCGGGGGCGAGAGCATTGACGCGCACGCTGGGCGCGAGTTCCCACGCCAATTGGCGCGTGAGGTGGATGACGGCCGCTTTGGTGACGTTGTACCACCCGATACCGGGCTCGGGGCCGAGGCCACCAATTGACGCAATGTTGAGAACGACGCCACCGTGCTCCTTCATCCAGCGACGCCACGCCGCACGGGTGTGGGACAAGACGGAGCCCACGTTCGTGTCAAAAGTCTTCTTCATCCTCTCGTCATCAATCTCGACCGTCGGACCAAAATACGGGTTGGTCGCCGCATTGTTCACCAATATGTCCACCGCACCGAAGCGCTCAATAGTCGTCGCGATAAGTCGCTCGGCATCCTCAGTACGACCCACGTGCGCCACGCAATAGGCGACGCGGTCGCCATGTTCGGACAACGACGCCGCGGCGGACTTCAGGTTCTCTTCGCTGCGGCTAGAGAGCATCACCGAACCGCCCGCTTCAGCGATCCGCGCCGCGATGGCGAGACCAATCCCCCGTGACCCTCCGGTCACCACCGCCACCTTGTTGTCCAATCGTATCTCCATACCAATGAAGATTATGAGGGCTCGGTCGCCGTCGTCATCATGCTGAGCGAGATCACGTCATCGACGCGAACGAAGCCCAATCGTTGATACACGCCATTACTGGTCGGGTTATCAGCGTCCGCATACAACATCGCCGACGATCCCGACGTCGTAATCTCACGACACACAGCGGCCGTGACACCCGCCGCGAAGCCGCGACCTCGGTGAGGGCCGGGCGTGTAGACCGGACCGATCCGAGTAATCGCGCCTGAGGGTGTAGCTACCGCGCTGGCGTACCCGGCGAGAGAGACAGGCAGTCCGTTATCGAGCCACAGCCAAAAAGAACCCTGGGCGAGACGCGCACGATTTCCTTCAAGCGAGACGTGCGGTATGTCCAATTCGTCATGGAAGTCCTGGACCCACTTCAGAACGATGTCTTCATCGGCGAGGTCGGCGCGGCGGGCGGCGCCAGGAACCTCCGGAGTTCGCAACTCCTCTAGTACGTAGACCACATCACGACGTGTGAGGTGAGCCTCGCGTCGAGAGCCGTTCGACGACGTTGACTGATACCCCACCAGCGCCGCCTTCACGACATGTTCGGGACCATTGAAACCTTCGGTGTCATCGTCGCCTTGTGCCACTCTCGCGCCGACAAGTTGCGCTGCTGCCGCGGGACCCGGCCCGAGGGACACGGGATGCGGCGCAGTTCGCATTGCCGCGAGGATCACCTCGTCGTACTCCTCGACGACCCACCATCGATGGTGATCGTACGTCCGTACACCGTCGGCCACCGAGAGCGCAACGGAACCAATGACGTTGGTGAGCCACGGGTTTCGCTCTCGATACGTTTCCGTTCTCTCCAGAAAGCTCGTGGCGTCAATGCATTCGACGAGTTTCATGGCGCGACATTACAACGTGGCGATTCCGACCCTCAGTAGGGTGGCGTCATGACCGATACCCCTCGCTATCACCGAGTTGCTGACGGATTCTCTCGTGCGGTGGAGTCCATCCACGAGGACCAATGGGCGCTGCCGACACCGGATGATGAGTGGGACGTGACCGCTCTTGTGGCCCACGTGATCGGCGTGCATCGTCGCGTCGCCGCGATGGTGGAGCCCGCCCAAACGACCGACGTCGGAGACGACGAAGATTTGCGCCTGGCGTGGCAGCAGGCAACGGCCACCATTGTGCGACTCATTGCGGACCGTGATTTCGCGAGCACACTTGTCCCTTCGCGCGGCGGCGAACAAGCCTTCGGCGCCCTAGTGGCTGGTTTGTTGTGTGCGGACACTCTGTGCCACACGTGGGATCTGGCGCGCGCCATCGGCGCCGACGAGACTCTCGACAAAGAAGCAGTTCAATCTGCGCACCGCCGACTTCGAGACGCCGGGGACGCCATCCGCGTTCCTGGAGGGTTTGCCGCGGCGATCGAGCCGGCACCCAACGCCTCGGCACAAACCAAGTTTCTTAACTTCACGGGACGACGCGTCTAGCTATCGAAGTTCACGATCCTCCGCGAGAGCGGCCATGGTGCGGAGCGCGATCTCGCCAAAGCCCGCGCGACCCTCGTGCGCGATGGCGAGAAAGAACAAGCAATACAGAACCGCCCACGCGCCCGCACGGTGACGCGTGTCGTCGTCGCATTGGTACACATCCCACAAAATGCGTCGTTCCGAATCGTCGAAAATCATCCACGCGCTCACCAAGTCACCCGCGGGATCACCAGAGGTGAGATCACCGAAGTCGATGATGCCCACGATTTCGCCACTGCGGCCTATCACGTTTGCCGGATGCAAATCGCCATGAATCCACAGTGGTTCACCCGAGAACGGTGTCGCCGTGAGGCCGTCGTCCCATATGCGACGCAGACGATCATCGTGTTGCGAAGAAACGTGTTCGTGCCACCGGCGCTCAAAGTCGTCCTCGCGATGAGCAAGCGGAATGCCCCGCAGAGGATTTCGCGGAGCTTTGGACGGCGCCACGACGTGTAACGATCGCCAAAACGCGCCAACCCGCTCAGCGTTGATTTTCGACGACGTCAAGAATGATTGATCGCCCGATTCGCCGCCGATGCGTCGGACAACCGACCACGGGAAAGGAAAGGTCGCGTCAGCGACACCAAAGTAAAGGGGTTCAGGCACCGGCAACGTCAGTCGGGACACCAAATGTGGCAACCACTCCTGTTCGTGACCCAGGAGCGTGGCTCCGGCGGAATGCCGAGGAAGTCTCACCACCAGGTCATCTCCCAGAGCGAACGAGACGTTGTCGAAACCTTCACCTAACTTCGACGTACTGAGATGGCGCCACTGCGGACAGTGTTCACGAATGAGCTGCAACACAGTGGCCTCAGTGACGTGGACGGAAGCGGGCGGAATAACCACGATGTAGCTTTAGCAGAGCTCGCTGCGGCCAACGCAGTCCGGACGGTCACTACTCTTGTTTGGTGCCCAATCGACTCGCCGCGGCGACAAGTTCGTACCTCCAACAACACGCCGACAACCCCGTGGATTGGTACGAATGGGGGGACGAAGCCTTTGCCCGGGCGCGAGAACTCGATCGTCCCATTTTTCTCTCCATTGGTTACGCCGCGTGTCACTGGTGTCACGTGATGGCCCACGAAAGCTTTGAGAACCGCGAGATCGCCGAGCAATTGAACGAAGACTTTGTAGCGATCAAGGTCGACCGCGAAGAGAGACCCGATGTCGACGCCGTCTACATGGCAGCCACCCAGTCCGTGAGTGGCCATGGTGGGTGGCCGATGTCGGTCTTTCTCACTCCGGACGGGCGAGCATTCATGGCGGGGACGTACTACCCACCAACAGATCGAGGCGGCCAACCGGGATTTCCTCGGTTGCTCTCGGCCATGTCGGACGCCTGGCGAAGTCAGCGGGCGGCGGTGCACGAGCAGGCGACGCAGATCGAAAAAGCCATCGAACGAGATCTGCGATTCGTCGATCACGTCGTGGCGGCCGCCCCCACCCGAAGTGTCGCGACCGTGTCCGACGCACTCGTCGAGCACCTCATTGCTCGAGTTGACGATGACGGTGGATTCGGACCTGCGCCGAAATTTCCACGACCGAGTTACGTCGAAGCATTGCTCGTGGCGTGGAGCGAGCCTCGCGCTCGAGCCGCCGTTCATCGCACGCTCGATGCGATGTCCCGCCGTGGTCTCTACGACCACATTCGCGGCGGCTTCGCTCGCTACAGCGTTGACGCACGATGGCACGTGCCTCACTTCGAAAAGATGCTGAGCGACCAAGCGTTGCTCGCAATGGCGTATTTGCGCGCCGACCGAGCGGCCGGAGGAGGCACACCGTGGGCCACGGTCGCCCTAGAAACATTGCGCTTCGTGCGCGATGATCTGCGTGTCGACGCCGGGTACGCCTCAAGCCTCGACGCTGACAGCGACGGTGTCGAAGGTGCCCACGTCACGTGGACCCGAGATGACGTGGCGGCGGCCCTCGCGAGCGCGGGACGACTCGAACTGCTCGACGAAGCGTGTGCGCGATGGCGTATCAATAGTGACGAAATGTTTGAAGGTCGTTCTATCCCCCAATTGGCCGACAGTGAAGACTTCGCTACTCCCCCGCACCTTCTTGCGGCACTCGACGCTCTTCGTGTGGCTCGGGCGCAACGACCTCAACCCAGTCGCGACAACAAGGTCGTTCTCGAATGGAACGCGATGTTCGCCGCCGCGTGCTTCGAAAGTGGATCCAGAGACTTTGTTCAATTGGGTGCGGAGACCTTGTGGAACCTCGGCACCACGCACCACGAGAACGGCCGCTGGTATCGCACGGAGACACGCACGGCACAGGCCACCGCTGCCGATATCGCGTGGCTGCTCGAAGCGACGTTGAGCGCCTTCGAGGCAACGGGCGACGACGCGTGGCTGGTCAAGGCGCCCGACCTCGTCACGTACCTTCTGGATCACTACTGGGATGGCGAGCGACCAACGGCGTCGTCGCCGAGTCGCGGTGGAGGCGTTTTTACGACCGCGAACTCCGTAGAGGATCTCGCCTATCGACCCAAAGAGATATTCGATGGTGCGACACCTTCCGCGCACGCCGTGGTAGCGACGGCGTTCGCGAAGTTTGCTCGCCTCACCGATGACGCGGACGCGGACGCCGTGGTGTCACGACTGCTGGAACTCGCTGGTCCCTTACTCGACGAACACCCTGCCGCAGTTCCTGATCTCGTGAGGGCGTACGGATTTTTTGCGTCGGGCCGCGACATTGTGATTCCCGGCGACCGAGCTCCGTGGTCCGATCTCCTACGATCTGTCTTCGTGCCGTTCTCCCTCGTTGTCTCCGGCTACGGCTCGTCGAGTTTGCTCGCGAATCGCGAGGAAGGTTGGGCGTACCTCTGCGAGTCTCGCGTGTGCCAACTTCCCGTCCGAACCCCCGTCGAGTTACGCCGGCAAATTGAAGCATTGGAAATCCGCTAATGGTCAGTTTGCGACGGGAGGTTGCCTCGGTGGAAACCCGGCGATTCGTGAAGGAACTCCCCCGGCGCCCTCTGCTCGAACTCACGCCCGGTTCGTTGAACTACGGCTTGGTTCTGGGCTCCACTCGCGAGGACACCACGGTCGTTGATCTCGTCAGTGGCGCCATTGTGCGATGGCGAATTCCTTGGCCCGCAGGCGTGGACACCGACCTATCCCTCTTCGACGTCGTCGAAGGACACCTTGCTGACGACCTCGAACTCGATGACTTGGCCCAACCCGAGGCCGTGACGCTCGCCAGTTTGCCGCGTCAGATCGGCAAATTGCGAGGACGCCGAGTGCGCCACCTGCTCGCCAGCCTCCAAACACCATCCGACGGACCGCTCTTTGGTTTTCGTGGACCTTCCGCTCCCTACTGGGAGTTTCGCGGTGATCGGCCGAGCGTGGCCCTAATCGTTGCGGATCGAGGACCCCAGCTGCTTCGCCGTCGTGAGGATAACTCCACGTGGGTTCGATTCGGGTGGGACCGGGACGACGTGTGGCTGCTGTGTGAAGATCCTCACGCGACCCGAGCTCTGGACGCGGCGCGACGAGAAATGCTCTCCGGCAAAGACTTGGCGATCGCGCTGGGATTCCGTCCCACGTACGTCCTCACGACTCTCAGTGCGCCGATCGACGGACACTGCTACAAAGTCTGCACGGGCCTCTTGCCGCGAGGCTAATTACTTCGGCAGTTTGCCGCTGGCCAGCGCTTCGGCCATTGCCCAACCGAACACGACGAGGCGCTCTCCCTTTTCGGCGCGGACGCCCTTGAAGGATTCGTTCGCTCCCTCGGGAATTGCGGCCTTAGCGACGACATAGTCAAGTCCGCCCACCGGGCGGCCGTCGTCGATCGCCATCACGAATGTCTTGTCGTCAATGGCCTTTTCGGAGCCGAATCGCTTGGCGAGGCGTCGCCCCCACGCGCGGTCCTCGCCCGTGGGCTTGTAATCAGGCCGAGGAACGATGTCCTCGAGGCCCTGGAACGCACGAAATCCGTCAGCCGTTGTTAAGCGAGTGCCGAGAAGAACGTCTTCGTCCGGAAACGCCAGCAAGGCGCGACGGAATTGGTCGTGCAAGAGAACTTTCAGAGTTTGGTCACTCTTTTGGTTTCTGTCGACGAGGGCCGTTCCCACCAAGAGTGACGGTGTCCCCCCGATGCGCTCGAGCGTGCAGAACGAGTAGCCGCGCAGCTTGTTCCCTTCGCGCGCCTGAGAAACGAGGACCCACTGGTCCTTTTGTTCGGTGAGGAACGCCACGTCAAAATACGGAGCCCGTCCGAGGCACAGTTCTGCCATCTCGACGATCTCAACTTCCGTCAGGGCCGTGGTGTCCTTAGTCGTGACCGTCATCGCCATAGTTGACCATTCTACGGGAAATTGGGTGCCGCCCAAAATCCCTAGGAACTGACGATGTTTTGCCCGAAGGCGGCTTTGAGTTCGGCCACGGCCGTGCGGGGATTGACGTTGAATTCGGGGCCGAGCCGGAAGGATTTCGCGTCACCCGCCGCCTCAACGATAACCGCCGTGGAACCCGCATTAGCTACCAAAATTGACTTCAACCGGCTGATCCCGGCCGGGTTGAGATGACTATCGTCCAAGCACACGCGCAACACTTCGTCCGCCGTCGCGACGAGATGTGGGCGACGTATCTCCTGGGCGGTAAATCGAACTTGTTCGTCACGCTGCTCGAGTCGGCCCTTGATGACCACGACGTTGTCTTTCGCGAGGAGCGCCCCGGCGGCCGAAAACGCCTTAGCGAACACCATCACTTCGAGAGAACCACCGAGGTCCTCGACCACCACCCGCGCAAAGTTTTCTCCCCGCTTCGATGTCTTGAGTTGCACTTCGCTCAGAACGCCACCAATGGTGAAAAATTCGCCGCGCTCACCAATCTCATCGGCTCGCTCACGCGCTTCGGAAATGGTCCCGTCGGTACTACGGCGCAATTGGGCTTCCACGCCGAGTAGCGGGTGGTCGGACACGTAGAGTCCCAACATTTCGCGTTCGAACGCCAAGAGAGTGGTCTTATCGAATTCGCTGACAGGAACCGAGATCTCGGTGCCCTCCCAGTCATCGCCCTTGCCTTCATCACCCATCGCGGCGAACAAGGTCGAGATTCCCACCGCGAGATCACGCCGACGTTCCAACGTCTTGTCAATCAGTTCGTTGACAACGAGTCCGAGGCCCTTACGTGATACGCCCAACGAATCAAAGGCCCCAGCTTTGATGAGTGATTCCATAGTGCGTCGATTCAATACCGCGGGGTCGACACGTCGCACGAAGTCGTAGATCGACGTGAACCGACCCGCGCTGTCGCGCTCGGCAACAATGCGATCCACCAGTGCCGTTCCAACGTTGCGCACGGCGGCGAGTCCAAAATTGATCGTGTTTTCCAACGTCAACGACGGCGTGAAGTCGCCGAAGGACTCGTTGACATCCGGCACCCGAACAGTGATGCCCATGGAGCGACATTCTGCGAGGTAGACCGCGGTCTTGTCCTTGTCGTCCTTAAAGGACGTGAGCAGCGCGGAGAGGTACTCGACGGGGTAATGAGTCTTGAGCCACGCATTCTGATACGCGACTAATGCGTAACCGTACGCGTGTGACTTGTTGAAGGCGTAATCGGCAAAAGGTTCGATCTTGTCGAAGAGGGCTTCGCCCAGCTCGCGCGTGTAACCACTGTTCGCAGCACCGTCGACAAATTTTGAGCGCTCCGCCTGAATCATTTCGCGGATCTTCTTGCCGCAGGCTTTTCGGAGATTGTCCGCCTCGGTCATTGAGTAGCCGGCGATCTTCTGGGCGACGCGCATGATGTCTTCTTGATAGATCATCAGCCCGTAGGTTTCGTCCAAAACGTCACGAAGATCGTCGTGATCAAAGGACACGTCTTGTCGTCCGTTCTTCCGATCGGCGTAATGGTTGTGAACGTTTTCGCCCATCGGTCCTGGTCGGTATAGAGCTACCAGAGCAGCCACGTCATCGAAGCTCGTCGGTCCGAGCTTGCGCATCAGGGCCCGCATGGGCGTTCCCTCGAGTTGGAAGACGCCAATTGAATTACCGCGCCGCAGCATCTCAAACACCGCGTCATCCGCGAGATCGATGTGGTCAATGTCGACCACAATGTCGCGGCGGAGTTTGATCATCTCAAGGGTCCGATCAATGATCGCGAGATTGCGGAGCCCGAGGAAGTCCATCTTGAGCAGACCCAATTTTTCGATGGCGTGCATCTCGAACTGCGTCACCGTCGGTGCATCATCGATCGAACCATTCGGTCCCGGTTTGCGCTGTACCGGGACGTACTCCATCACGGGTTCTTTGGTGATGACGACGGCCGCGGCATGAATACCGTCCTGGCGCCGCTTATCGACAAAACCCAGGGCCACGTCGATGGTTTTCTTCACGTCAGGATCCGACGCGTACATCTCGCGAAGTTCCGACGCCTCGGAGAAGCGATCCTCGAAACCGGGCGTCTTCTCCAGACAGGCTGCCAACGGGACATCTTTGCCCATCAGCAGAGGTGGCATGGCCTTGGCAACCTTGTCCCCCACCATCGGAGGAAACCCGAGCACGCGGGCGGCGTCGCGAACGGCGGCTCGTGCCTTAATAGTCGAGAAGGTGACGATCTGAGCCACGTGGTCGCTGCCGTAGCGCTCGGCGGCGTACTTGATCATTTCGCCGCGGTACCGTTCATCGAAGTCCATGTCGATGTCGGGCATTTGCTTTCGCCCGGGATTGAGAAAACGCTCGAAAATCAGACCGTAGCGGATGGGGTCTAGATCGACAATCTTGAGGCAATACGCCACGCAGCACCCGGCCGCGGACCCTCGACCTGGGCCGACACGAATCTTCGCCTCACGCGCAAAACGAATCAAGTCCCAGACCACGAGGAAATAGTCAGCGAAGCCCATGTCGATGATGACGCGCAGTTCGTAGTCAATCCGGTCGCGCACGGCGTCCGTCAACTGATCGCCGTAGCGTTCGCGCGCTCCCTGGTAGGTCAGTTCGCGTAGGTAGTGGTTGGCACTCTCGTTGTGGTCACCCTTGTCGTAGGCCTCGGGAATTGGAAATTCCGGAAGCGCGTCGTTGTCGAATTCGATCTCGACGTTGACTCGCTCGGCAATTGCCAACGTGTTATCGCACGCCTCGGGCACCTCGCGGAACAAGTACCGCATCTCACTGGCGGACTTGAGGTAGTGCTCGTTGCTTTGAAAACGGAATCGGTTCGGGTCCGCCACCAACGATCCCGTTCCAATACACAACAAGGCGTCGTGCATTTCAGCGTCGTCGTGCCCCACGTAGTGCAGATCGTTCGTCGCAAGGAGCGGCGCGTTGAGATCCTTCGCGATGGACAGAAGGTGGGGATTCGTGCGCACCTGTTCGGGAATCCCGTGGTCTTGTAATTCAATAAAGAAGTTGTCGCGACCAAAGATGCTCTGCAGGCGTCCCGCTAGCTCGAGGGCCTTTTGGTAATCATCTTGCAATAGCGCCTGCAGAACAACCCCACCTAGGCACCCGGACGTCGCGATGAGTCCCTTGGAATACCGCTCCAACAATTCCCAGTCCAAACGTGGCTTGTAGTAATAGCCCTCGAGGTACGCGAGCGACGAGGCGTGAATCAGGTTGCGGTACCCCTCGGTCGTTTCGGCCAAGAGAGTGAGGTGGTGGTAGAGCTTTTGTCCGCCATCGACGTCACCCCCGGTGTCGTCGATCTTTCCTCTTCGTGGTGGTCGATCGTGCCGCGAGTTCGCCGCCATATACGCCTCGAGGCCGATGATGGGCGTGACACCCAACTTGCGACAGGTCTCGTAGAACTCAATGACCCCGTACATGTTGCCGTGGTCGGTGATGCCAATCGCTCGTTGACCGTCGTTGATTGCGGCCTGGACCATTTCTTCAATTCGCGCCGCACCGTCGAGCATCGAATACTCGGTGTGGTTATGGAGATGGACAAAACCATCCGCAGCCACGGCGCCT
>Ga0208872_1000327_pt1 | contig 38378 bp, 30 predicted proteins | sample CryBogCBH12Aug08_FD_185508 | JGI IMG/M metagenome (GOLD analysis project Ga0208872, IMG submission 185508) | Freshwater microbial communities from Crystal Bog, Wisconsin, USA - CBH12Aug08 (SPAdes) | ecosystem: Environmental > Aquatic > Freshwater > Lake | place: Crystal Bog, Wisconsin, USA...
GACTGTGATTGAACTAGCATAGAGCCAGAAACGAGAGTCGAAGTCGAATGAAAGACTTGTAACTGACATATCTGAAGCTGAAGCCTGGATCTTATAACCAGCAATCTGGTATGACTGACCCTTGTAAACTGTTACGCCTGAAGGAGTTGTCCAAAGAGATGCTGCGAGAGTACCAGCGACACCAGAAGTTGTGATTCCGACTGGAGCTGATGTAGTTGAAAGGATTGACTCAGATTTCGAAATAGATGTTGATGTTGAATTCTTGTTAAGATTATTTAATATTAATCTTGTCTTAGGTCCAATAAAACCACTGTGTGGAAAAATACCCTTAGCCTTTTGAAAGGCCACAACAGCAGCCTTTGTCTGTGAACCAAAATTACCTTTTGAAATCAAACCTGACTCTATTGAAGAAATGTGAAAACCATTTTCTATTAGAATAGTCTGGAGGCGAACAACATCCTGACCTTTACTACCCAAATACAAGTCATTTGAGAAAGTAGTGCCCTGAGCAGAGACTGAAGAGACTAGTGTAAATAAAAATGATGTCGAAATTATTAAAATTTTTTTCATAAAAATATGCTTACAAAGATAAGGTTGTGACTATTAAATTATAGCATTTGTAATAAAGATTAGACATTAACTTATTAACAGTATGTTCCTATATATAATGTATATCTACTTTGCTAAAGCAGCCCTATCAACATAACTATAAGCTAATCTTGATATGTTTGATATTGCATTCGCTAAGGTCGGAAAATCTGCAGTTCCTTTGGTCATAACACATAGAAAATATGGATGATCTGGATAATAGATAATTCCACAATCATGAAGCTCTCTATTACTGACGACTCCACTTGGAAGATAATTTGTAAATTCACCAAATTTATGAGATACAATTGTCGTACTTGAGACACCAGAAACTATACCCTCTTTAAAGGTTGATAAAGATAATAATTGTAATGCTTGTTCTGATATATCATCAGAAAGATAGGAAGCGTTATAAAGAGCCCTCCATATATTTGAGTAAGAACGTGGAGACATAAAATCTTCATCAGATGAAGACGCTGTGGGTAATCTAAAAATCTTATAAAGTGATGTGAACTGATCAAATATCTTCTTATTCGACAACAAGGCTATATCCGAACCATTATCAGAATTTATAATCATGGACTCAATCAAATCCTGAATGGAATATGTACCTTTTTTCATATAATCATTAGGTGGATAATACTGAAGACTAGAGTCTGTAGGCTCATAACTTAATGTATCTAATATACCTATACTTTTATCTTGAATTAAATTTAAAGCAGCAATCATTGTTATGACTTTAAGCATACTGGACGGATGATACTTATCATTTTCATTTATACCAGTCCAATGACCTGTATTCATATCACGGAAATATACAGATATATCATCTATTTGATTCTTAGATTTAGCCAATTGGATATATTGATTTATAGATGATACTAAACCTTGATATTGACTCACATAAAAATCCTTATTGGTACCAACAAACAATAAAGGGTTAATAAAATGATAATTTATATCATCTTTTCTAATTTCTGTAAGATAGGATTGATTATTAATTGAAGTGTTGACCAAAATCTTAACTGATACAAAATAACCAATTAAACAACCTATAATTAGAATCCCAAATGAAAATATAATATAATATTTCTTTAATGTCTGAACAATCATAATAATTTTATACTACTTCAAACCTAAAAATGGTGCAAACAAAAAAACCGCCTTTCGGCGGTTTTTTTGTTCCAACATTGTAACCCGTTGGGAGGATACTGACTAAACTATACAATAACTATCTGACCCAAAAAGGTTAGATACTGAGTGTAGCGTAGAGAGCGTTAGCAATAGTTGAAGCTGTGAGTGATCCTCCTGTACCATAAGATGTAGTACCGTAGTTCAAACCAGTTATACTATATGTTCCACCAACAGTTCCTGGCATTGCAGAAACTGAGTTAGTAACAGTGAAGGTCTTTGTCTGACCTGGAGCAATATAGAAGTAACCAGGACCATCGTTTGTACTATCACTATCACGGAAGCTGAGGTTTGAAACAACTGATGCTGTATTTGTCTTACCAGCACCTGTAGTTGTAGTAGCTGTAACCGCTGTACTATATGTCTTACTAACATAGATAGGGTTATTACCTGCTGTCAAACTATAAGCAAATGTGAATTGTTCTGTTGAAGATGCTCCTTGGTTTGGAGTAACTGAACCAGGATTATATGCAAGACCACTAGCTGTAACACCTGAAGCTGAGAATGTCTGAGCGTTTGATGTCAATGTAACATTACTTGTTGGAATAGTGTTATATGTAGCATCAATAGCTGATATTCCTACTGAAGAGTTCAAACTTGTTGTGACATAAGTATTGTCATAATTGTTGTTTGTGTCTTGAGCAAGAGTAGCTGAGATAGAAACAGGAGTATAAACATCAGCAGCAAGAGGAATTGACAAGTTTGTGAATGTTGCTGAAGTTGCACTCAAGAGACTAGCTGAGTATGTCAAACCTGCCGCCTTGATCTGAACGTTTGAGAACAAACTTCCGATTGGTAGGGTTGATGAACTGATACTAAGACCAATTGTCAAACTCTGAAGTGTACCTGGCTGGTTCTGTGACTTGATGTCATAGATAGCTAGAGGAACGTTTTGAGTCTGAGCAGCTGTTGAAACCTGAACTGTTTGAATAGCTGGAGATGAAGGATCATTTGTTACGACAAGCTGTCCAACGTTTGTTCCCTGGAATGAGAATGAACGTGCTGAACCAACTGTCTCTGTATCTGTAACACCTGTACCGTCAACTGAACGGACCTGAGCCTGGATAACATTCAATGTTCCAGAAGCACGATCTGTAACACCTAGGAATGTTGCGCCGAGAGTCAAGTATTTTGACTGTGTAGCTTTAACAACTAGATTACTTACAGGAACGTTTATGCGGTAATCAGAACCAACTGTGAGCTCTGTGAAGTTTGAAGCGTTCAAGTTTGAAACTGAACCAACAACTGCACCTGTCTCATCAGTGACTGTGATTGAACTAGCATAGAGCCAGAAACGAGAGTCGAAGTCGAATGAAAGACTTGTAACTGACATATCTGAAGCTGAAGCCTGGATCTTATAACCAGCAATCTGGTATGACTGACCCTTGTAAGCTGTTACGCCTGAAGGAGTTGTCCAAAGAGATGCTGCGAGAGTACCAGCGACACCAGAAGTTGTGATTCCGACTGGAGCTGATGTTCCCTGACCTACTGGAGCTGGAACTGATGATACTGGAGCGAGAGCTGCAGAACCATTCAATACGCCACGAGTAAGAGGTCCTACGAAGCCAGTTGAAGGAAGACCCTTAGCTGTCTGGAAAGACTTAACAGCGGCCTTTGTCTGTGATCCGAAGTAACCTGTAGCACCTGCTGGAATGTTTTGACCAGCGTTGATAAGAGCTTGCTGAAGAGCAACGACATCTGCACCTTGTGAACCAACTGTTAGGTTAGCTGAGAAAGTGTATGCTGCTGCAACTGAAGCGAGAGCGAGAACCGCTACGCCTGTAACTAAGATAACTTTTTTCATATTGTAATTTAATAATTTAATAATAATTTTAATAATAACTGTAACACTTGTACGCTATACCACCTGCTTTTGACAGACGGTCGACGAGCGTACTTCTTTCCACATCTTCTATACATAATGTATCGGCACTATATAAAGAAGAGTTTGTGGGTACGACAAAGACTCGGACGATTCGATAACTTATTGAATTGTCAAAGTCCGTTACCCATTATAGCTTATAAGGGCTATATACGCCAAAAGGGCGCAATGTGGATAACTAAGCTATATTAGGGCATTTTAGGTAAAAAGTCAACCTAGGACCGAAACGGCTACTTTATACACTATTTTAGAGAATATCGACTCCACCTACGCTCACCTTCCTTCTTTATGACCCCCTTATCGACGAGTTCTATGAGCTCTCTTTGGATAGTCTTTTCACTGCAGTCTTTGATCACTTTTGAGAAGTCTTTTATGGTCAAATTACTCTGTCCTTTTAAGACGTTGATGATGTATTCCTGTCTTTGAGACTTCTTCTGTTGAGTAGCTACCTGTCCATTAGAAATGGCTTTAGAACTAGCGTTTGATGAGTGTCCTTTATGTCTTGAATCTTGTGTCTTGAATCTTGTGTCTTGGTCACTATTAAAACCAGAACTAAATAGACTTTGTGTCTTAAAGAATTGTTCTGATAGGACATAACCGGCACTCTCAGCACTCGCTGTTAGACGCTCCTTCAAGAGATTGACCACCTGATCTATCTCCCTAACCAATATCTTATGATTCATCTCTGAAATAAGGTGAGAAATATGACAAACATTCAGAAGTGAAATAGTCTCGAGAGCCGCTGTAAAGAGAGACTGGATGACTGAATTCTTATCACCCGGCAGAGAGCTAGAAGCCGTAAAGGACGAGCTCAGTAAATCCATACCCTTATCACGCAATTCCCACTTCATAGGTTCTTCGTCTTTTAGGAGACCTGAAACCAGATAAAGGGCAGATGTTATCTTCTCTGTCTTTTTAAAAATATATATAAGATAATCCTCACCAGAAAAGAAACCTAAAGACTTCCAGTTGAGTGGATCATTGAAAGCCGGTGTCTGGTTGTTGTCTATTGGATTCATGTTATGTCTCTTATTATTTTAGTGTCTCTTTTTGCTTGTCTGATATTGCCATTATAAGACATTGAAAAGACAATGCAAGTACTATTCAAGGTTTACGGTTCCTTCATCACACATATTTGACGAGAAAGAATATGGTGGTAGGATGTAAGTATACTCATGAAGCAATGGGCTTTATTCAGCCACTTGGGATTTAGGTGACTATATCCCCACAAGCCGAAAGTGAGTGTAACAAAACGATCACCATCACTGGTGGTCTTTTTGTATTTCACTAAATTTTTTCATTACACTGAAATATATTATTTTACTGGTTAGATACTTCTTTAAAATTACACGGACATTGGTACCGCTGATATCTTTTTGTAGCGCAAACAATTTCGTCTTTCCATTTTTTGCAAGCATAATATGATAAAAACCTTTTGAGTTAAAGATCACATCCTCTTTCAAACATGGACAATATACCTTACCGATAGTCTTATACCATCTTCTCCTATCCTCAAGCAGTAATTTATATGATTTATAATCCATCACATCAAGGCTATCAAACCGAAATAAAGAAAAGATAAAATAAAGTTAAAAAAACGATAAATTTTTGATAAAATTCTGATAAAATCCAGTTTCAGACTATATCCATCTTTTATCGTCAAACATGATATAATTTAGGTATAAAAATTATTTATTTGTATTTATTACTACCTATATCCCTTAAATCACATGGCTAAGAAAAAAGAAAATCAAGAAACCGTTATTGAAAAAGCGAAATTTTGGAACGACATGAAGGAAGAAACCACGCGGGCTATCCTCGCTATACTCTGTTTTCTAGTGACCCTCATCTCCCTACTCGCCTCATTTGGCAAAGCTGGCATCATCGGACTATACGGTTACCTCTTCTTCACCCGTATGTTTGGCATAGGCTATTTCCTCATCCCTCTCGTCTTTGCCATGATCGGTATCACACTCCTCCAAGGTCTTGAGAAGAAATTCCGTACATCTAAAACTATCGGCTCAATCATCTTCTTCCTATCATCCCTTGGCCTGATACACATCATAGGTATCACTGTCGGTACCATGAGTTCTCGCTACGCCGGAATATTTGGATACCTAGTCGCTGCCCCCCTCATAAAGATACTTGCGGTACCAGCGAGCTCCATCCTTCTCGGGGCATTGATCGTCATTTCTTTATTTATGATCTTCGAATGGCATATCACAGCTGAACAACTCAAATTCTGGACATGGTTTAAGAATCCAGAGATAGAATCTGAAAAGAGTAAGAAGAAACTGAAATCAGACAATGGTCAGAAAATGCTCATGGACGCCGAAGAAGAGGCTAACGTCGATGCTGCTCTAGCGGAAAATGCTCTTGCAAATGCTGAACTTCAAAAAAGTCTTGCGACAACAGCTAAAAAAGTTCCTGCCGAGATAAAACCTAAAAAGCCAGCGAAAAATGAATTTGGTGACGATATTGAAGAAGGTGCTTTTGCCACAACGATACAGGTCCCCCTCTTAAAACCCTTCACCGCCCCACCACTTTCCCTCCTTGAAAAGGATCGTGGCAAACCTGAAACTGGTGACATCAAAGCTACAGCCAACATCATCAAACGCACACTTCAAAACTTTGGTATCACAGTTGAAATGGATGAGATATCTATCGGTCCATCTGTTACTCGTTACGCTCTTAAACCCGCTGAAGGTGTCAAACTTTCACGTATCACCGGCCTCAACAACGACCTAGCTCTCGCTCTCGCGGCTCATCCTATCCGTATTGAAGCTCCTATCCCTGGTAAATCTCTCGTCGGTATAGAAGTTCCAAATACAGCTAAAACTACAGTTGGTCTGGCTACACTCCTCGGTTCGAGTGATTATCAAGGTTCAGAGAAACCTCTTATGGTCTCTCTTGGAAAAGACATCACCGGTAAGGCTCATTTTGCCAACTTAGCAAAATCACCTCACGCCCTCATCGCTGGTGCCACCGGTTCTGGTAAATCCGTCACTATACACGCACTCATAACCTCTCTCCTTTACCGAAACTCTCCAGAGAATCTTCGCTTTATCATGATCGATCCAAAGCGTGTTGAGCTCACTTTGTATAATAAAATTCCTCATCTCTTAACTCCTGTTATCACCGATCCAAAGAAATCCATCCTCTCTCTCAAATGGGCTGGTAAAGAGATGGCGCGTCGTTACGATATCCTCGAAAAGAATTCCGTTCAAAACATCGAGTCTTACCACAAGACAGTTTTGGAGCCAGCTGTACAACAACTTAAAAAAGAGACTGATGATGAGACGAGAGCAGAACTTGGTTCAAAACTCCCTGAGACTATGCCTTACATCGTCATAGTCATAGATGAATTGGCTGATATCATGCAGACATACCCACGCGAGCTTGAGTCTGCCATCGTCCGCCTAGCTCAGATGAGTCGTGCTGTCGGTATTCACCTCATCATCTCAACACAACGTCCAAGTGTGAATGTCATCACAGGTCTCATCAAAGCCAATATCCCTACTCGTGTCGCCCTCCAAGTTGCCTCACAGATAGACTCACGTACCATCCTCGACCAACCAGGTGCAGAAAAACTCCTTGGTGCCGGTGATATGCTCTATCTCGGTGGCGAAATGGCAAAACCAGTTCGTCTTCAGTCAGCGTTCATCTCTGAATCTGAAGTTAAACGTGTCGTAAAATTCCTTCATGAACAATACAAAGATGAGATCATGAGCGAGATCAATCTCGGGGCACCGACTCCAGAAGCGGGATCTGGAGCAGCTTTCAGTCCTAACTCCGCCTTTGGATCTGATATGAATCTAGACAGCAGTTCACTCGATGATGAAGACGATATGTATGAACCCGCTAGAGAAGCCGTCATAGCAGCTGGAAAAGCTTCGACTTCATATATTCAACGCAAACTCGGTATCGGTTATTCACGTGCCGCAAAACTTATGGATATGCTAGAAGAACACGGAGTCATCGGACCAGCGAACGGCTCAAAGCCACGTGAGATCATAGGAGGAGGAACGGCTGATACTCTTATAGAGAAAAGTAGTGCCGATATCAATTCGGATGAACCATCGTTTTAAAATTTGTTTGGAATTTAGAATTTAACCAAAATGAACCTAAACCGCACAGCCACTCTCCGACTCATCCGTTACGGCCTCGTAGCTCTCGGTTGTATTCTTATAGCTCTCTATGCCCTCTCAAGGTCTCTTAATTATATTCACGGACCGACCATAAACATATTTCAGCCTATAAACGGTTCTGCCATAGCATCTTCGACTGTCACCATCATTGGCCAAGCTTTGCGTGTAAATTCATTATCTTTAAATGGGAAAGGTGTGTTCATAGACGAAGCTGGTAATTTTAAAGAAACCCTACTCGTCTTCCCTGGCATGAACAATATCACTCTCTCTGCAAAAGATCAGTTTGGTCGATCCGTAAGTAAGCAGCTAGAGTTGGTTGGGGTTAATTAAAATGAGGTTAATTAGAAATTCTTATTATGATAGAATGAGCCTAATGCCGGAATGTAAAAGTATTAATCAACCTTAACCAAAATCAAAATGGCCCTAAATAAAAAAAATAAAGGTGACAGTAAAGAAGAAGCTCCAAAGAAAAATACCTCTGGCGGTATCTCTGATGCCCTAGACGCTATCCGTGCGAAATTCGGCGATGAATCCATAATGAAACTCGGTGACAAACCTCGTGTCGGTGTCGATGCTGTTCCAACAGGATCACTTGGCCTAGACGCTGCTCTCGGCATAGGTGGTATGCCTCGTGGACGTATTATAGAAATATTTGGCCCAGAATCTTCTGGTAAGACTACCCTCGCCCTCCACGTAGTCGCTGAAGCTCAGAAACTCGGTGGTGTTTGTGCTTATATCGACGCTGAACATGCCATGGATCCTGAATATGCAAAGAGACTTGGTGTAAAGATAGACGACCTCCTCATCTCACAACCAGATGCCGGTGAACAGGCTTTAGAAATAGTAGATAGTCTTATCCGTACCGGAAAGATGGATGTCGTTGTCATCGACTCAGTAGCAGCTCTCACACCACGCGCAGAGATCGAGGGAGATATGGGTGCGCACCATGTCGGTACTCAAGCACGCCTCATGTCACAAGCCCTCCGCAAGCTCACAGCTATCGTTGCAAAGAGTAAAACCATCGTCATCTTCATCAATCAGATCCGTATGCAGATCGGTGTCATGTTCGGCAATCCTGAGACTACCCCAGGTGGTAAGGCTCTAAAGTTCTATGCTTCAGTTCGTCTCGATATCCGTCGTATTGCTCAGATCAAAAAAGGTGAAGAGATCATGGGTGGTCGTGTCCGCGTCAAAGTCGTCAAAAACAAAGTCGCTGCCCCATTCAAACAAACAGAGTTCGACCTTATGTACAATGAAGGTATTTCTCAGGAAGGTGAAATCATCGCTCTTGGTGAAAAATTCGAACTCCTTACAAAATCAGGTTCTTCATATTCATATGGCGAAGTCAAACTCGGTCGTGGTTATGATGCTACGCGTCAATTCCTGAAAGAAAATACGGACGTCCGTGAAGAAATTTTGACTAAAATCCGCGAGAAATTGAAAGAAGCCTAGATATTTATCCCCATTGTAAATAAGACCATAAAAAGAGATAATAGTAAGTGATCACTTACTATTATTTTTGTGTATTTATTATTAAAAAACTGCTCTTATTAAAATAAAAAAATGAGAAAAATATCATTGTCACCATTAGCATCCTTGTCTACAAGTGCCTTTGTAGTCATTGTCGCCTTGTTCGGTTTTGTCGGATACACCGGAATAAATACAGCTCATGCTGACCTATCGGTCATCTCAAACCAGATCATCCATGGCGTCACCTTCACTACCGATAAATCCAAAGGATCATATGATATTCAATTCACCATTAACTCTGGCGGAATAGCTTCAAACGATTTCAAATACGGCATTGAGTTAGTACCTCTAAATGGTCAGAGTCCAGACTTCACAACCATAGCTGATGAAAAGGTCTATAGCCAGACATTGAGTCTGGGAGCAGGAAAAAGTATTGATGAAAATATTTCTTATACCCCACCAGCATTGAATGGAACATACCGCATGATGGTTGAAACAAAAAATAGTAGCGGTTTACCTCTTTCATCTGCTTTTGTTACTGACATCACGCTAAATGCTTCACAGACTCAGAAAGCCGGCATAACGATTGACCCTAAATCTTGTTTTCTAACTGTAGGTTCAGATGCCACGAAATATGATCTTATCCAAGGAGTGGATATATTACCAACAGAATCCCTCTTCCTTACTTGTACAGCTTCAAATATTTCAAAGACGAATGCAATCAATGGCACCGTTAACTTCATAACAGACAAACGCAATACTTTTGGTGATACTATCGCAAACGTTCCTCAAAAAAATGAAAATATAAGTCTAGGTGCTGGCCAAAGTAAAACTTTTAAAATCGAACTTCCAAAACCTATTGCACCACAAGCTTATGACACAATAGTTACAATCTCTACTGGAAATCCCGCAGATAGCTCCAACAATTCAAACCCAATCATTGCTCATTGGGTATTAGCTGGTGAAAGTGCAACTATTCAAAATGTATCTTTAGATAAATCTGCATATAAGCCAGGCAACAACGTAAACGTATCATTCTCATGGACAGGTTCAGCCAACTCTTTCGCTGGTGCAAGAAACAGTGCAACAGGCACACAAACAGAATCTTATACAGCAATTCTACAGATATGTGACAACTCTCAATCAATAAACCTAGATCCAAAGACTGGCTCTGGCCAAGCTCAATTGGCAATACCAGCCTCATGTAATAACCCTTACCTAACCATAAACATACTCGGTGGTTCTACGAATCTGGCCACATGGAATATGGTCATACCGATGGCTACAAGTTCAGCTTCTATGCAAAGTGGTGATATGTCTTCTGGCTTGATTAATTTTATTCAAGCCAACATTGTTCTTATCATCATCATTCTACTTCTTATCGTATTATTAATAATCTTTGGATATATGAAAAAAGCCGGTCTCATCACTGCTTTATTAATAGTTTCAGGTGTATCACTTTTGGGTGGACATACGGCGAGTGCACAAAACCTTAATGGTACGATTTATTATTTAATGACAAATTCATTAGATAAAAATGTTGCGTATTACTGTACTCAAAATAGTACATTCTTAACTAATGCTCTCAGTAATGCACTAAACAATCAAACATTATTTGATGGTGGTCAGACTTTACCAATACTTCAGCAACCAGTAGTGGTCTCTCAAGGCAACAGGTGGACACAAGGAGGAATAGCAGGAACTTGTATTACAGTTACAAACAATCAAAATGGAAACAATCCAAGCTCATATAGTTCGAATGGAGTTGATCAGAATGGTAATATAATTCTACAAAGTAGTTCAAAGTGGTCTACTATAAATGCAACTGGAACACCCATAACTTTCAATGAGTCTAGTCAATTCAGTGTCGTGGCCAATAACAACATCAGTTCATTTGAAAGCCAATCTGACGCAGCTATTTCAGCTTCTCCAAATAATCCTGTTGGTAGCCAATTAACTTCAAACCCTTCAACCACCGCAACAATAACTATTCCTAGAATACCATTACCTCAAGGTGCTGTATTTCCTTTTAATTCATTCTCATTCGTCGGTCGAACACTTCTTTATAACGGAAATACTCTTGTAGCAAAGTCTCCATGGACATCTATAAATATCTGGCTAAATCCACCTGCAGGTGGAATAGTTGAACTCCCTGGCGGAAGTGGAACTCTGCAAATGACAGATCCTGCAGATGGAAATCTTTACGCCTTTTCTTTTGCTATGACAAGTTCTGGTCCAGCATACAATCCTTCAACATCATTTTATCCTGGAGATACTATTTACTTGCAAAATCTATTGTTAGACGTTGTCCTATATTGTACAAATGGTTATAAATCAAACCTTTCTATGACATATCAAGTTCACCCTCAGTCAGTACCATTAGATACGTCTGGTACATGGACACCTGTTGTAGGTAACTATACGGTATTAAATAATCAGGTGCCAACAAGTGGTCAAGGTTACCTCCCAACAGTTAACACACCTTCTGCCCCATTAGCACCTGGTGATTACTATATGGATGTAAAACTTACCAGTCCTATAAACCTATACCATAGTTATGTGGACTATTCATATCAAGATGGTATCGTCAGAATCCCATTCACAATAAAATACTACCAAGTAAGCGCAAACAGTTTAATTGCTTCCCCAGACACCACATGCGCATTGAATGCAACAGCATCTTCTACCGTCGGAACAATATTGAAATGGGATAATTCAGTGAATCAAACATCTCCTTTCAACAGTTATATCGCTCAAGGATATAAAATGGGTTATAACGTCAAAAGATTGAAATACGGTGATACATCTACTACCACAGTCACGTCATTAGCACCAAACCAAGCATTTTCATCTAGTACAAACCAATCTTACACATTCAATGATACTGGCCTGTCACAATCCACGACCTATCAATACTGGATGGAATGGGTGCTATCAAAGGGTGGTCAACCAACTATAACCTTGCAAGACCCAAGTAGTGTCTATGCAGTCACTACACAATGTGGAGCAGTAGATCCAAATATTGGTGCAAATTCATGTAACATCTCTTCAAACGCAACCGGTTATCAATCACCTGGAACATCGACCATCCTTACATGGTCATCAAATGGTTACGATACATGTAAGATAAATAGTTCGAATGCAAGTTCTTCTGGAACTATGACAGTCAATCCAGCAGCTACAACTAATTATATATTGGACTGTTCACTAGCATCGAGTCCAACAGCGAATCATTGTCTATCAAATACCAGAATAGACGTAACCTCTGCTACAACAAGTAATTCAGTTATCAACCTAAGTGACATTTTGAAATGTGGAGCATACGACCAATCTGGCCACCAAGTTACGTCTGCAAATCAATACCAACAACTAACATGGAAGGTTATAAACAGTAGTGGTGGTCTAGCTGGAATAGCAAGTTCATGGACATTCACTGGTGGTGGAGCCAGCGTAACTTCTTCGACTGCCTCTGAACCAACGATGTCATTCTCAACAACTGGTAAGAAGATGGGCACAGCCTCGGTTGCTGGTGGATCATGTACAGCATCAGTCACCATCAGCAAGAATGTCCTAAAAGAGATCTAACAGTCTTACCTTTTTATCCTTTAACTTGATTCTTCCCCTGTTAACTTGCCTCAATCGGTAAAACCGGCTAGACTAGCCATACTTATAAATTAACCTTATTCAACATGTCTCTCCTCGAATACAGTGATGTCACCGAAAAGAAATATATAGTTATGGATGGTCAGCCTTATGAAGTCATATCTTCACACGTCTTCCGTAAACAACAGCGCAAACCGGTTAATGCAACAAAACTGAAAAACCTTATGACAGGCAAAGTCACCGAGTACTCTTTCCACGTATCAGACAAGGTTGAAGAAGCAGAAATAGACCATCGTGAAGTAAAATATCTCTACAATAGCCGTGGAGAATGGTGGTTTTCAGAGGTAGATGATCCTTCAAAGCGTTTTAAAGTCACAAATGAACAAGTGGGTCCACAAGCCAAGTTTATCAAGGCTAATACTGTCGTTACTCAACTCCTATTCCGTGATACGCCAATGGGCTTCAGATTCCCTATAACCGCAGAATTACGCGTTACAGAAGCTCCTCCAGGTATCAAGGGCGACACCGCTACTGGTGGTCAAAAGGTTATCACTCTGGAGACTGGTGCAACCATCAGCGCTCCCCTTTTCGTCAATGAAGGTGATGTCATCAAGATAAATACCGAGACTGGAGAATATCGAGAACGTGTTGGTAATAGCTTCCAGTAAAATCTTATATGAGAGAAATTTCCGCAAAAGATTTCTAGCAAGAAATCTTTGAGGACTAAGAAACCCCTTTGCAAAGGGGTTTCTGTGTTTCTCGAATGTAAGATTTTATTGGAAGCTAATTTGCGATGCAAGGAAGCTAGTTAGCAACATAAGGAAGCAAACCAAGGAATCTTGCACGCTTGATAGCAGTAGCTAGCTGGCGCTGATATGTTGCACTGATACCTGTTCTCTTGCGAGCGATCATACGTCCATGAGGATTGATAAACTTCTTCAAGATCTCTGTATCCTTATAATCGATATGCTTGATATTATGTTGATTAAAATAACACTGTTTTTTCATAAATTTAATGTAACTTATTTGAATTTTTAATTTGAAATCTATAATTTAGAACGGTATATCATCTGGGTTAATCTCTTCAGATGGATATTCTATCTTCTCCCCTGTCTCGATCACTGGCACTGACCCAGCATCTTTTCCACCCTTTACTTCACCACCGGTATTATTAGCACCAGTTGAACTTGCTCCAGCTCCTCCAGCACCTGGACGATTACCGAATTGAACAGTTTCTGCAACGATCTCTGTTCTATATTTCTTTTCATTATTCTGTTCCCAAGAACGAGTCTGGAGACGTCCTTCGATACAAGCCTGTGATCCTTTCTTTAAATACTGTGCAGCAAGTTCTGCTGTACGTCCAAAAACAACGACATTGTGGAACTCTGTTGTATCTTGACGATTTCCATCTTTATCTTTAAACGTACGATTTGTGGCCATGCCAAATGAACAGACTTTTAACCCTGATGGCAGAGCTTTGAGCTCTGGATCGCGAGTGAGGTTTCCGATGATAAATACTTTGTTTAGATACATAATGTTTAATTAATATTTTAATTTTTATGCCTCTTTAACCATCTCATCGATACTCTTATCCATCTCCTCAACGGAAGCAGGAGTAACTTCTTTCTTTTCTACATGCGATACCGCCTCTTCAGCCACCTTATCAGCAGGAGTCTTCTTGAAAGCGATTTCAGCTGCGATAGCTGGTGCGCGCTTACCGAGATAAGTACTCTCACGGACTGTGTTTGTTAAAAGCATACGTAATACTGAAGGGTGTATCTCTACAGACTTCTTGATATTCTCGATAACATCTGAAGCGACTTCAAACTTGATCCATCCAAAGTAAGCTTCATTATATTTTTCATAAGATCCACTCACATTTTTCTTGCGCATCTCATAGGCAAGCTTTATGCGGTGAGGCTCTTCAGAAGCGATCACTGTTGAACCGGCAGAATTTATAATCTTAGCAACAGCTTCTGCTTCAGAAGGAATCTTTTCCTCTGGAACATTTGATGCTAATAGATACCCTATCTCGTAAACTGACAAATTGTCAGCATGTGTGGCTTCACTCATAGTTTGTTTGTAACCAGTGATCCATTTGAGAATGATCTCTATGGAACCCTTTTTTGCCTTTTATTAAGCAAATTAGGGACTAATTACGATTAATTTGTAATACCGTGAGATTACCACGAAGTTTACTCCCCTGCAAGAGCACCTAGATGTTTGAAGGGCATATTAAAAATATCATACCGAGATAAAGAAAAGATAAAATAAAGTTAAAGAAACGATAAAATTTTGTTCAAAAAAGATTAAAATTTAACTAAAAAAACGATAAAATTATAGCCCGAAGAAATTTTTAGCGTTTTCTATCAATTTTCCGGCCACCACAACCTCTTCTCCACCTCGGATTCGCGCTATTGCTTTAACTGTGTCAATGACAAAAACGGGTTCATTTCTCTTACCACGATGTGGTGCCGGTGCCACAAAAGGACAATCCGTCTCTGACATTATTTGTGAAATTGGTGCCATTTTGATCAATTCATCATAATCACCTGTGAAAGTTATAACACCAGTAAATGAAACGCTATATCCGCGGCTTAAAATTTCTTCCAAATCTGAAGCTGTACCAGCAAAAAAATGAAAATTCGCCTTTACATCTGGGTATTTCTTCAATAAATTCAAAGCGTCCACATAAGCATTTCCAAACTTACTCACAGAGCCAGATAATTTACCGTTTCGCACATGCAACATGAGTGGCTTCCCTACTTTTTGCGCCAATATAATATGTTTCTCAAATATTTGTTTTTGTGAGGAAATTTCTCTAGCTGATTCAGTCCCACCATGATTGTTTTTTAAATGAAAATAATCCAAACCACACTCACCTATAGCAACAACTTTTGGATGCCTAGCTAAATGTTCGAGATTTTCAAATATTGAATCGCTACCTAAACCTTGAATTTGTAATTTCGAATCTTGAATCTCTTCGGTTGGGTGTATACCCACTGTCGCCCACATATGTTCATGTGAGGTTGCCAACTGAACAGCGCTAGTAGATGTCTCTATGTCAGTACCGACATTTATCATAGCTACACCAGACCCAAAAGCTCGTTCAATCACGACTCCTCTGTCGGTATCAAAGTCAGGAAAATTGACGTGACCATGAATATCTATGTATTTGAATGATTTTGACATTAAAATAAAGTTTAATGAGAAACTTACTTTCTCATAAAGAGTGGCTCTGCTGGAACTTTATTTAACTTGATACACCCTTGAATTTTTGCTGCCGTCTCTGGCATTATCACTTCCAAGTGCAAAGCTATATCCGCCAATCCTCTAACCAATTTCTCAATCAATTCCAACGCCTGAGCCTTTGTTGCTTCTACTTTCAATTTTTTGAATGGCTCTTCTTTCTGAATCATGCTGTCTAATACAGAGATTTTCTCCCAAACAACGTCGCAGGCTGATTTTATATCATAATGCTCAAGTGCATCTGTAAACTCTTTTGCCAGATCAGGCGAAACTGAGATCGGTTTTAGATTTGCTTCTGACATCTTCATGATACGACTAGTTAGATTTCCAACACCGTTCGCCAGATTTGCATTATAAGCTTCTTTAAATTTTTCTAAAGTGAAAGGACTATCTTCAAAAGGACTAACTTCACGAGCAACATAATAACGCAAAGCATCAGTTCCATACTCTTTAACTATATCGAGAGGATTCACAACATTACCTAAAGATTTTGACATCTTGATACCACCCTCACCTGTCACAAAACCGTTTATGATGACATTTTTAGAAGGCGTAAGACCTGCTGCCATGAGCATAGATTGCCACATTGCCGTTTGTTGGCGAAGATTATCCTTACCACAATACTGAACAACTCCACCTGTTTCGACCCACCATTTTTTGAAAGCACCAGGCTCTTTTTTCAAGGCGATCTCATCATCAGGCCAACCGATGGCTGAGATATAGTCGACGAGCGCATCAAACCAGACGTACATAACTTGAGTAGGATCACCTGGAACTGGTACACCCCAAGGCATCTTTGAGGCCAAGCGTGAGATACTAAAGTCTTCAAGTCCCCTCTCCACAAAAGCCCGGATCTCATTTTGACGAGTACTTGGAATCACGAAACCTGGTCGATTTTCATACAATTCTAAAAGCTTTTTTTGAAATGCACTAAATTTAAAGAAATAATTTTCTTCAGCAATGATTTCAAGCTCCTGTAATGGATGCAAAGAGCAACGACCATTCACCAACTCAGACTCCGTCTTTTCAAGTTCACAGCCAACACAATATTTTATAGAATAATTTTTCTTATAAATATATGGGCCATCCTGGGCTTTTTCACCATTTTCTTTAACCAAATTCCAAAAAGCCTGCGCGGCTAGGATATGGTGTTTGTCAGTTGTACGTATAAAATTGAACTTTATATCATCTACATTTGTCGCCATGCCAAGCATTGGTAAAATCTCTTTAAATTTTGCTGAAGCTTGATCGACATAAACCTGAGGATCTAGATTTAGTTGCTTAGCTTTTTGATAGACTTTGATACCATGTTCATCTGTACCAGTATTAAAAAATACATCAAACCCTGCAAGTTTTTTTGAACGAGCTATGAGATCAGCACGGATGAATTCGAGTGCATGACCTATATGTGGCTCAGCATTCACATAAGGGAGAGTGGTGGTGATATAAAAAGGCTTTTTATTAGACATATTTTCTTAACTTATTACTATTTTAATCCAATCGAAGTCTCTGTTGGATGCACTAATGTATTCTCTGCTTTCTTTCTTTTTTCGACATCATAAACATATTCCATGAGAGCCGCTGCCAGTGGAACCGCGATGATGGCACCGAGCATTCCTGCTAATTTTGCTCCAATCACAAGAGCGATGATAACTATGATCGGTGAAATTCCAACTATCTTCTTGACTACCAAAGGATAGAATAGCTGACTTTCAAATTGGTAAATGATCAGATATAAGCCAATGAGCAAGATGGCTGTGCCAGTACCACGATCTGAATATGCGACTAATATTGCTGGAACCGATGAAATGATAGGACCAAATATTGGTATGAGCTCAAATACACCAGCTAGAACCGCTAGGACCAAAGCGTGTGGTATACCCACGATAGTAAGTACGATATAGACTAAAATCCCAATCATAAACCCTAGTACTATCTGGCCTTGTAGCCAAGAACCGATCTTGCGACGAGCTCTACCCCACAGATTTATAACATAATCATGTCTATTTGATGGTGTTATTATCTTCAAGAAATTTTCGACTCCATCTTCCTGGACTACAAGATAGAAAGATAAGACTATTATTAAGAAAAATGAAAATACTCCACCAAAGATAAAGCTGGCAGTCTTGAATGCGCCGGCAGAAGTGCCTGTGATAGCTGATTGCAAACTACTGACCAGATCAGCGAGTGAAATAGTTGAAATGGCAGAACCAACACTAGGACCAATATTGATACCAAAATCTTGTATTGGACTCCAAATATCCTCGAGAGATATCTGGCGCGGTACACTTGATAGGAATGAAATAGCGTCATTGACCAATAATGGCATGAAGAAAACGAGTACCGTAGCAATGATGACAGCTAAAACCAAGTAGATGATTATCGCAGCAACAACTCGGTGTATATGCCACTTTCCCATACGTCTAACCAGTGGTTCTAGAGCTGAAGCTATGACTACAGCGGCCACAATGACCAATAATACGTCCCTCAAATAATAAAGTACGGCTATGACTATAGCTACCATGAAAAATCTGACTATTGTGCCAGTTGAAACTGACCATCTATTTTGAGTAGTATTCGGCATAAAAGTTAATTATAGGCCTAGTATAGCAGGAACGAGAGTCTGGGCAAGAGAGCTAAAACTTGAAATAATCTTTGAACTCATTACCGTCCTTAAGTCTACCAACTAGCGCCATGTTTAGGCTTTCATTAACAAATATTTCTTTAGCTAATCTCTGAACGTCTCCCGCAGTAACAGCATAAACTTTCTTCAGAGCATCTTCAGGTGATTCTATCTGCCCTGTCAGAATCTCTTTATGTCCACAATAATCAGCCCTTGCATCAGAAGTCTCTAGACTCAGCATCGTGATACCTGAAATATAATCCTTAACCTTCTGTAGCTCAGATTCAGGTACTAATTCGTCTTTCAGACGAACACACTCCCCTAATATACCAGTGATAGCTTCTTTAACACGAGAATTATCAACGCCTGCTGATATAGCTAATGCACCATGATCGGTTGATGAATCATCGGAAGCGCTTATGTAATAACAGATACCTAGTTCATTACGCATCTTTGAAAAGAGACGTGAACTCATCCCCTTTCCTAAGATAGCGGACAATACTCTTAAGGTTGGAATGCGTTTATCATTAACAGAAAAAGTTCTGACCCCTATGACTAGATGTGTCTGATCAGTCTCCTTGAAAAGAGTTTTTATCTGTGGCTCTGATTGTTTTTCTATAACTGCAAGTTTTGGTTTACCTGAACCAGCCTCTATCTTTCCAAAATAATTTTCAACATTTTTGATGATCTGACTTTCATCAAAAGAACCAGAAACAACGACTATAGTCGAATCACTCTTATAATGTACCTCTCTATATTTTACAACTTGCGCACGAGTACATGAGCGGATATTTTCTTCTGTACCTATGACTTTCCATCCAGCCGGTTGGTCCCCATACAAAACCTCTTCAAAAAGATGCCCAACAACACTATGTGGTAAATCTTTGTACATACGTATCTCTTCAATGATCACACCTTTTTCTTTTTCCATTTCATCTTTATCAATCAAAGGATTTAGATACATGTCTGACAAAATCTCAATTAAAGCATCACAACGTTTTGCATCAGCTTTACCATAATATCCAGTGTACTCTTGAGAAGTAAAGGCGTTATGTTCAGCGCCCATAGCGTCAAATTCACGTGAAATATCTATAGCATTTGGACGTTTAGTCGTACCTTTGAAAGTTAGATGCTCTAGGAAATGAGATATGCCATTTATTTCCTTTGTCTCATATTTAGAACCAGCTTCAACCAAGACCAAGACGGTGACAGACGGATTATCTATCATTGGTACAGTTATGACTCGTAGACCGTTTTTTAGAGTAGTTTTATTAAATTTCATGTGCTAACTGTAGCAGAGGCACCCTTGCTTTGTCGAATCTACTATCAATACGACCAAGACGATATTCCACACCTAGAATACGCTTATCAAGCTTAGCAAATGATAAATCATTCCCTTTGAAACCTACAGCAACCATACGAGCTAATTCATCAAACGATTCTTCTAAATCCGATTTTGTCGCCATGTCTTTAATATCATCTTTAGTAGCTAATTTACTAACAGCTAAACTTAACTCATCTTTTGTAGCTAATTTACTAACAGCTAAACTTAACTCATCTTTAGTAGCTAATTTACCGACGGCTAAACTCAACTCGTCTTTAGTAGCTAATTTACTAATTGATTCAGACATTAAATCTACTCTGTTAGACATTGAATCTACTCTGTCAGATAATAAACCTAATGTTCCTGATACCGATTCTAATCTTCCGGACACTGATTCTAATCTTCCTGATACCGATTCTAATGTAACTGCTACAGATTCAAGTGTGATTTTTTTATTTGTGTTTTCTTGTACCATATATCATTTATATAATTAAATTTAATAATAAAAATACGTTCGGCAGAGACGTACCAATTACTAATATTTTAGTCCTTATACAAATACGCACAAGCTCACAACACTATAAAAACGTTTCCTAATTTCATGTAAACAGGATTTCCCCACCTTCTTCGAGTTTTATAAACTCTATGCCATTTATCCCCAAGATTTTCTCTGGTAAGTTGTGGACAGTAGGTATACGAATAGCGTCATGTACCGGGAAAGCTTTTTTCGGCTTGATTTTTAGTGCATAGTCGATAGCTTCAGATATCTTCATCCATGGTCCAGCAACTGGAAGAGCCAAGATACCAATCTCTTTATCTATGAGAGTAAAAGCATCTCCTGGAAAAAAGAATTTGCGACTGACATTACCTGATTTTGTTTTTTCACCAATCTGCTCTTCGATTAAAAATCCGACATTAGACATAAGTGGCATAGACGAATGTAAAATTGCATGATTTTTTCCATAAGCCTCAATATGAACACCTTTCATATCAATAATATTCCCATGTTCCATTACATGATGTTCAATACCTTCTTTGGCAAGTATCGCGCCAACTGTATCGTTAGTAATAATCTCTACGTTTGGATGGTTCTTCAATAACTCTTTTAGTGATTCAACATGAAAATGATCTGTATGATCGTGGGTTATAAGAACAATATCAATCTTATTCACTTTAATGTGTTTCTCTACGCTATAGAAACCTGGATCTAGAAGGATACGACGTGAGTTCCATAATCCAGATTTATCATCGAAGACTTTTAGGTCTATGACCAGACAACAGTGTGCGAGTTTGTGTATCTTCATTTTACTTCATCAAATACCCAACAAGCTTATCAATTGTCACTCGTTCCTGCTTTCCACTGTCACGATCACGTACAGTTACTCCTGTACCCTTCTCAATAGTATCGAAATCCACTGTCACACAATATGGTGTACCGATCTCATCTTGACGACGATAGCGCTTGCCGATATTACCGTTATCGTCAAAAGTAACAGCCCCTAAACCACGTACAGAAAATTCTTTTCGAAGCATAGTGTAAATCTCTTGTGCTTTATCGATCAAAACTGGCTTATTTTTAAGCAACGGAAATACGGCCACACGATAAGGTGCAACTGCTGGTGCCAACTTCAAAAATACTCTCTTTTCTTTTTTAACATCACCTTCATTTTTTCCTTCTGAACTTTCCATCTCATCCTCATTGTAAGCATCACAAAGTACCGCCAAGACTGTTCTGTCTAAACCAAAAGAAGGCTCTATACAATGTGGAATAAATCTCTCTTTAGTTTCTTCATCATAATAAGATAAATCAACTTTACTAAATTCAGAATGTTTCTTCAGATCATAATCTGTACGATATGCCAAACCGTAGAGCTCTTTCCTACCAAAAGGCCAATCGAATTCAAAATCTATTGTACGCTTTGAATAAAAAGCTCGGTCTGCGTCTGCTATCTCTAGCTCGTGAACTTTGCTCTGTGTTAAACCGACGTCTTTTGTAAAAGCTTTCATCTCTTCACGAAAAACTTCGAAAGTTTTCTCCCAATCTTTTGGATTTATAAAATATTCTATTTCCATCTGTTCAAATTCACGAGCACGGAAAAGAAAATCACGTGGAGCAATCTCATTTCTAAAGGCCTTTCCCACTTGTGCGGTTCCGAAAGGTAGTTTCGGATGAAAAGTATCAAAGACATTCTTAAAATTTACGAACATACCCTGTGCTGTCTCTGGACGAAGATACGAGATAGAAGTCGCGTCTTCAGTAGCACCAACATGAGTTTTGAACATCATATTAAACTGACGAACATGTCCTAAAGAGTTACCATCCGGACTTTTTATACCCTTTTCTTTTATCTTCGCGTCCATATCTTCAAGCTTCAAACCTTTAACATCAACACCAGCATTTTCGAGTAAATGATCCGCACGATATCTCCTTTTAGTCTTTAAATCCTCAACGAGAGGATCGGCAAATCCGGCAACGTGACCAGTCGCCTCCCAGACGCGAGGATTCATCAATATGGCAGCATCGACTCCATACATATCGTCTCGAGATTCAACAAAACGTTTCCACCAAATCTTTCTTATATTATTTTTAAGCGCTACACCTAGAGGTCCATAATCCCATGTACCAGCTAAACCACCATATATTTCAGAACCTTGAAATATAAAACCACGCCTTTTACATAGCGAAATGAGCGACTCCATCGTGTCATTTCCCTTTTTTTCTTCTTTATTCATTTGGTCATTCTAGCCTAAACTGGAGTTTTTTTCTACTAGGTAGACATCATTGCACAACTGTCTCATCTCCACCTTTATAGCCTGGGTCCGTACTGAAACTAGAGGTCAGGTAATCTTGCTGACTAGTTAAACTAGAGCCCGTGAAGTTATCCGTTGCATTGAGTGTGGCTTGATTGATCAGTATTGGAGCAGAAGCAACTTGAGTGATACTTGGTTGGAATGAAACTTGGAAATCAACTTCCCTTCTTTTCGTAGAAGTATTTGTTGAATTAGGACTTATAGAACCAGCATTCCATGTGATCGTGCCTGTATTTTGATCATAAGTAACATTTTCAGTAGAAGGAGCGACTGCACCTAACCATTTAACATAAGGAGGTAATGTTGCTGTAACTATGGTATTACCAATCGCACTCGTTGTATTTGAAATGATCCAGACAACAGTATAAGTCGTCTTTTGCTCAGCTTTTGGTGGGATTGGTCCTGTGTTTGTAAATGGTCCAACCGTGCGAACAATACGTCCAGAAAGAGATATATTTGAAGCGACTTTAATATTTCTAGTAGTTACCGAAGAGAGTGAACCTGACACACCGGTTTCTTGTGTACGATCAGCTGTAATATTCGCTGATATGGTTATATTTGGATTGATCAACTGACTTCCAGAAGAACCTGAACTATTACTTGGAATTACCGTGAATGAGACGCTACCGTTTGCCCCAGCTGGTATCGAGGCTAGATCTGAATCAGTCTGTTGATTCCAAATGATTTTATTATTTGCTGAATCAAAATAACCAATATCAGGTTGAACTTTCATCTTATCGTAAGCTGTGCCAGATAGATCAACTGTTATAACAGCATTCGTGACAGCAACAGAAAGGTTATTAAACCAATTCAAAGCAACACTCTCTGGCATTCCAAAATTACCAACCACATCAGATGTTGTATTATCATTGTTAACACTCAAAGCTAAACTCATAAAAGGTTTTTCTAAGGCTACATCCTGTGTAACCGTGCCATATTGTGTACCAATAACACTTGCATTTGATGAACTCTGTGCGCCAACTGTGAAATGGAAAGTTCTTGTGTCATTATTCTCACCTTGAAGCTTTCCATGGATTACAACTGTTTGCTCCCCTCCAGGCGGTATATCACCTATCCTCCATGTCGCATTGTCTGACAAAGCTGTAATATTTGATGATATGTATGTGAATCCAAAAGGATAATCCGCTTTGAGTAAGACATTTTTCAATACGTCTTGAGAATTGGATTTCAAGGTAACCGTTATATCGAATTCTTGACCAGATGTAATGCTCGAAAATGATGAAGCTGTAAGAGATATAGGTGAAGAATTTATCAAAACATCATAAGTGGCGACCTTGGTGAATATGGCCGACGATCCTTTTATCTTATAAGTCAAAGTGGCAGTGATGGTCTTTTGCATGTTTTCTTCACCAAAGATAATGGCTGAGACTTTTGTAGAAGTTGATTGACCAACAGCTATGTCACCCAGTAACTGATCATATGATGTTAGTACCTTTGTTGGATCTTTTGAATCTGTAGCTCCTGCTGGAAAAGCAACAGACATATCGACGAGCTGTAAATCAGCATTGTTATTATTTGTCACTTTTACACCAAATGAAACTGGTTCACCTCCGGGTATAGATACTGGTCCACTGATAACAACATTTATATTATTTCCTGAAACTAGATTTGCCCCATTCAAGAAAAGATAAACCCCGACACCGACCGCTAGAACACAGAAGATAGCCGAACCAATTAAAAATTTATTGAGTATGGACATTGATCGATCTTTATACTCATCATTCAATGGAGTAGCCTCCGTAGGTTCCTCGGCCGGCTCGTCCCATTGTGACTTCACATCTGTATTAACATCAGAAAATCGCAACTTACGTCGAGTACGTACCTCTGGAGCGCCACGTGAATATAGTGACTTCTTTAATTCCTCAATACGATTTTTCTCTTCTTCTGGAGGCATTTGTTATATTATAGCGTCAAGTAATGATTCGTGGAAGCCACTGAATCCTTCTACCATATTTAAGACTTCGCTGGTAATTTATTATTTAACCCCATAAACATTTATCAGACTTATTTTCTTATACTTACTTAACTATATTAGCCACACCTGGACAAAATGCCCAATCTGCTTTTTTACCTTTTGAATCAATTACGGCCAAACCCATGTATTTTGAACCCACAGCGGTATATGACACGGTTTCAGAATCAGACGTACCAATAATAGAAGGATGGGTATCAGTTACATTAGTTGAACTATTATTCCAATAAAATGTATAAGGTCCAGTACCACCAGATACGACAGCGCTCCATTTCACATTTGATCCTATGTTCGCGGTTGAAGGTGTAGGTGCACAAGAAGATACTGTGGGAATATTTTGTGGTATCGGTGGAACAGTTACCGTGACAGGATTTGAGCAAAATGCCCAATCAACTTTCTGCCCCTTTGAGTCAATAACGGCTAGGCCCATATATTTAGTTCCGGATGCATTATATGTTACCGTTTCAGAATCAGAGGTACCGTTAACAGGAGTATGCGTATCAGTTACACCGGTGGCACTATTATTCCAATAAAATGTATATGGAGATACCCCATTAGACACAACGGCATTCCAGACGACATTATCCCCTGTTTTAGCCGAAGGCGATGCTGGATTACAAGACGCCGACATAGGCACTGGTTTACCTGTTATCAATGAAACTAATCTAGCCTGAACATCAGATACTTTTCCAACGACTATATAGGTAGTAAATTTCAAAGTACTCGTTGAGTATCCTAGTGGCACATCATAATTAACTGACCATTTAGAAATATTCGGAGAATTTACTGAATTCTGTGCGTAAGTCAGGTAATTAGCAGAACCAATACCTGCTGTAGGAGAACCTAGTGAACCATTACTTACTATATTCTGCAGAGAATAAATTCCCATCGCATAATTATTGTCTTGTGTTGAGTATATAATTGGATTTTTTGTCTTATAAAAATCATCCATAGAAGCACCATGACTCTGTGATATATCTTTTAGTGAAGAGCTCGCTGTTGCATTAACCAATTCATAATATTTACTAAAATCTTTTAATAAATATCCTGTTGGTGCCTCAATGGAAATACTTGGTGATATTCTATTGACCGGCTGTACTCCAAACCATATACCTTTATTACTAATATCTAGAGCTTTTTTAATATCAGTATCGATAGGAGGAACAGAGAGTGAAGCATCTATTTTTATCACATTTGGTAATCCGCTTGGAGCTACTGTTACCGTCTTAGAAAGTACATAGTTTGAGACAGCTCCACTATTAGCTGCTGGCGGGAAATTATGTGTCCCCGTTGAATCTGTCCATGTTGAAGGTGAGGATCCGGGCTTAATCCAAAAAGCCATTTTTGATACTGTATTTATTGTCTGTGCAGAAGTCGAAAATTGACTTAACAGACTACTTGTTAGTGTTGTTTGGGTTGTAGTGGCCCAAGGTGGTGCGACCATAGTATTTTGATCCAGAGCAAGATCGGTTGTGTGAGTGCCGTCTAAATTACGTAAATTATAATCATCATATCTTCCACCCGCTTCTGTTGGATTGTAACTTTCACCCAGACCATCAACACTCACTGCGTACTGTAAAGATGATCCGTGTCCAACATCATCGATGTATTGCTTTCCATTCCAAATCAAGGCACTGATTGCTCCTGCAAGATAGTTGGAAGTTACAACTTCGATACTTTTATCCTGACTATATACAAAAGAGTCACCATTAATACCATTATTTAAAGCTGAAAATACAGCGGCTTGCTGTACTGGATAAGATTTAATTGACTGATAATTTTTAGAAAAAACATACATACCCGCAACAATAATAAGTAATATAATAATAGTAACGATTGATGCTGGGACAGACCTATTTTGTTGTTTTTTCATAACAAAATTATACCACTACAAATGCGACTCTCTCAAGGCCTTATTAATATGTTGATTTATCAAGACACGTTGTTTACCAACATATAAAAGTATCTCCGCATTGATTTCATCAGATTCTATTTGGGATTTCAGGTCTGGAATAGCTGCAACATAACCTAAACGATGTAAGATTCTAATAACAATCAAAGACTCTAGTGTTTTGAATTGTTCTTCATTTAAACTGGTAATCGACTCGACACTGTTTGAATTAACTTCCGCCGAATTCAAAACTGAAAACAGTTTATCGAGAGTCTCAAATAATTCTTGATGAGCTTCTTCCCCTTGAAGTAGACGTCCCAATAAGAGTGCAATACGTGCAACCAGTTCTCTCGCCTCCAATCTAGAATCCAGGACATTGACCCCATCTTCTTTTTCCTTTGCATTCGTTAACCTCCAAAATTCTTTTCCACGAACAAATGAAAATATTCCAACTGAATGATCCTGTATAAATGGGCGCAGTTTTGATTTCTCAAATCTTATACCTTGAGCAGAGGCACGAATCAAGCCAAGGTCACGAGTAAAAATTGACATCATCTTACCAGCCTCCCCAGATGGTCGTGAGCTTATTACAAAACCTGGAGTTGTATGAATGGTATACATCAGAATGGTAACCAATAACCAGAAAATTACAGACTCAATGCATCGCCAAAACTAATACTCGTGATATTTGCGGACTTCTTTATCTCATCCTCATAATTAGCTACGACAGATCTAAATTCTTTTGGCACAACCAGAACCGCCTTATCACCAACAGACAAACCTTTTTCTTTTCTCATATCCTGAACCTTACGGAGAAGTTCACGGAATTCCCCTTCTTCTTTGAGCTCAGCCGAAATATTCAGATCGAGTTCAACATCATTTTCTATAGAAGCATCTTGAACAACCTCTTTAACATTGACTTCATCCTTTACTAATTCAAGCAATTGCTGACTCATACCTCCACTAAAAAGTGAAAGTGGGGCCTTAACCTTTAATTTCGCGAGTGGCTGTCTAACGTTTATCTTTGCTGTTGTACGTGCCTCCAGACCATTTGAAGAAAGTCCGCGAACAAGATTCATTTCGTTTATGAGATTTGTATCAATTTTTCCAGCGATTGGCCAAGACTCCATATGAACACTTTCTTTGAATGAAGTGTCTCCGCCCACGACTTCCTGATATAGATTTTCAGCAAAGAAAGGTGTAAAAGGTGCCATCACTTTCGCTAAAGTTAATAGAACATATTTAGTGGTTTCGAGGGCTGCTTGTCTATCAACCAAATCGTCACCTTTGAAACGGTCACGAGAACGACGAAGATACCAAGTTGAAAGATCATCTATAAAATCATTTATTGGTCTAGTTGCACGATCTATCTCCCCTGCCTCAAGTCCGTCTGTTATGATAGAAACCGTCTCATTCAAACGAGATATAACCCACTGATCCAAAATGTTCTGTGATTCGACTTCTATTCCTTTTTTGCTGTTACCGATTTTCTGATCCTTATCTTCTGTCTTATCAGCATACATAGCATAAAAAGAAGCTACGTTTTGCAATCTGTTTATAATCTTTTTAGTGACCTCATCAACACCCTTTTCACTAAAACAAAGATCTTGTGCACGAACCGCTGGAGAAGACATCATGTAATATCTGAGTGAATCAGCTCCGTATTTTTCTACAATGATCATAGGATCAGGATAATTTTTCTTCGACTTAGACATCTTTTGTCCATCTTCCGCTAAAACTAAACCGTTAACTATAACTTTCTTATACGGAGATGTACCAAACAGAGCAACACCCAAAACCATCATTGAATAAAACCAGCCGCGAGTTTGATCAAGACCTTCAGCTATAAAATCCGCTGGAAATCCTTTAGTCTTTTTGAACCAGCCAGATTTTGGTTGAAATTCTTCTACATTTTCATTATTTATTTCTTTGTTTTTTTCATTACCACCAAATGGATAGTGAGCTTCACCATAAGGCATAGCACCAGATTCAAACCAACAATCAAACACATCTGCAACACGAGAAAGTTTTACACCTTCTATTGTACGAAGATCTATCTCATCAATGAAAGGTCTGTGTAGGTCGATCTCGTATTCTGTATTGTGAGGGAGAGGAGAAAAATCAAGCTTTCGAACCTCCGCATTTTTATAGAAATCACCATGCTTTTTACCTTCTATCATGAGAGCTGTCGTCTTTCTGTCGAAACCTGCCGCAACCGCAATCAATAAAGTTGCTGGTGACTCATGAGTCACAATCAAAATATTTTTTCCAGAATATTTACTCTCAGTCTCATAGAGAAAATCCCCAATACGTTTTTTCATATCTGCATATGATTCACCACCTTCTGGAGACTTTTCAAAACGCTCCAAGGCATGTGGAAATTCTTTTACAAAATCAAAGATACTTTTACCATTCCAAACCCCCGTATTCCATTCCTCTATCTTATTTTCTATTGAAGTTTTGTCTGATGAAATACCGAGGTTGTCGCAAACTATTTTCGCCGTCTCACGAGTACGGATAAAAGGTGAAATGAAGACATGGTCTATCTGCTCTGAACCAAGCATTTTCTTCAAATTTTCAGCACCGATCTTCACTTGCCCCCTTCCTTTTTCAGTTAGGTGGTGAGGGTTATCTGCGCGTCCAGACAAAATATTTTTAACATTATTTTCCGCTTCACCATGACGGATGATGTAATAAGTATTTTTCGCCTTTGAAAAACTTTTTATATCGTCGACTGAGCCAATAACGTGGTATTTTTTCTCATCACCTTCTTCCTTCCAGACTGGTATAGGTGCACCCCAAAAACGCGAACGTGATATAGCCCAGTCACGTGCACCCTCCAACCAATTACCAAATCTACCAGAACCAATCTCGGAAGGAACCCATGTCACTTTCTTATTTGCCTCAACCAGCCGATCTTTTAAATCAGTCACTTTGACGAACCATGATGAAGTCGCGTAGTTCAAAAGTGGTGTGTCACAACGCCAACAATGAGGATATGAGTGAATTAACTTTTCTTTAGCAAAAAGTTTTCCATGGTGAGCAAGCCATTTTATAACTTCGATATCAGTCTTTTGATGAGCATCTTTTTCTGTATCAGAGTCTTTTGGCTTCACAGATAGTCCTGCAAAATCTTTTACTTCAGGTTTGAAATGACCGTCCATGGTGACATGCTGAATGAAAGGTAAATCATTCGCCACGAGCAAATTGTAATCATCAGCACCAAAAGCTGGAGCAATATGAACTATACCAGTACCATCTTCAGTCGTCACAAAATCAGCACCATAGACTTTCCACCCATTTTCTTTATTCTTCAGAGAAGAATTTTTTGCATAGTAATCAAAGAGTGGTTCGTATGAAAGTCCGATGAGAGTAGAACCTTTAAAAGATTCTCCCAATGATTCGTATTGAACATCTTTCAATGAAGACAATCTTGCTTTCGCAACTATAAATATTTCTGATTGTGACTCATTTGCGTCCTGAGGTTTGTTGTTTGTGATTTTAATCATCACATACTCTATATCCTTCCCTACAGCCAAAGCCACATTTCCCGGCAATGTCCATGGTGTTGTAGTCCACGCCAACAAATATGTCTTACCATTTGAATTTTCAGATTTAGAATTTGTTTGGAAATTAGGATTTATAATTTCAAATTTAACCGTTACAGATATATCAGTGATATCCTTATATCCTTGAGCAACTTCAAAGTTAGATAGAGTTGTCTCACAACGCGGACAGAGATTCATAGACTTGAAACCTTCATAAATCAAACCTTTTTCATACAAATTTTTAAATATCCACCAAACACTCTCAGTGTAACTCGCATCCATAGTACGATAATCATTCTCCATATCAACCCATCGTCCAAGTCTAGGCACGATCTCTCTCCACTCATTCGCAAAACGCATGACACTCTTTCTGGCAGCGTCATTAAATTTACCTATACCGAAATCAATAATATCTTTTTTTGATTTCAATCCGAGCTCTTTCTCAATCAGATTTTCAACTGGCAAACCATGAGTATCCCAACCCCAACGACGACGAACATGATAACCCTGCATGGTCTTGTAACGAGGAATGACATCCTTGATCGTACCTGGCAAGATATGACCATAATGAGGTAATCCGGTCGCAAAAGGTGGTCCATCATAAAAGACGAACTCACCTTTTGGTGATTCCTTACCTAAAGTTTTCTTAAAAATATCCTTCTCCTTCCAGAAAGCTAAAATTTTCTCCTCACGTAATGCGCGTGAGGATTTTACAGGATTTTGACCATTATCTGCATTTGCTGGTAAGTTGTTTTTTACATTACTCAAATCAGTTTTTTCAGCCATAAAATATATAAATTTAATAACTCTATTCTAACACTAATATTCACTTACCATAAATCTGACTATGTGTACCAACATCGATCAGGCGGATAACGTCTTCATTGTGTTGTTCATAGATCAGTCGATGATCCCCACTGATATTTATACTTCTATAATCTTTTAATGAACCTTTCAGTTGATGATTTCTTAAAATCCTATTATAGGGATCTATTTTAAAAATCTCTATTTTTTCCTCAAATAAGTCTTTAATCCTCTCTGGTAATTTACTAAATGATTTATCGAAGTTTTTACTGCTAATGATCAACATTTTCTAAGATGCTTCATTAATTCTGATGTATCAGAAAAAACTCCAGTTATACCCTTTCCCTTGTCCATATCATCACTAATTTTCTCCCATAATGCCAATCTTTCCTTACTAGGCATTGGTGAGGCTGAAACAGAAAATTTACGTTCACGTACAAACTGTTTAAGATACGCATTGATCACACCTGTAAGAGTCAGGCCGAGTTCATCAGCCATCTTTTTTGCCTCATCACGCAAGACATCATTAGTTTTTATAGTTATTGTTGTATTCATACCACTATACTAACAAAGGTATGAATTATGTCAAGCCAAAATAGGTAAATTCTGCCGCAGTTTATCACATCTTCTTCGGAATCTTAATTCCCAAAATATATAGACCTTTCTCCATAGTTTCTAAAAACTTCTTCGTCAAAGCAACTCTATAAGGTGACAAAGGTTCATTTGCATCAACGATAGTGTTTCCGGCATAGAAACTATTAAAAGCTCCGGCAAGATTGACTAAATAGTTCGCTACGAGTTGTGGTGCATATTCGGCACTTGCGCGTTCTGTCACATCTCTGAACCTCACTAATAATTTTTCAAGCGATCCGACTTTTTCCGGCAATTTGATTGTGTCATTGGTCATTGTTACTTGATCATCTTTTACAATGCCCTCTTTTTTTGCCTTTTCCAAAATAGAATTCGCTCTAACGGCTGAATATTGTAGATATGGTCCAGAATCGCCTTCAAATGAAATAGACTTGGCTGAATCAAAGATAACATCACCTCCGATAGCTTGGCGTAGGATTGTGTACTTGATTGCACCAATAGCGATCTCGTCCGTGATCTCATCGGCTTCATCTTTTTCAAAACCTCTATCAGCGATCCTTGTGATCACAAGTTTTTTGATTTCATCAATCAAATTTTCAGCAGTGATAACATTTCCTGTACGTGAAGACATCTTTCCAGAAGCAAAACGTAGCATGCCGTGACCGACATGTTTCGTTCTCTCCCCTACTTTTTTATCAATGAGAGAGAGCGCCTTCACAACGACCTTGAAATACTCATTTTGCTCATTCGCAGTTACAACTATAGACCTATCTGTCTTTGGATATTTCTTAAATTTAGTTATATTCAACCCCATTTCCTTCGCTTCATAAGTTGGCAAACCGTGTGAATTTATAAATACACGGGTGTGTAGACCATGATCTTCTCCTTTAAAAACAATAGCACCATCACTCATACTGAAAACTGGCTTCTTAAATAAACCCTTAACCAACGATCTCTTTGAAAATTTCTTGACGATCTTTAGGCCAATCGGCGCCATCTCACTTTCATAGAGATATCCATCAAATTTTGTCCCAAGTCTTTTATAGAGTAATTCAAAATGATCCAGACTCCATTTTCTACCTTTTTCATAGAAAGCATTTATAGCCGAACTACTCTTTTCATAGATAATCTTATTGAGGGCATCAATATCATCTTTAGCGGAAATACCCGCACCACTCATTCCAACTCCAGTTTGAGAATCTATATTTGGATCTGCTTCATAAGCGCGAGTTCCTTCGACATACATCTTTCCAAGAAAATCAGTCTTTTCTTGAATCGAAGCGGTCAGAGGCGGAATCTCGGATTCATGTCTCTTCATCGCCCAGATCGATTTTGCAATATGTAAACCAATATCCGATGGATAACAAAGACGGGTCACATTGGCACCTGATGATTCGATCAATCTTGAAAGTGATTCACCTATAGCGTTCGACATGAGGTGACCAATATGAAAAACCTTAAAAATATTTGGGTCAGTATATTCGATGAGAATATCTTTTGCTGCATCACTATTTTTCTTATCTCCTACTTTAATCTGATTTTCTTGCTTATCTATTATCTGTTCCGCAAAAACTTTATCTTTTATCTTAAAATTAATAAAACCAGGACCAGCTACACTGATTGAATCAATCAAACCAGCAATATCTTTTGATGCATCTTCCTTAAGCTCATGAACGATCTTCTCTGCTAGCACCTTCGGTGACATCTTCATACTCTTGGCATTTGCCATTGCTATATTACTAGAAAAATCGCCATATTCTTCATTCTCAGGATAGTCGAGATCTACTGAATCCAGATTTTCGACAGGAATACCGACTTTCTGGCTAGCTTTTTTGAGATACTGTATAAGTTTCTGCTTCATAATAATATGTTAATAGAATTGTAACAGAAAACAGTTCATTTGCACGTAAATTTGACAATATCGATAAAACTGGTTAGTGTATAGACTCAGTTGTGATACAGGGTAAGACGAATCAGAAAACCAACATACGGTTGGTAATATGATGAGATATTGAAAAGAATCTTGGGAAATGTGAGAGGGGTTGATTTTCCCTACTCGTCAGCTCAAGGCGTTCAATATGATCTCTGTATATGTAGATACTAACAACATCTATACGACTTGTGAGTAAATAATCGGTTCCTCGCTGACTGCGCCGCGCGCTTAAGCATTTCGATTAGTAAAACAACTCGACAACCTGCACTCGCTCTATGCCTACCACTTTCTAAATGTCCCGGTAGGATATGATCATCCGGATCGTAGAGTTCGTCTATAGGTTCTCATGCGCGACTTGATTCAATCAGTCGCGCTTTTTATTTACTCTTTTGAACTTTCCTCAACGCTTCATCTATCAATTTTGCAATCATTTTAAAATCTTTCTCTTTTCTTCCACGAGTTGTCTCAGCTGCAGTACCAACACGGATACCTGATGGATCTGCTGGTGGACGAGTATCAAAAGGAATAGCATTTTTATTTACGATGATACCAATCTTTTCTAGAGTATCACTCGCATCTTTACCAGAAACGCCTCCTGCCCCCTTCTCATTTTTCTTACCATCTTGCCATGTATCAATGAGGATCAAATGTGAATCTGTTCCACCAGAGATCAATCTCCAGCCACGATTATGTAATTCACTCGCGAGAACTGAAGCGTTTTTGATTACCTGTTTTGCATATTTTTTGAAAGCTGGACTCATCGCCTCTTTGAGAGTGACAGCTACTCCAGCGATCTGGTTTTCATGTGGACCACCCTGAAGTCCTGGAAAAATAGCTTTATCAATCTTCTTATCTAATTCACGTGCATCTTTCTTTACGAAGATAAGTGCTGAACGTGGTCCACGAAGAGTCTTGTGAGTAGTCGTAGTGACAACATCTGCGTATGGAAATGGTGAAGGATACTGTTCTCCAGCGACGAGACCTGCTATGTGCGACATATCAACCATGAGCAATGCACCTGCCTCATCAGCGATATCCCGCATAGCCGCCCAATCAATACGACGAGGATAAGCTGTATATCCTGCAACGATGATAGCTGGTTTTTCTTTTATTGCATTCTCACGAAGTTGATCATAATTCAAAACTTCTGTTGTGGCGTCCAGACCGTACGGAACCTGTATCCAGAATTTTCCAGTAGCTGAGACTTTGTGTCCATGAGTGAGGTGACCTCCATGATCAAGAGACATACCCATGATCTTTGATGGGACTAAAACTTCAGGATTTTCTGCTCCAGGTAAACTGATTTTCTTTGGAGGAATAAGTGCAGTATAAACAGCAAGATTGGCTGGTGAGCCAGACAAAGCTTGAACATTCACATGCCATTCTTTTGGATCCAATTTAAAAAGTTTCAAAGCTCTTTCAATACAAAGTGATTCAATCTTGTCGACTACTTCATTTCCGCCATAATATCTTTTGCCCGGATACCCTTCTGCATACTTGTTAGTCAATTCTGAACCAAGAGCTTCGAGGACATCTTTCGAAACATAATTTTCTGACGCTATTAGATTGATAACTTTCTTCTGACGCTTTTTCTCTGCCTCTATGAGTTTTTTTATTTGTGTGTCTTTCATATTGATATTGTATATCGCAATATATAAAAAAGGTAGACTTGCCAAGTGTTGCACTTACTTGTTGAACTGGTGATTTATCTGTTAAACCCACAACATGATTTTTGAATATATAAATACATAAATGAAAAGGTCCGTCACGCTGTTTTCCGTGACGGACCCATTTCCATCGACCAGTGAACCGAGGGAACGCTCGGCAATGGACACTGGGTGGACGAAATTGTCGCTGGACGACAGTGTAAGAGGTTATTCGCAAGAAAGTTGATTAATTTTTGCGAACATTGACATTACCCTGCGCCAGCGAGCTTTTGGTTCTGTGAGGTGATATGCAATTATGGTGCCCATCCAGTATGAACAACATGGCGGTATCGAGAACATCAACGCGATATATTTTTTATTTGAATCGCGGAATACGTTACGATTTGACCGTCATTCTGCCAGTAACGGAGATACAAATGTATTGCAGTCACAGTCACATGGGAGACTCTGGGGCACCCTATTACCCTCGTTATGACAAGAGCATTCAGTTGCAAACATTACGCCTCTTGCCCACATATGTCAACCGACCACCCTTTTACACTATCAACAGTTTATCCACAGGCTATTTAAAATTATTTCTTAGATACCTTTCCTTTTTTCTCCTTAAATTTAAAATCTTTTCTATCCTTTTCATTAAATCCACCGACAACAGTTATCTCCCCTTTTATTGGAGGATGTGGATCATAGCCAATTAATTCAAAATCTTCAAAACAAATATTATTTATATCTTTCAGATTTGGATTTATCTTTACATGGGGAAACGGTCTTGGTTTTCTTTTCATTTGCTCACGGGCCTGCTCATAGTGATTGCCATAAAGATGTGTGTCACCAAGCATGTGTACAAAATCACCATATTTATATCCACAGACTTGTGCTAAGACCATAGCAAGTAAAGAATATGAAGCAATGTTAAAAGGAACTCCTAGGAATGTATCCGCACTTCTTTGATAAAGCGAAAGTGATAGTTTGCCATTAGTAACGTTTATATTAAAGAGTGTATGACAAGGTGGAATAGCCATGGATGTTCCTGGGCGAGCCATTTCGTAGACATACTCAGGATTCCATGCCGATATAACTACATGTTTACGATCAGGATACTTCTTCGTCTTTTCTATAGCCCAAGCCAATTGATCTATTTCCCTTCCATCAGATGCTTGCCAACGACGCCATTGGCGACCATAGACTGGACCGAGCTCGCCATGCTTTTTGGCAAAATCCGCATCAACTTTTATCTTTGCTATGAATTCATCCTGAGTCATATCCGGAACTTTCTTCTCACCCATCAATTTCTTATACTCCTTATATGGCCAATCATCCCAAATATGAACTTCATTATCTACAAGATATTTAATATTTGTATCCCCACGCAAAAACCATACGAGTTCATGGATAATACCGCGCATAAAGACTTTTTTTGTTGTAAGTAACGGAAAGCCCTCATTCAAATCAAAACGCATCATGCGTCCAAAGACACTTTTAATAGCAATGCCAGTATTAAACTCCTTCTTTTCAAAACCATTCTCTAAAATATCTTTAAGCAAATCTAAATACTGATATTCTGGGTGACGAGTTGTGGCTTTTTTTGAACCTGACTTAGCTTTTGTTTTTGAAGAAGTTTTTTTCATATTAATAAATTAGCTAGTAAATTATTTCTGACTAATCTTATTTTTGGATTTTATCTTGGCTGGCTTTGCTGATTTTACTCCTGATTTTGAGACATTCTTATTCAATTCCTCCTTCGGATCAACAAAATGCTGCCAATCACGACCGTGATAGCGTCCAGTAGATTTATAATCTTTTATAGGAACATTTGAAAGCTCCGAGAAAAGAATCTGACCGATCCTCATATTTGGTCGGAGTATAATAGGCAAACTATTTAAATTACAAAGCTCGAAAGTGATATTGAGGTGGTGACCTGGGTTGATGATACCGGCTGTATTATGAATAATTAATCCTAGACGAGCCAGACTACTCTTTCCAGAAAGATGGATCAAATATTTATCAGAACCAAAATAGTCTACAGATGTACCGAGAATACTGATACCAGGATGTAAAACGAACATGCCGTCATCTGGAATGACAATCTCTTTTGTTTCCGGGAAAACCTTATTCACCGGATCAATAGCCATAGTAGATTCAGTGTTACTAACTATGAATTTATTCCCCAGCAAAATATCATAACTAGCAGGTTGGAGGCGTCCGTGTTCAAAATTCTTAATGATAATATCCCCTTTTTCTAGTGCTTTGATGATGTCTCCGTCTGAAAGATACATGGTAGTAATAAATATATTAATTAAGCGATGTTAAAAGTTTTATCTGTCCCATAATAATCTGCCCAATGTGCATTGTAATGTGCAAACATACGTTCAAGTCTATCTTGAGGAAGTTCTTCTGCACCCAGAGTCTTCATCAATGCCAAAAGATCAGTATGAGCCGTATCAACCAAACCTTCATCACTCACAACTTTCTCAAACTCTGCAAGATAGCCATAACCAGCATTTCTATCTATACAAACATGCATATCCTTCGTAGCATACTCTTCCCTCTCACGAGACCACTTTGCTTGATATGTGGCGCCAGAATCTAACAAGATTTGATCGAGCTGTCCCAAAGTCTTCGAAACTACTGATTCAAATTCAATTCTTTTAACACCGTTTGAACTACTATCATCACCGACTGAAGCCTTTAAGACTAAAATAACCTTTCCGTCGGCATCACGTGTTCTAAGAGAAATCTTCTTTCCCTGCTTCAAGATATGGTCCAAAGATTCTTTCTTATCCGCAGATATGATCGGTAAAACATTTTTTACCAAAAGACTAATATCTGCTGGCACATTAAAATAATGATTCAACTGTTTGCCGGTGGCAATCAATTTTGTCTCTGGAAATTTTTGCTGAAGATTTTTCTTCAATTTATCAACATTTTCCTTCGATCCTAGCAAGCTTTTTATTTCTACTTCATATGATTTATTCATATACACATTATATCCAATTAAAATGACTTTCATAGGTGACAAAACACAGAAAATCTATCCCAATATTTATCTTCTGTTTACCAATCAC
>Ga0208872_1000328_pt1 | contig 38308 bp, 39 predicted proteins | sample CryBogCBH12Aug08_FD_185508 | JGI IMG/M metagenome (GOLD analysis project Ga0208872, IMG submission 185508) | Freshwater microbial communities from Crystal Bog, Wisconsin, USA - CBH12Aug08 (SPAdes) | ecosystem: Environmental > Aquatic > Freshwater > Lake | place: Crystal Bog, Wisconsin, USA...
CATTGGCATAATAGATCAGATCCGGTAAAGTAGAACCGCCAAACCCCCTGTTGATGATAGGATGTGTTGAAAAAGCTTCCTGTACATGGGTCCATTTCCTGAAAGAAGAACTGCCAGCAAACAGGATCAGGTGTTTACCCGGAAAGGAGAGGCTGTCCATTTTTTTAAAATTGACAATCTCCTCTTTAAAAGGCTGGGCAAATATTGTAATTGCCAATAAAACACTGAATATCAATAAGCAAACCGGCTTTTTCATATAATATGGTTGAAATAAAATACAATGTAGTAAAAACTTGGTTTGAATTTTATTTACCTTAGACCTTGTTTAAACATTGTTTAATTAGATTATAGTCTCTCTTTATAACAAAATATTGTAAAGCTGAAACATCAGTTTCAGCAGCAACTATAATTTAAAACAGAATATATGTCATCAATTCTTCTGGACATAAGAGACAGGGTAGCATTTATTACTTTAAACAGGCCTGAAAAATTAAATGCCTTTAACCGTGAAATGGCTTTATTACTGCAGAAAACACTGGACATCTGTTCCTCTGCAAAAGAAGCCCGCTGTATTTGTATTACGGGTGCCGGGAATGCATTTTCTGCCGGACAGGATTTAACTGAAATAGCAGACCCCGAAGGGCCTAAAATGCAAAAGATTCTGAAAGAACATTATAACCCCATTATTTCCAGGATACGTTTAATTACAAAACCGGTAGTGGCAGTGGTGAATGGTGTGGCAGCCGGTGCGGGGGCAAATATTGCCCTTTCCTGCGATGTGGTGCTAGCCGCCAGGTCTGCTTCTTTTATACAGGCTTTTTCTAAAATAGGACTGATTCCGGACAGTGGTGGTACCTTCTTTCTTCCGCGCCTGGTGGGTTGGAACAGGGCCAGTGCTTTAATGATGCTGGGGGATAAAATTCCGGCCATAGACGCCCTGCAAATGGGAATGCTGTATAAAGTATTTGAGGATGATACATTGGCAGCAGAGAGCCTCAAAATTGCGCAAACACTGGCAGTTATGCCTACCAAGGCCCTGGCTTTTACAAAACACCTGTTAAATAATTCTGCGGTGAATGATATTGAAACCCAATTGAAACTGGAAGACGAGTTTCAGCAGAGGGCTGCAGCAACCGAGGACTTTAAAGAAGGCGTGAATGCTTTTATAGAGAAAAGGAAACCGGAGTTTATTGGAGAATAAGTAGCGTTGGGAGTTTTGAGTCTGGAGGCAGTAGTTAGAAAACAAGATGCCGCTTGTATCAGAACTAAAAATTCCCGGCTCCAGACTCCTGACTATAGACTCCAAACTCCCAACTATTGACTCCAAACTCCTGACTATAAACTCCAGACTTCCCGCTCCCGCCTCAAAATAGAATCCCCTCCTCCCCTTATAAACAATATCTTTGCAAACATTTTAAAAGAACGTGTCAGAAAAAAACTTCATTGATTATATCCGGATATTTTGCAAAAGTGGTCATGGTGGCGCTGGTTGCAAGCATTTTATGCGTACGAAATATAACCCGCAGGCTGGTCCAGATGGTGGCGATGGCGGCAGGGGTGGCCATATCATATTAAAAGGGAATACACAATTGTGGACCCTGTTGCATTTACGTTATTTTAAAAATGTACTGGCAGAAAATGGAGAAGGGGGAATGGGAAATAACTGTACCGGCAGAATGGGCAAAGATGTGATTATTGAAGTGCCTTTGGGTACTATTGCCAGAGATGAAGAAACAGGAAATATTGAAGCAGAAATACTGGAAGACGGTCAGGAAATCATTTTAATGAAGGGAGGCCGGGGTGGGTTGGGTAATGCCAGTTTTGCCACTGCCACTAATCAGGCTCCGGAACATGCGCAACCGGGTGAACCGGGTTTTGAAGGCTGGAAACAACTGGAACTGAAAGTACTGGCAGATGTGGGTTTGGTAGGTTTCCCCAATGCTGGTAAATCTACTTTGCTTAGTACGATCACAGCAGCCAGGCCTAAAATTGCATCTTATGCTTTTACCACTTTAACGCCACAACTGGGTATGGTGGAATACCGGGATGGCAAAAGCTTTTGTATTGCAGACCTTCCCGGTATTATTGAAGGTGCTGCTGAAGGTAAAGGTTTGGGGCACCGTTTTTTAAGGCATATTGAACGTAATTCTGTTTTACTGTTTTTAATACCGGCAGATAGTCCGGACCATCTGAAAGAATTTGAAATATTAAAAAACGAACTGGAAGAATATAATGCAGAAATGCTGCAAAAAGATTTTATTATAGCCATCAGTAAATCTGATATGCTGGATGAGGAATTAAAACAGGAAATCTCTGCTCAACTGCCAGCAAACATTCCGCATCTTTTTATTTCTTCTATCACCAATAAAGGCCTATCCCAATTAAAAGACCTGCTTTGGGAAACACTGAATAAGCCTTTAAAAGCCTGATAGTCTTTTGATCGTTAACTTAAGTGTTACGGAAACGTTTCCGTAAAAACAAACTATAACCCTTTAATTTGAGGGTTACTTCTGTTTAATTCAGGTATTAACTGGTAAATAAGCAGACTGTTCATTTAATATCCTACAACGACACGCTTGTCTGCATGAAAATAACTTCACGTTTGTAAAGCCAGAAAAGAAAGAAAATTTTATTTAAGAAGCTACTGCTAAGCAGTAGGCAGGAAACGTGTATTCATTATTAATTTAAAAATTGAAAAGATGAAAAAAACAGGATTAAACAACATTGCAAAAAAGTTTTTTGCAGGTAGTATTTTAGCAACCGTATTATTTTTAACCGCTCAGAACAAAGTATTTGCGAATACTGAGGTTAAGTATACGATTCAGAATGAAAAAGGATTAGCTGAAAAAGCATCCGTTAAGTATGTAGGAAGCAGTGATGAAAATTTATTGTTTCATGTTAACTACAATAATTTAAATGCAAAAGCATTCTCTATTGTGGTTACAGACGAAAACGGGGAAACAATCTACACAACAGTAGTAAATGCAAAAAATTATCAACAAACTTTTGCTTTACCTAAGTCTCTGGATTTGGATAAAATCAGCTTCATTATCAAGTCATCTGAAGGTGATTACAAACAGAGCTTTAGCCTGAATGTAAAAACCATAGAAGTTGCGAATGTAGTTGCAAAAAACAATTAATTATCAAGGCTAAACCAACCTTAAAAACACCAGCAAATTGCTGGTGTTTTTTTATAGCCTGAATTTCCTGTATTAAAGGCCCTGCAAATAAAAAAGCCGGACTGCAATGTTGCGTCCGGCTTTTTGTATAATAAATAGCTGTATTATCCTTCTGTCTGATAAGATTTGGATGCTTTTTTACGGGCATCTTCATCCAGTATCACTTTACGCATACGGATATTCTTAGGTGTTACTTCAATACACTCATCCTGCTGAATATATTCCATACATTCTTCCAGGGTAAACTGCATTTTAGGAACAATACGTACACTGTCATCACTGCCACTGGCACGGTGATTGGTTAATTTTTTGGCTTCAACTGCATTCACATTCAAATCACCTGGCTTAATATGTTCGGCAATAATCTGTCCGATATAAACTTCTTCGCCCGGATCAATAAAGAAAGAACCCCTGTCCTGTAATTTATCAATAGAATAGGCAGTTGTGGTTCCTCCGAATTTAGAAATCAATACCCCGTTATTTCTACCTGGAATTGAACCTTTCCAGGGTTTATATTCGTTAAAACGGTGTGCCATTACAGCTTCTCCGGCAGTATTGGTCAGCATTTGTGAACGCAAACCAATTAAACCCCTTGATGGGATATCAAATTCCAGGTGCTGCATTTCGCCCTTGCTTTCCATTACCAGCATTTCCCCTTTACGTTGTGTAACCAGGTCAATTACTTTACCACTGAATTCGTTGGGAACATCAACTACCAGCACTTCATAAGGCTCGTGCTTTTTACCATCAATCGTTTTAACCAATACCTGGGGGTTACCCACTGTTAATTCATATCCTTCACGGCGCATGGTTTCTACCAATACCCCTAAATGTAAAATACCTCTTCCGAATACTAAAAAGCTATCTGCACTGTCTGTATCTTCTACCCTTAATGCAAGGTTCTTTTCAGTTTCTTTCATTAAACGGTCACGCAAATGACGTGAAGTAACAAATTTTCCATCCTTACCAAAGAAAGGTGAGTTATTGATAGAAAAAGTCATGCTCATGGTAGGTTCATCCACACTGATAACCGGTAAAGCTTCCGGATTTTCAAAATCTGCAATGGTATCACCAATATTAAAACCTTCCAGTCCAACTACTGCACAAAGGTCACCACATAAAACTTCAGTTACCTTCTTCTTACCCATTCCTTCAAATACATACAGTTCTTTTACTTTAGACTTTTTAATAGAACCATCTGTTTGTACCAGGGAAAAAGGCTGTCCTTCTTTAATAGAACCCCTTGCAACTTTACCAATAGCAATACGGCCCAGGAATGAAGAATAATCCAGAGAAGTGATCTGTAACTGTAAAGTGCCTTCCACTACTTTAGGTGCTGGTACATACTGTAAAATGCCATCAATTAATGGCGTAATATCTTCACATTGGGTTAATGAATTGTTGAACCATCCATTTTTACCACTGCCGTAAAATGTTGCAAAATTCAGTTGTTCTTCCGTAGCATCCAGATTAAAGAATAATTCAAAAACCGCATCATGTACTTCATCAGGCCGGCAGTTTGGCTTATCCACTTTATTGATTACTACAATGGGATGCAGGTTCAGATGTAATGCTTTCTGCAATACAAAGCGGGTTTGAGGCATTGGGCCTTCAAAAGCATCCACTAATAAAATTACTCCATCTGCCATCTTTAAAACACGCTCTACTTCTCCACCAAAATCAGAGTGACCCGGTGTGTCAATTACATTAATTTTAACACCTTTGTACATTACAGCGGCGTTTTTTGAGAAGATAGTTATGCCACGTTCACGTTCCAAGTCATTACTGTCCATTATCAGGTCACCGGTATCCTGATTATCACGAAACACTTTTGTTGCGTGTAATATCTTGTCTACCAATGTGGTTTTACCGTGATCTACGTGAGCAATGATTGCAATATTCCTTATTTCCATGAAAATTTTTAAGGCTGCAAAGGTACGGTTTTACAACCGTTTTAAGCCATATGAGGACAACTTAATATTTTAGTTACATTTGAGCCCTGATAAAGCCTGTCAATGAATCACTGGAAAAATATTATCAAAAGTCCTACCTGATTTTCAATACTTATCTGTTTCCTGATACTATGGAACAATAATTCCCAATTTTTTTAACATTCTGAATCTGTTTACCGGTAATTTCCAATTAGGTGGTAAACAACAATTCTTACAACCGCAACCCAACCCTGTTTTTTGGCAGGTATAAAAGTAGCGCCTGTATTATTTATTGATTATTAAATGCATAAAAACATGAAAACCATTATAGAACCCTTCAAAATAAAATCCGTAGAACCCATTTATTTTACTACACACGAACAACGTATTGAAATTTTAAAAAATGCCCATTATAACCCTTTTCTGATTAAAGCAAAAGATGTGGTGATTGACCTGCTGACCGATAGTGGCACCAGCGCCATGAGCAGTGAACAATGGGCAGGTATAATGCGAGGTGATGAAAGTTATGCCGGCAGTGAAAGCTTTTTCAGATTTGAAGAAGCAGTTCATTCTATTACCAATATGAAATTTATAATTCCTACTCACCAGGGACGGGCTTCCGAAAAAATATTATTCAGTATTACCGGTGGAAAGGGTAAATATTTTATCAGTAATACTTTATTTGATACCACCCGTGCCAATATTGAATTTACAGGTGCAGAGGGAATTGATCTTTTATGTGCGGAAGGAAAACAGCCTTCCCTGATTGCGCCTTTTAAAGGGAATATTGATATTACGGCTTTGATTCGTGTAATTGAAGAAAAGGGCCCCGAAAATATACCTCTGGTTGTGATTACAATTACCAATAATTCCGGAGGCGGCCAACCTGTTAGTATGGAAAATATTAAACAGACAAAGGAAATCTGCAACAGATACCATATCCCGCTTTTTATAGATGCCTGCCGTTTTGCCGAAAACTGTTATTTTATCAAACAAAGAGAAAAAGGATATGAAAATAAAAGTATCATTGAGATAGCCAATGAATTATTTGGGTATGCTGATGGCTGTACGATGAGTGCCAAGAAAGATGCTTTTGCGAATATCGGGGGGTTTCTGGCAATGAATAATGAAGAACTGGCCCAGCAATGCAGAAACCTATTAATTATTACTGAAGGTTTCCCTACTTATGGAGGTTTAGCAGGAAGAGACCTGGAAGCTATTGCCATTGGCTTAAAGGAAATTATGGAAGAAGATTACCTGAAATACAGGATCAGGAGTATTGAATATATCGGTGATAAATTAGATGTTGCCGGCGTTCCTTATATTAAGCCAACCGGTGGGCATGCAGTATATCTTGACGCAAAAGCGTTTTTACCACATATACCTGCTGAACAGTTTCCCGGACAAGCTTTATGCGGTGCTTTATACCTGGAAGGAGGAATAAGAGGTGTGGAAATTGGGACAGTAATGTTTGGTAAATATAATGCAAAAGGAAACACAATCCCTGCCCCGATGGAACTGGTTAGACTTGCCATTCCCAGGCGGGTATATACCCAGAGTCATATAGATTATGTTGCAGAAGTAATTATTGAGGTATTCAGGCAGCGGGATCATATTTCCGGATATGCCTTGACATTCGAAACACCTCTGCTTAGACATTTTACCGCCAGGTTTAAACCACTGGAAGCTAGATAGTATGTTAAGCTTATTTTTTCTCTAAAGAAAGGAAACCTAATTAGTTACGGGATGAATTATTTATATTTATTCCGTAACTTTTGAATATGAAACCACTCATTCTTATTATTATATTTACGGTTTTTGCCTCCTTTTATCTCACAAAATATATACCCGCTACAAAGCTTAAGATTCCTCCTGGTACAGTCCTGATTAAGGATAGTTTATTTATTGACCGGACAGAAATCAGTAACCAGGCCTGGAAAGAATTTACCAATCAATGGCTATTAAATCATGAAAGAGATACGGATTTATATAATCAGATGTTACCCGATAGTACAGTATGGCTTTCCATGAAAGCTGATGGCAAATTATATATGTATGAATACTTTCAAACCAGCACTTTTGATGATTATCCTGTGGTGGGGATTACCTACGAACAGGCTGTTGCTTTTTGCAAGTGGAGGACAGACCAGGTAAATGCTATGCTGGAAAGGAATAACAATATAGGGATTAGAGAAGTAGAATACCGTTTGCCAACTGAAAAAGAATGGGAACGTGCTGCCCAGGGTAAAACAAATCCCGATTCTTTTCCTCATGGCCAGGACCCTTTTTTTAAAATAAAAGACGAAGAATACAAATCATTTAACTGTTATTATCCTGAAATAGATTCCGCTTCCTGGATTGAAGGCAAAATTGCAAAAGTGGATTTCTCACCGGCCAATCTTTACGGGATTAGCAATATGATGGGAAATGTTGCAGAAATGGTTACAGAAAAAGGACTTGCAAAAGGGGGTGATTATGATGTGCCCTTAAAATATTGTACAGTAAAGGAAAAATTTTCCTATTCCAGTAGTAACCGGTGGCTGGGGTTCAGATGTGTCTGTTTGGTTAACAAAATATATGACCCTAAAAAACCACCGGAATCCGGCTTTAAAAAAGAAAAAAAAATAAAGGAAAGGGGGTTCATTAAACCCTGATGTATATTTTTTTCTTATCCATCCAATATCCTAAACTCCAGCATACCAGCATATATGCAATGGCAAATAAGAAGCTGCCAAAATAATCACCGGCATACACAAAAATATTTTTGTACAACCATTCATATACACTGGTATCACCAATATGAGTCATATATAAAACAGTAGCCAGTAATTCGGAAAACAAATAAACAATTAAGGGATTCTTTCCGGGTACTTCAAAGAAATGAGCTCCCTTTGTTTTTTGTAAAAAGTCAACTATAAAAATAACAGTAGCCAGAATCATACAATCCAGTCCAACCGTATTTAAAACAAAGGAGCTGGTCCATAATTTTTTATTAATCGGGAAAACCTGGTTCCAGAAATAAGCAACCACAAATAAAACAAACCCTGCCATTAATAATTTGGCTAATCCTTCATAAGATTTTCCTTTCTGCTGCACATATTGCCCCACTATAAAACCTGCCACCACATTACCTACAGCAGGCAGGGTACTGAACAAACCCTCGGGGTCAAATGCCACTCCCTCTCCATGGTATAGATGTTTATCTCCCATTAACCATAAATCAATTTTCTGTCCGGCATTCCCCAGCATACTTAAAGGATCATTGGCATCTCCGAAATTTATCATTACAAACCAATATAATAAAAGCAATGAAATACTGATGATCACAGCAATTTTCGGTTTCAGATAATATATCAGTAAAGCGGCAATCCCATAACATAATGCAATGCGCTGCAATACTCCCAGTATTCTTGTTTCAGAAATCGGGAAAGGTATAATATGCCGGCTTTCATCTAATTTGAAAAATGGAAACCAGTACATCAGGTATCCCAACAGAAATATGATAGCTGTTCTTTTAAAAATTTTCAATAATACCTGTGCCTGGGTTTGCTGGTTCCATTTCAGCATAACAAAACTCATGGCATTGCCTACTGCAAACAGAAAAGAAGGGAATACCAGGTCTGTTGGTGTAAACCCATGCCACTGTGCATGGTGAAGAGGCGCATAGGTAGTATCGCCATTTCCGGGAGTATTTACAATGATCATAAAACAAATCGTCATACCACGGAATACATCCAGTGCCAGGAATCTTTGGGGATTTTGTATTTTCATAATCAATCTTTAGATACTTCGAATGTACTTATTAAATAAAAAATGATGCAAAAATTTATATCTTTAAAAGGCTTAACCCTAAAACATTTATTGCTATTAGATAACTAAAGCTGACTAAGCACCCACAGACAATCCATTTTTAGCGCTATTTTCAGAATCAAATGAAATTATTGCTGTTAATGCAAACAAGTTTAATAAAAGAAAGAACGATTCCCTTTTTAAAACCTATACAAATCATACACTTGAAATTCTCTATCTTCACTTTTAAAACTTAAGATTGATATGCCACGCAGCCGAATAGCAGGAATTGGTATGTATGTACCAGAACAGATTTTCACTAATAAGGACCTGATGAAATATATGGAAACTAGTGACGAATGGATTCAGGAAAGGACTGGTATTAAGGAACGCCATTATGCACATCGTACCGAAGAAACTACAGCCACTATGGGAATTGAGGCTGCTAAAATAGCCATTGAAAGGGCAGGTACCACAGCAGCCGATATAGATTTTATCATATTTGCCACACTTTCACCTGATTATTATTTTCCGGGATGTGGGGTATTGGTTCAGCGGGAAATGAAAATGAAAGAAATAGGTGCACTGGATATACGAAACCAATGCAGCGGATTTGTATATGCGTTAAGTGTAGCAGATCAGTTTATCAGAACAGGGACCTATAAAAACATTCTGGTAATCGGTTCTGAAAAACATTCCTTTGGTCTGGATATGAGTACCAGGGGCAGAAATGTATCTGTAATATTTGGGGATGGAGCAGGTGCGGTAGTATTACAACCAGCCAACCAAGAAGGTCAGGGAATATTAAGTACTCATTTACACAGCGATGGCGAAAGTGCAGAAATATTAGCTATGTATAATCCGGGTACCCATGCCAATCATTGGGCTGCTAAAAACTATGCAAAATTTGATGAAGCTGAAGTGGCAGAAATGTTTTTTAGTCATGCAATGATTGATGAAGGTCAGATTTTCCCGGCAATGGATGGCCCTTCAGTATTTAAAAAAGCAATTGTAAAATTTCCGGAAGTTATTTTAGAAGCCCTGCATACAAATGGCTATGAACCCAAAGATATAAATATGCTGATCCCTCATCAGGCAAATTTACGAATTGCACAGTTTGTGCAGCAAAAATTAGGGTTAAGGGATGATCAGGTTTTTAATAATATTCAAAACTATGGAAACACCACTGCTGCTTCTGTTCCCATTGCTTTATGCGAAGCCTGGCAGGAAGGAAAAATTAAAACAGGAGATTTGGTTTGCCTCGCTGCTTTTGGTAGTGGTTTTACCTGGGCCAGTGCTTTAATTAAATGGTAAATTGTGGTATAATTTTACAGTTTTGAATAAACACTGATGGAAAGAAAAATAATTTATCTTATAAACCCCATATCCGGTACTTCAAAAAAAGAGGGGATAAGAAAACTGATTGAACAGGAAACGGCAGCACGAAAAATACCTTTTGAAATTTTACCTACAGACAAGCTGGGGTATTATGATGAAATAAAAGAAAAGATACAGAATGACCAGGTTACTGATATTGTAATAGTTGGTGGAGATGGAACCGCTAATCAGGTTACCAATGCCCTTAGGGGTTTTCCTGTTAATTTTGGAATTATTCCCCTTGGTTCCGGTAACGGACTGGCTTTTACTGCTAATATTCCTAAAAAACCGGAAGATGCTTTAGCCATCATCTTTAATGGCAAGCCTAAACCTGTTGATGCTTTTACAATTAACAATTATTATAGTTGTATGCTAAGCGGATTAGGTTTTGATGCGGAGGTAGCTCATGGCTTTGCTTCAAAATCTACCAGGGGCCTTTTTACCTATACTCAGGAAAGCCTGATTCAATTTTTCAAAGCACACCCCTATCAGTTTGAAGTAGTATTGGATAATTTTTCATTTTTTACAGACGCTTTTGCTATCAGTATTGCCAACAGTAACCAGTTTGGTAATAATCTGACTATTGCTCCTAAAGCGGATTTAAATGATGGTTTACTGGATGTGGTTATAATACAGAAAATGAATAAAGCAAAAATTCCTTTTGCCTTATTGCAACAAATCAGGGGTAATAATAAGCTGCAGGAAATAATGGAAAATTTCAACAATAAGCATGTCATCTATTTTCAAACAGCTTCACTCAAAATCAAAAACCTGAAACTAGCCCCCCTGCATATTGATGGAGAACCTAAAGAAACTGCTGAAGAAATGGAAATAGAAATAATCAGGGATTGTTTCCGTCTGTTACAATAAATCCACTGATTTTTATGATAAATTACTCTCTTTGGATTTTATTAAATAAAAATTAGCTACAAAACTTAACAGGACCAGCATGCCGGTTAACTGATGGAGTTGTGCTATAGTTTCGAATATTCCAAAATGCCCGATACTTATTTGGGGGCTGTTTAAAACAGCAGCAATACCCAGAACCACCTGCAAAAACACAAAAATGAGAGGCCATTTTTTAAACTGGTTAAACCTGGCAGAATGCTTTATTTTTCTGGCTTGCAGGTACCAAACAATTGTCATGATCAAAACCAGATAGGCAAGCGTACGATGGATAAAATGGATATTGATAATATTAAAGAACAGCGAATTGGAAATAGAAGTCTGAAACATTTCTTTTGGAATAATCATTCCATTAATATCTGGCCAGGTGGGTGCTGCAATGGCACCCTTTAATCCGGCCATAAATGACCCATACAGTAACTGGATAGTTATCACTAACAGCAACCAGGCACTGTATAATTTCAGTTTTACAGCTATAATTTTTTCAGAATCTTTAATGATAAGCATCAGGCCAAATACAAGTGCATACGAAATTAACACCATTGCTGCAATAAAATGAACAGCTAAACGAATATGGTTAACATAAAGGTCCTCATCATTCAATCCGCTTTTCACCATAATCCATCCCAGAAAACCCTGTAAACCACCCAACAAAAACAAAACTACCAACGGTGTTATCATCCAACGCTGAATACTCTTTTTAATAATAAAATAAATAAAGGGTATCAGGAATACGAAACCAATTAACCGGGCCCATAAACGATGAAACCATTCCCAGAAAAAGATCAGCTTAAAATCCTGCAGGGTAAAATGATGGTTGATATATTTATATTGCGCAATTTTCTGGTATCCTTCAAAAGCATGCTGCCATTGCATTTCATTCAGCGGGGGTGAAAATCCCATAATGGGTTTCCATTCTGTAATGGACAAACCTGATCCTGTTAATCGGGTAATCCCACCCAGTAATACCTGTACTATCAGCATTCCTGCCCCCAGAAATACCCAATAAGCCACTGCTTTTGTTTTATCAGACTTTAATTTAGATGTTTCCATACTTAAATTGCAAATGTATAACAACAAGTATTGGAAAGAGTTTTTTGATTTGCCCTGAATATTGCAATTTGCAACTGTATGTTAGTTCCCTATTATCAGCAAAACTTACCGGAAGCAGGTTGTGACGAAGCCGGACGGGGATGTTATGCAGGTCCGGTATTTGCCGCAGCGGTGCTATTACCCGAAGGTTTTTATCACCCTCTCTTAAACGATAGCAAACAGGTAAAAGAAAAACAACGTTACGAATTAAGGGATTTTATAGAAGCCAATGCGCTGGCTTGTGCTATCGGTATTGTAGGTAATGAAGAAATAGACCAGATCAATATTTTAAAAGCCTCTTTTAAAGCCATGCATCTGGCGATTGATCAGCTGAAAATAAAACCAGGATTGTTATTGATAGACGGAAACCGTTTTATTCCTTATCCCAAAATTCCACATCATTGTATTATTAAAGGTGATGGGAAATATGCCCATATTGCAGCAGCCAGTATCCTGGCAAAAACTTACAGGGATGATTATATGCGGCAAATAGATCTGGAATTCCCCGAATACCATTGGAAAAAGAATAAAGGATATGGAACATTGGTTCACCGGAAAGCAATAGAACAATTTGGACTTTGTAAATACCACAGAAAAAGCTTTAATATTTTACCCCTGCAAAATGATTTATTCTAACCATTCTCCTGCACCCTGTCTTATAACTTCATAGTCTTCTTTAGTGCAGTCAATAATGGTAGAGGGAATCATTCCTCCATTTCCACCATCTACCACAATATCCACCTGGCTTTTAAAATTCTCATAAATCAGCTCAGGGTCTGTATATTCTTCCACCATTTCGCCGGGTAAACTGGCACTTAAAACAGGGTGCCCTAAATCAAGCATTATTGCCCTGGTTATGTTATTATCCGGTACCCGCAGTCCAATAGTGCTTTTTTTGCTTTGTAATAATTTAGGCACTTCCTTACTGGCAGGAAGAATAAAAGTATATGGCCCGGGCAGATAACTTTTCAGCATTCTGTATAATGGGGTGGAGATGCTTTTTGTGTATTTGCTCAGATCACTTAAATCGTAACAGACAAAACTAAGTTGGGCCTTCTGAGGATCAATTTGTTTGATTCTGCAAATTTTTTCAATGGCTTTATGCTGAAATATATCACAGCCCAACCCGTAAATCGTATCAGTTGGATAGATAATGATACCGCCATCCTGTAAACAGTCTGTTATTGTCTTAATATGACGTACATTAGGATTGTCCGGATGAACATGGAGTATCATAAGTATACGATGTTACAAATAAAACAGGCAAGGAAAAAAAAATTATTGAAAGATGTTATAAACAGGAAGTCTTTATAATTAAACAGTGGCCAGATGGCCACCGTTTGTTCTGCTTTTACGTAAAAGCAAAAACCCCCTCTGTAAATATTTTTATGATACGGTTTAATTGTAAACAGCGATTGGAAAATCGCTGTTGTTTGCATATATAACCCTCAAAATGACTTTTAATTTGAAAAGGTTTTTCTATTGACAAAGTAAAATTACGGTTACTAAGATTCTTAAACAAGGTGAAAATCACCCATTTTTTTGAATTCAACTTACAGCCAATGTTATAATTAAAAAAGCCACCCATATGAGTGGCTTTAATTTCATTAATCTGAATTAATTATACAATTTCCCAAACTTCCTTGCCTCTCAGTAATTTATCCAAATCACCTTTCCCTTTTGTTGAGATAATTTCATCTATCTGCATAGCCATCATATCTTCATAACAATCCCTGTCGGTCTGATAAAATACACCAAATGGCCTGGGCAGGTGTCCGGCAGTTTTTGGATCATCAAACATCCTTACCAGGATTTGAGCTTTGTAAAAATCATTGGCATCATGAACCCAGATATCATCCAGACTTGCTCCATTATCCAGGTCTACCACCACTGGTTTAAAGCCATCCAGTTTAATCCCCTTATTTTGTTTGGCCCCAAATAACAATGGCTTTCCCTGTTCCAGAAATAAAGCTTCATCTGCTTTGGATGATTTTTCAGTAAATACTTCAAAAGCTGCATCATTAAAAATCAGGCAATTCTGATATATTTCTACAAAAGAAGCCCCTTTATGCAGGTGTGCAGCAGTTAAAACCTGTTGCATATGCTTCGGATCCCTGTCCATAGTGCGTGCTATAAAAGTAGCATCTGCACCCATCGCAAGGGCCAATGGATTAAACGGATGATCTATACTTCCAAAAGGAGAGGTTTTGGTTACCTTACTGGTTTCAGAAGTAGGTGAATACTGTCCTTTGGTTAATCCGTATATCTGGTTATTAAACAAAAGTAAATTCACATCAAAATTCCTGCGTAGCAGATGAATGGTATGGTTTCCTCCAATACTCAGGCTATCTCCGTCTCCACTTACTATCCAGACACTTAATTCGGGCCGTGCAGCTTTCAATCCACTGGCAATTGCAGTGGCACGTCCATGAATAGAATGCATCCCGTATGTATTCATATAATAAGGAAAACGGCTGCTACACCCAATTCCTGAAACTACTACTACATTCTCCTTGGGAACGCCCAGATTGGGCATTACTTTCTGTACCTGTGCAAGAATGGAATAATCCCCGCATCCGGGACACCAACGCACTTCATTATCGTTTGCAAAATCTTTTGCTGTCAGTGGTTGTGGCACGCTCGTTACTGTACTCATACTTTGTAAATTCAGTTCAAAAATAAACCAAGGAGAAGTTACAACAATGAATATTTTTTAAAAACCTGTAAAAAGTTTAATTAGTTGCATTTACAAGTTCTTCCCAATATTCGGCTGCTCTTCTGGTATGAGGTATTACAATTGTACCCCCAACAATATTGGCAACAGCAAAAATTTCATACACCTGAGTTGTATTTATACCCAGTTCAAAGCATTTTCCCAAATGGTATTTTATACAATCATCACATCTTAAAACCATACTGGCTACCAATCCCAGCATTTCTTTTGTCTTACTGTCCAGTGCCCCATCTTCATAAGTATTGGTATCCAGGTTCCACAATCTTTTCATCACCAGGTTATCTTTACCAAGGATTACTTTATTCATTCGGGTTCGGTAATCATTAAACTCTTCAATCAGATTAGACATATTTTTATATTTATTCTGCTAAATTAAAAACCATAACAGGTATTTTACTGTAATCTTTGTCTTTGTATCTCATTTAGCCAGTCTGCAATTCCTTTATATACCTGTATTGCCAGTTTGGTCGGGAATTTTGAATCAGTAACTTTCCTTTCATCAGATTCATTGCTTAAAAAAGCAACTTCAAGCAATGCATTTACAAAATCTGTTGGGGAATTAAGGGTAAAATTAAAATTGCCCACATTACCAAATTCATTGAGTTTTAGTTCAGACATTCTTTTTAAAAGAGATTCCGTTAATGGCCTGAATCCAATATGTTTATAATAAGTACTGCTCCCATTTACCTCCGCATTATTGCTGGAATTAAGGTGTATACTAATCAGCAGATCCGGGTTTTTTTGTTGTAAAAACAATACCCTGTCTTTAATATCATAACTGGTATCGGTGGTCCTGGTCATAATTACATTCTTAACACCATTCTTCTTTAAATAGGATGCCAGCGCTTTTGCAAAAATCAAAGTATACTCTTTTTCTGAGGCTTTTGAACGAATGCCTTCTGCCCCGCTGTTAGTTCCTCCATGCCCTGCATCAATGGCTATTTTTAATTTGGTAATATCCAGATTTTCAGGTTGCCGTTTTACTTTTAACACAAGTAATTTATTTGCATAACCCAGGCTGTACCCCCATTGTTGTTTATGCTTTAAATCAATAGTTACCCTTACAACATCATCTTCCACCTGGTTATAGTAAATGTTTTTTACTTCTTTTAAAGTGGACAATTGCGTAATCCAATTAGTATTTGCCTGCACACCAAAAATTTCCATGATTATTTTTGATGGCTCTGTTTCCATCCAGGAACGGTAAGGTAATTTTTCATCCAGGTTAATGGAAACAATATCATAACAGGTATCAGTTCCTCTTGCAATTATAGAATTGGTTAGGTAAAATGGTTTCTCCTGTAATAAGGAATCTTTTTTAATAAAGGATTTATCAATAAATGCAGTATGGTATTTAGATAGCTGTACCTGATAAATATTTTGAACTGAATCTATCACCTTCAGTACTATGTTAGTATCTATATAGCCCATTTTAGTACCGCCCAGGCGGTCATCACCCAGGCCAAATGCAAGTGCAGGTAATTTTCCTGTCGATTTACCCAGCCAGTATAATGTGCTGTCTTTTTGAGCATTCAGGCAAAATGTACTTAAAACAAAAGCAAGTGATAAAATTTGTCTCATGCTATGAAAGTAGCAAAATGATTTAATAAATAAAAAAGGAAGCCTTTCAGCTTCCTTTTAAAGTAATATGAAAATAAAACTAATCGTATCGTTTAATATGACTTAACCATAAATCCCTGTAGCTGAATGTTAAGGTAAACTGAGCATAGTTTTCTTTGATAAGTCCATTGGCAATTGTACCTCTGGAACCTGCCTGCAAACCAAGTTGCATACCTAATCCATTAGTAAAATTAAAACCAGCACCCAAACTGCCCCCTATATCATTAATCTGGTTAGAATTAATTATGAGGTAAGAATTAGAATAATATACTCCTGCCTGTAGAAAATATTTTTCAAAAGTTAGATTTCGGTAATGTAGTTTTTTTGAATATTCAAAACCGGCACTGTAACGCTGGCTATTGGTTAAACTATACCCTACCCCGGAATACAACTGGTTACTCCAGGACTGGAAATTATAATCAGTACTGATTGTATATCTGTCTTTAATAATGGCAGAAACGCCTGCTCCATAAATATAAGGAAGCCTGTAATAGTCATTGGAATAATTACCATTTGTATAGGCTTGTGAATTACCATCCAGTAAGGTAACACTTTGTACTGTGCGTAATTTTGTTTGTAATGATCCTGTTGCCCCCAACCCCATCTGTAATTTTGAGCTCAGCTTTTTATGATACTGTATACCCAGTTTAAAATAGGGATTGGTATAATAAGTATTGGAAGTAGTAGTAAGGGCACTATCAATAATCCCGGCCCCAACAGTCTCCGTTTGTTGTAAATGTCCGAATATAAAGGCAGAATGAAGGCCAATAGAAAGCTCTTTGGTCAACTGGTAACTGTTGGCAAAATAAACCTGATTAAGTCCGCCTGATCCAACATAATAAGCCTGACTAACATAACTGGAACCTAATATGCTCTTTGGCGCATAAAACGAATAATTGGAATTGCTGAAAGGCAGTAATCCAAAACTAATACCCCAGCGATTCTTAACTTTTATGGCAAATGCAAGTTTCTTAATCTGTAAATCAGTGGAGGTATTGGAAGCTGTATTAACAAAGTTTCCCTGATAATAATCTGCTTCAAACCTTGCTGACAATTCTGCATGAAAGAAATGATCATCCAGGCTGCTGTAAGTTGCAGGATTAGCCTGAAATAAAAACCTGGTGGAATTTAAACTAAGTCCGGAATTAGCCATTCCGGTAGCTCTGTCAAAATATCCGTTTTCAATATCTCCAATTCCTGCTACAGAATAGGGGGATGTATTATTTTGTGCGTTTACAGTAATGACTGTTGCAAAATAGACCGATATAATTAATCCGATTCTTTTCATATTCATAAACCGCGTTTATTGTACAGCAGCGTAATAGATTTGTAATTCAAGTTTTCCTAAGCGGCTAAAAACATTATTTCCTGCAACCATCCTGTTAAATTGTAACTCAAATGATCCGCTTGGAGGGGATACTAATAATCCAACTTCATTTCCAGGGTACTGACCAGTATTGGTACTCATCATTGATTTTACATAATTGGTAAGATCATAAGAATAAGTGGTATTGGTACCTCCGGTATAATCAATTGCCAGATTCCCGTATTGAACAGCAGGGTTGCTACCACTGCCTACCAGATCAGATCCAATTGCATTTGCTGCTGTACTGGTAACTGAAAGCCTTAACTTAGGGGGAAGCGTATAGGGTATATAGGTATCCTGTACAGGTCTGATAATCAGTATTGCACTCATTAACTTAACAAAATTAGGCAACTGCCCTATAGAAAATAAGCTGGGGAACCTGATTTTCATAATGGTACCCGTACATGCTTGTAAATAGCTAATATTATTGGTTTGCTCTGATGGAATTTCCCTGTTAACAGAATTGATTCCTGCAAGCGGGGTTCCTGTTCTGTCAACTGTAATATTGCTGTAGTGATGAGCTGTATTCCCTACTGTAAAATCAACTTTCTGATTTAACAGAAATACCCCTTTACTCCTGTAATGCAGCCTCATAATTACACTGTCTCCATAACCAATTACCAATGAATTACCTGGTGGTGTACTGATTTTCAGCCCCTTAAAATATTGCAGAAAACTGGCATTATTCTGCATGTCAATATCATTTGAGTTTTGTAGTTTATGATATAACTCTAATCCAAGCGAATCACTCATCCGGATAGCGAGTGTATCCGTTCTGTACGGAAATACCGTTACTGAACCGGAGCCTACCGGGGTTGCATCAGCACTTGTAGTATCAACATTAAATAATGTAGTCAGATTATTCGGTGGAACAATCAGTTGGTTTAACCTGTATGCATTGATTTGCAGTGGTTTGGTAGTATCTCCGTAATAATAACCTTTCTTGTACTTAATAATTAATGTTAATGAATCGTAAATAGTTTGCAACCAGGGATTTTGAGCATTTCCTGAATTATTATTTGCTGTATAGGGTGGTGGATTCAATTCAAAAAAAGACTGGGCATATACTTTACCAAATATAGGGTCCTGATATCCTCCAACAACTCCTACTCCCTTCCCGGATGTAACAAAAGAATCCACATAAATGGTTGATAATTTGGGTGCAAAGGTATCTACCATCAAAATCTGGGTGTTGCTGATTCCCACAATTTGCTGGCCAAACTGAAGATCTGGCTTTGTACAGGAAGTGAAAAATAATACTGAAACTGTAAACAGTAATATGGAAAATAATTTGTGAATCATGCTTACAAAGCCTTCTTTAAAATGAGTAAATCGCAATTTTAGAGCACGCAATAATAGAAATGGTGGCTGTTAGAAAATTGTTACGATGGATTAATCACATCTTCACCACTACCATTCATGCTATTTTGTCTGCAAATAGAAAGAACAAATATATATTCAATTTTCTTTGGCATATCAAAGAATTAAATTTTATTTTGCAAAAAAACATTAGCAGACAAATTTCTATCGTTTATCTTTAAAAATATCATGAAAATCCATTTTAACGATTTTGCGATAACCCTGCCAAATAATTTCATTCAAAATTTCTAAGATGAAGCACTTGAAAAATCTATTCTTTCTTTGCGCAAGTATTGTTTTGATTACTATTTCTTGCTCCAAATCGGTTGATTCTAATACCAGTGGTAACTGGGTTCAGAAATACCAGATTGGGGGTTGGCCCAGAAACGGAGCCAGCAGTTGGGTGATTGGTGATACCGGATATATTGTTGCCGGTTTCAATTATACCAACGATTCCTGCTTATCTGATTTATGGCAGTTTGACCCGAATAAAAATAACTGGAGCCAAAAAGCATATATGCCCGGAACTGCCCGTCATTCTGGAGTTGGATTTGCAATTGGCCTGCAAGGTTATCTTGCAACTGGATACAATCCTAATGCAAATCCGCAGAACTTTCAGGACTGCTGGCAATATACTCCCGCAACCAATTCCTGGAAAAAAATGGCTTCCCTGCCAGATATGAATGGCCCCGGCACAGGTGCCAGATATGATGCAGTGGCTTTTGCCATTGGTAATTATGGATATGTAGGTACCGGTTATAATGGAGCCTGGTTAAAAGATTTCTGGAAATTAGACCCTGTTGCCAATACCTGGACAGCCATTACCAATTTACCAGGTAACAAACGTTCCGGTGCAGTGGCTTTTACTTCCTATAATGATACTGCAGCTTATATTGTTACAGGAACCAATAATGGTACAGAATTACACGATTTCTGGAGGTACAGTCCAACAAATGGTTGGATTCAATTAAGAGATATTGCCAATACCAGTACTTCTAATTATGATGATGCTTATACCAATATTGTAAGAGACCATGCTGTTTCTTTAGTTCGTCAGAATGGTAAGGTATGGAAAGCTTATATCGTTCTGGGCCAAAATGGTTCTTTAGTGAATGCTACCTGGGAATATGATTTTGCCACTGATTTATGGACTGCCAAAACTCCTTATGAACGTTCTGCCAGACAAGGTGCAGTGAGCTGGAGTTTCATAAACCTTATGAGTGACAATGGTGATTTAGGTAGAGCTTTCTGCGGAACCGGGAAAAGTGCTTCTTTATCACTGGATGATTATGATGAATGGTTCCCTGCTGATACTTACAATGCAAACGATTAAAAAAAATTGGGCAATCATACTGTTTGCAATTTCTGTACTGCTATTTATCAGTACAAAAATTTACAGACATTATCATCAAAATAATTTTGAGCCCAGCGTAAAAACATTTCATACCCCATTAGGTTGGGGTTATGATATCTACCTGAATGATTCTTCAGGTATTCATCAGCAGGAAATACCTGGATTAAAAGGAAGAAAAGGTTTTGATACAGAGGAAGATGCAAAGAAAATAGGCAATCTGGTTCTGGATAAGATAAAAAATAAAAAACTGCCTTCTGTTACTTTAAAGGAACTGGACAGTTTAAATATAAAATAAAGAAAAAAACTCTTAGCAAATGCTAAGAGTTTTTTTCTATCATCTCGTCAAAAGCCTGTTTATAGGCATTCCCGACAGGAATCGTATAATGCCCGATACTGATTTCATTTCTACTGATGGAATCTATATGGCTTAAGGATACAATATAGGACCGGTGTACCCTGATAAAATTATCCTCAGGCAATTTATTCTCAAATTCTTTAAGGTTTTGAAGTGTAGTAAGAGGCGAGGTTTTGCCTTTGATATATATCTGTGTATAATCCCTTAATCCTGACATAAACAGCACATCTCCCAAATTAATTTTTATGAGCTTATATTCAGATTTAATGAATAAAAAATTCCTTTTATAATTGTCGCTTCTTATGGATTTCATAAATGATTAAATGCTAAGATATTCTATTTATCCTATCCGGTAAGGTATAGGCTGTAAAATAACGAGCCTTCAGCAAATAAATTACTGAAGGCTCGTTATAAAAATTCAAAATTTATTAAAAACAATATTTATTAGCTTCCAATAATTGTTTGGCAATCCTTCTCCTGGCATCTTTGGTATTGAAGGGCTCTACTTTGGTGAATCGCCTTAAACCAATATGCATCATCCTTAATTCATCCCCTTCTGCAAAACTGTTTAAAGCATCTTTTCCTGCTTTCAGTATACGGTCTGCTGCATCATACAAATAAGTCCGCATAATATCAGCTTCCACCCCTGCTGCTGAGTCTGTATTTTGAGCTGCTATTTTCATTACCCTTAATAATGCACTTTCTGCATGAAAAGTTTCAATCGCCATATCTGCAATATTCATCAGTACTTCCTGCTCTTTATCCAGTTGCATCATTAATTTCTGAACAGCAGCTCCTGCCGTCATCAATATTGCTTTTTTAAAATTTGCGATATATTTTATCTCTTTCGCAAAAACACCTTCCTCTTCATTGCCAAAATCAGGAATACTCATTAATTCTTTCTGTACTGCCATTGCCGGCCCCATTAAATCCAGTTTTCCTTTCATCGCCCTTTTTAACATCATATCTACGGTTAACAGGCGGTTTATTTCATTAGTACCTTCATAAATCCTGTTAATGCGGGAATCACGGTAGGCTTTACTGATAATATACTCATCACTAAATCCATTACCCCCATGCACCTGTACCCCTTCATCCACAACATAATCCAGGCTTTCACTACCAAAAACTTTCAGAATAGCACATTCTATGGCATATTCTTCTGCTGCACCTAATAACGCTTTATTAAAGGGTTCCCCCTGTTTGATTAATTCCTGTTCCTTGGCATCAATCCATTCTGCTGTTCTGTATAAAGCACTTTCGGTAACCCAGATTCGAATTGCCATTTCAGCGAGTTTGTGCCGTATGGCTCCGAATTTAGCAATCGGCATTTTAAACTGCTCCCTTGTATTGGCATAGGCAATACTCGTAGTTACTGCCCGCTTGCTACCGCCCAAAGCTGCAGCACATAATTTCAATCTGCCAATATTTAAAATATTAAACGCAATAATATGGCCTTTACCAATCTCTCCCAATACATTCTCCACCGGTACTTTGCAATCCTGAAAATATAACTGAACCGTAGAGGAACCCTTAATACCCATTTTATGTTCCTCCGGCCCCTGGGTAAAACCTTCAAATCCTCTTTCTACAATAAATGCAGTGAATTTATCTCCGTCAATTTTTGCAAATACAGTATATACGTCCGCAAAACCACCATTGGTGATCCAGCATTTCTGGCCGTTCAACAGATAATATTTACCATCTTCACTCAGTTTTGCTGATGTTTTGGCACCAAGGGCATCACTTCCGCTATTAGGCTCAGTTAATCCGTATGCTCCCTTCCATTCCCCGCTGCCTAATTTGGGTATATATTTCTCTTTCTGTGCATCCGTACCAAAATACAAAATTGGTAAAGAACCAATTCCGGTATGAGCGGCTATTGCGACTGAAAATGAATGCCCCCCACCTAAACCTTCATTAACGATGGTGGATGTAATAAAATCTTTTCCCAATCCTCCCAAATCTTCCGGGAAAGCACTGCATAATAAACCCTGTTCTCCCGCTTTTTCCAGCAGAGAAGGCATTAAACCCGGTTCCAGTTTATCAATACGTTCAATGGCAGGATACACTTCTGTATCCAGAAATTGAACACACATATCCATCACCATCTTTTGTTCCTCATTAAAATCTTCAGGAATAAAAGTATTTGAAGGATTGCTTTCCTTAATTAACCATTCGCCACCTTTCAGCAAATGGGTTGGTATTGTGGTTGTACTCATGGCAAGAAACTTTGTATATTGTAATTAAATGTTGTATAAATTAGATTGATTGGCTTATTGATGAATCTTTCTATTGATTAAATAATTGTAAACAGTTCCGGTATTATTTATTACTGTAAATTATCAAATACCTGCTGCAGCACTTTTTTTACAATTTCAATCTCTTCTTTTGTAATTCCTACCAATGCTTCATTCATAGTCTGGTTAGCCAAATCAATGGTAGTTTGCTGAATTTCCTGTGCTGCTTCTGTTAAAGAAACCAGGTTCACCCTTCGGTCACTTTCAGAAGCTGTCCGCTTTACCAGATTCAGTTTTTCCAGGTTATCAATCAGCCTGGTAATACTGGGCTTATCCCGGTATGTCCGGTTACAAAGTTCCTGCTGACTTAATCCATCCTCTTTCCATAAATGATATAAAATACTCCATTGCTCAATCGTTATATCTAAACCCGCATTCCTGAAATTTTTCTGCATTCTCCTGGCAACAGAAGCTGCAGCCATTGCGTTAATGACACTATATAATTCGCCTCGTTTAAATTGGTTGTTTGACATATAGTTAGCTATGCAACTAATTTCAAAATTGGTGTATCTTTATCAAACTACCAAGCATATTGTACAATATTTTTACAATACGGTTTCTAAAATGAAAAAAATACTGATCCCATATAAGCAATCCATTATTTCCTGTTCCAGTTTTGGAAAAGGTGCTGAATGGTTGATTTGCTTTCACGGTTATGGCGAAAACAGTGAAACCTTTTCTTTTCTGGAACCATATTTAGGCGAAACTTATAGGCTCTTGGCCATTGACCTTCCGTATCATGGTCAGACCATTTGGAATGAAGGATTGAATTGTAGTACCGAAGATCTCTGGAATATCATCACGCTAATTACAGGATCTAAGACACTAGCTGTTAATTTTATTGGATACAGTATGGGGGGAAGGATTGTTTTAAAACTACTCGAAGTACAGGCAAGCCGGGTTGCAAAAGTTGTATTACTGGCCCCGGATGGCCTGCATAGTAACCCCTGGCATTGGTTAGCCACCCAAACCAAATGGGGTAACCGCTTATTCCATTTTACAATGGAAAAGCCTGAATGGTTTTTCAGATGGATGAAATGGGGGAACCAGCTGGGTATCCTTAACCAGAGCATTTTTAATTTTGCACATTATTACCTGGATGAAGCAGAAGAAAGAATGGCGTTGTATTGTCGTTGGACTACTTTCAGAAAATTTCACTGCAATCTTGCACTTATTAAAAATATCATTCAGGAAAATAACAAGCACTTAACCTTAATATTTGGCAAATACGACCGGATTATACTTACCTCTAAAGGAAGAGATTTTCAGAAAGGATTGGAAAAAAATATAACCATCCGGGAACTGCAGGCAGGGCACCTCTTACTTAAAGAAAAATTTGCTGTAGAAATATCCGCTGCTTTTCAAAGCTAAATTGTTCCTTTGCTGTCATGTGGCTTTATTATTTATTATGTATTATTCTGGTTTTATTTATTCCTTATGCAACCATCATCCTGTTTTACAGAAAATGGTTCCTGCAATTGCAACCATTTTCCATTCCTGCAAATAATCTTCCGGAAACAAAGTTTTCTGTAATCATTCCGGCTCGTAATGAAGAAAATAATATTGGCCCCTGCTTAAATTCACTCATGCGGCAACAGTACCCTCCTCAGCTTTTTGAAGTGATTATTATGGATGATTTTTCTGAAGACAAAACCGTTGAAATTATTGCTGGCTTTCAACAGCTATATCCTAATATCAGGTTATTAAAAATGGCAGATATCCTAAAAAATCAAAAGGTAAATGCCTATAAAAAGAAAGCCATTGAGTTGGCCATATACCAGGCAAAAGGTGAATGGATCCTTACTTCCGATGCAGATTGTTTATTCGGTCAGCAATGGCTTGCAGCTTTTGATGCGTATATACAGCAACAAAAACCGGTATTTGTAGCAGCACCGGTTGTATTCAGTTTCACCAATACCATCCTCTCTATTTTTCAGTATCTGGATTTTCTTAGCCTGCAGGGAATTACAGCTGCTTCTGTGTCGGCAGGTTTTCACAGTATGTGTAATGGTGCCAATCTGGCTTATAAAAAGGATGTATTTTTTGAAGTGGGAGGGTTTACAGGAATCGACCATATTGCCAGTGGAGATGATATGCTTCTCATGAATAAAATAAAAAAACAGTATCCTGATGGTATCGGTTTCCTGTTTTCAAAACACGCGATAGTAACTACTGCGCCCATGCCAGACTGGAAAAGCTTTTTTAACCAAAGAATACGTTGGGCCAGTAAAGCTGACCAGTATCAGGACAAATCTATATTTACAGTCCTGTTACTTGTTTATCTGTTTAATTTTTCTCTGGTAGTTTTGTCTGTTTTGGCATGCTTTAAACCCATCCTCTGGTTATACTGGTTAGGATTCCTTTTATTAAAAACAATTGTGGAATTAAGTTTTACGATACCAGTTGGCAGATTTTTTGGCAAAGCAATTATAGCTGATTTTTTTCTGTTTCAGCCATTACATATTGCTTATACTGTAATAGCAGGATGGTTAGGTAAATTTGGAACTTACCAATGGAAAGGGAGGGATGTGAAATAAACTAAGCTTTTTTTATTTTTTTATTATCTGCCGGGAAAAAAGCATATATAAATATCACAATTAATGCAAGCATTAACAGAGGAAAGTATAATAAATTTTTCATTTATTCAAAGTTTGTAATTAGACTATTGAAATCTTGAATTGTTTAATCAATTTAATTCAAGACTGCCTTAAAATGGCTATTTGCTGCCTAAACACCCCTTGAAATCGGTAGACTTTAAATTAAAACCGGTAAAGTTTAATAGAAATGGATGTATTTAATTCTGAATTCATGCTCAGGCAAGGGATTGTTGCTCTTCTTTCAGTTTGTTTTCCAACCAGATGGTAACCCCGGCACAAAGCCAGTACAAACTGCCTATTTTATCTGTTTCAATTAAATCACTCAGAAAGATAAGGGTGGTAATCATCATTAATATAACTACTGCTGCCATCGCCAATTCCCGGTAAAAGGCACTTTGAAGGCGATGATACAGTTTTTGCAATCTATAAAATAGTAATGTCAATAATCCCACAAAAAGTATTAATCCGGGAATTCCCTGTTGTAATGCAACGAGCAAAAAGTAATTATGAACTGTGGAATGGTCCGGATTATTACTTACCCAGGTTTTAAACAGTTCACTGGCATAGGGCTTATAATATTGATAAAAATTATTGGGGCCAAAACCTGTAACTGGTTTTGCCGCAATCATTTTTATTCCTGCAACCCATCTGTAAAACCGTTCTGCATTGCTTACATCTTTAAAAGTTACAGTTGCTTTTAAATGTTCTGAAAAATCAGTATGAAAAACAGTATGGTCATGGTCTGGTGCAAATTGCAAATAATGATGGTCATAAACCAGCCAGCTAAAAACTAATGCCACTGAAAATATAAGCACCATCCAGTATTGCAGCAGGTATTTTCTTTCTACTGCAAACACAGTAATTATTCCCATTATCAATGCAAGCCAGGCTCCGCGTGAATAAGACAACATAAGGCCAATCAGGCCAATTACCAAACCTGTAATAATCCACTTATACCGGGGACTAGTTGCTGGAGTTAATTTTTGAAAAGCCCATAAAACAACCAGTAAACAAACCAGCATAGCCGAATAATTAACATGGTTTCTGAAAAAAGGATACAGTGTTTGCTTAATCCCTTCAAAGGAATAACTGTAAAATGCATGTCTTATTAATGCCTGTATTACCACAAACAGCATTGGTATTATTAATAAATTTCCCAGTTTTATCAGGTCTGATTTCCCTTTTATAATTACCTGAAATAAAAGAACAAACGGAATAATATACCAACTTTTTGCCAGCAGAAACTTAACAGATAATAATGGATTCATGGAAAAGAAACTGGTGATCACTATCCAGCAAACCTGTAATACAATCACCATAAAAACCTTGCTTTTAAAAACAGTAACCGGAAAATCAGCAGGCTTATAAATCCATTTAACAATACAAAATCCGGTTAGTAACATGAGCAGTGGCTCATCCGGAAAATCCAGCCCTAAACTATCAGTTACCTGTAATTCTGCAGATAAAGGAAGCATCACAATCATCAGCCAGAAAATATGTTCTGTTGCTGTAATGGTATAATTAAATAAAAAAGGAAGGAGGCATCCAGCAAAAGGAATCGTAAAATACCAGGTATTTCCAGTATACAGGAATAAACCCATTCCTGTAAAAAATAAAAGAACTGCTATTGCCGTAAAACCATAATATGATTTAATCAGGTTCATCAAAACTCAGGTTCTTTCATTCAATAAAACCAGGAATACCCCAAAAACAAAGCTGGTAAAAAATACGATGATCAGTGAGGATAAAAATTTTGGTTTATCTGCAGAAACGGAAGGAAATCCTTTTCCCAGAACGTATAAAACAGGTGGCAATCCATTTACGGCCATTTCCAGTTCCTGCTCCACTTTTCCATTTTCAGCCAAATGATCCAGCAACTGTTTTTTCTTCTGTTCAGCAATCTCTCTGTCAGCAACAGAATTAATATGTATGGCACTATCGGTAAGTTCCCTGTATTGCTTTGCCAATTGACTGGAAGCTACTTTTAGGTTGGTAATATTTTGCTGATAGTTTTGTTTCCAGATGCTTTGCAGCTGCTGTTCAGCAATTGCCACTGCTTTGTTAACTATTGCGGCAGACAAACCTGGCTCTTTGGTAAAAATACTGATTTTTAATTGCCGGTCTTCCTGTTTAACCACTTCCAGGTCTTTTTGCAAACGCTTCAATGCCACTTTTCTTTTTTCTGCAAAAGTCTCCGACCTGATTGCATAGTAATCCACCAGTTTAAAAGTATCTATCAGTTGATAGTAAGTGGTATCCAGTGTTATAATACCGGAAATGGTTTCCACATCATCGCCATTACCCAAAACCCCATAGAGGCCCTGAATATTCTGATTGAATAATCTGGACTTATCAGCCAGCACCGGATTACCCGGAACAATAATTACAGCGGACTGGTACTTTTTGGGAATAAAAAAAAGTATTGCCGCAGCAGTCACCATAGAAACAATGACAAAAACAGCAATACTTTTCCATCTTTTTTGCAATACAGCAATGATATCCGTCAAATTAAAGTCAGTAGTTTGCATAGAAGGTGAAAGTACAAATTATTGCAGCATTAATTTGCTTCTGCTACAATTACATTACGACTGAAACTTTCATCCAGTGAAATAAATGTTTCTGTTCTTTCTATACCTTTTATATTCTGTAATTTATCATGCAGCACAAATCGCAATTGCTGAATATCCCTGCAAACAATTTCAGCAAACATGCTGTAATTGCCGGTAGTATAATTCAGCCGTACAATTTCAGGAATCTTTTTCAGTTCTGAAGCAACGGAATCATAAAGGGAACTTTTTTCCAGGTAAATCCCTATAAATGAAATCACATCATATCCCAAAGCTTTAAGGTCAACAGCCAGGCGTCTTCCTTTTACTACATTCATTTCTTCCAGCTTTTTAATCCGCACATGAATGGTTCCTCCTGAAACAAAGAGTTTTTTACCAAGGTCGGCATAAGAGATCTCAGCATTTTCAATCATCTCCTGGATAATTTGAAAATCAAGATTGTCAAGATTTAATTTAGGTGGCATTTCGGTGTTGTAAATTTGATAATTATTAAATTATATGACTAATATATGAATGTTTTCTATTTTTTCAAAATTATTATTGAATTATTTGCAACAAATTGGAAAATAACTGTAAATTTGTTCTATCAAAGCAATTAAGCTCTTTTATACTGTGGGGTGATGAAATCTTTGGCAGACATGCCCTCTCGTCTCGGGGGTGGGGATAACAGAATAAACGAAACATAGAGCCTTTCGCAAGAAAGACCGGGGTTGACCACCGGACTTTGTGTTTTAGCTAACTGCCCCGTGTAGGTTCGACTCCTACCCCTACAGCTTTTCTTATTTCGGTGTTTTAAAGCCTTTAAAGTTTCTACTTCGAGGGCTTTTTTTAATTTACACCGGAATCCCTTCCTCCTCTTTTAATATTATTTATTATCTACATTAAAAATTTACAAAAATACTATTTTGTATACTATTTCTTTAAATAATTTCATAGAAAGGCCTGTTTATGTAACCCTTAAACTAACTGTTTTTTTATTTATCCTATTTTCGCCGTTCATATGGGACAAAAAAAATTAATCCGCTTTAATGAAATCAAATCATTTCCCAATGTGCTGGAATACCCGGAAAATATGCAGGGTAAATGGAAGGAGTTTTTTAAGAATAATAACCCCATTACCCTTGAACTGGCATGTGGCAAGGGCGAATATGCCGTAGGGCTCGGCAGGCTCTATCCTGAAAGGAATTTCCTGGGTATGGATATAAAGGGTAACCGTATCTGGAGAGGTGCTAAAACTGCATTGGATGAAGGCATGGGGCATATTGCCTTTATCCGCTCTCATATTGATAAAATAACTGCCTATTTTAATCCGGAAGAAGTAGCTGAAATCTGGATTACTTTTCCGGATCCTCAGCTTCGCCTTTCCCGGGCAAAAAAAAGATTAACCCATCCCAAATTTTTAAGGCTCTATCAGCAAATTTTACAACCCGGCGGAACCATTCACCTGAAAACAGATAGCCCGGTCTTATACCATTTTACAAAAACTGTCATTGAATTGTATGGGTTGGAATTAATAAGTGACACAGATAATGTGTATGCTGCAACCACCATTTCTCCCGAATTAACCATTCAAACCCATTACGAAAAATTGGATATTGCCCAAAGCAATAAAATTCATTACCTGCAATTCAAACTAAATAATGAATTGGTTGTTGAAAAGGATGAGCTATTAAAACAAATGATCAGTGAGTAAACAATTGAAAGAAGGGATAGACTTTTATTTTGATGCCGATGGCTATATGGTTTTAACAGAGGCATATCACCTTGAAAAAGGCCATTGCTGCGGCCATGGATGCAGGCATTGTCCCTATGAATATGAAAATGTTCCGGAACCCCGCAGAAGTGAATTATCGGTTAACACTGCAACAGAGCTACTAAAGCATAAATAATCGCTCTTTGCTTATCTTGCAATAAATATATATCTACTTGGCAAAAAAAATTCAGGAACCATCTGTAAAACAGGATTCTTCTTCTTTTTTTGAAGATGTTTTTGAAGTGGCCAGACAGATACCTAAAGGCCGTGTAACCTCTTATGGCGCTATAGCCGCTTTTCTCGGAACACGTAAAAGTGCCCGTATGGTGGGCTGGGCAATGAATATGGCTCATTCCATTCAACCCAAAGTTCCTGCTCAGCGTGTAGTAAACAGAAATGGAATGCTTACCGGTAAACACCATTTTGCCACCCCGGTTTTAATGCAGCAATTACTGGAAAAAGAAGGTATTAAAATTGAGAATGATACAGTGGTTGACTTTGAAAATAAATTCTGGGATCCTGCTAAGGAATTAGCTCTGTAATGGATAACAGTCTGCAGTCACAAATATTTTAAACTGTTAAAATAATCTGTTCATCAACCCAGCAATTCATTTCATCAAATAATTAAATTAAAGTAAGCTTTGTACAATAGATTCGAAATATTGAATTCCGTGGGAGGAATTCGTTTTGCATGATTTAAATATAAAAAATAGAGCATCTGTTTCTACAGATGCTTTATTTTTATAATTAACTACTTCCTTAATTGTAAAATTCAAAAACACAATTAGGGTTTTTAAATATAATACGGACTAATCAGCAAATACACCACCGGTCCGGTAACTGCCACATAAAACCATAAAGGCCAGGTATAACGGGCCAGTTTAGTATGGGCAGCAAATTCACCGGTCAGGGCACGGTAAGCTGTAAATAAAATAAATGGCAGAATAATAGCTGCCAGGAAAATATGCGTAAAGAGGATTAATAAATAAACAATGCGAATAACCCCTTCCCCGCCAAACTTCGTTTCACCAGCCAGTAAATGATGGGCAATATAACTTACCAGAAACAGGATGGATAATACCAGTGCAGTAAACATCAGTTTCCGGTGTAAATCATATTTTTTGTTTTTAACTGCCACTAAAGCTGCAATCAATAAAACGGCAATAATGGAATTGATGATCGCATTAATCATGGCAAAAATATGTACATCAAAACCCAGATGTAAGCTCAGTTTAAATTTGCTTAATAATACTACTGCTGCAAAAACAACAAATGAAAACACCCCAATCAGTATCCGGGCCTGTTTATCATTTTTCTGTATAGAAGCTTCTAACATGTTTTATTTAATTTCTAATGAATAAACTTGATTTAATTATTTCGGTTCCTGTAAAAAACAACTACAAAAACTACTACTATCAATACTACAATGGCCCATAACCATTTCAGGTCAATGATCTCCAGAAATAATTCACTTTTTTTGGTTTTATCTTTCTCCAGCATCAGTAAACCAATATCTCTGGCCAATTGTGATAAAGAAGTACTGTCCTTATCCAATCCATCATAATATCCTCTTACCACCATGTTCCTGTCCAGCAATACAAACCGGCTTGTATGGATAAAATCCGGACTAATAGGCTCCACACTAAACTGGTCCACTTTTAATTCTTCAAAAGCAAAACGGTAAATAGAATCTTTTTTGCCTGTTAGCATCCAGTAATTATCCGGGTTCACACCAAAACGATCTGCATAATTCTTCAAAACAGAAACAGAATCTCTTTCCGGATCAATACTCATGGATATAAACTGCACAATAGAAGTATCTATTTTATTGCGTACTTCACCTCCATTCATGAAGGACTGCTGCATTTTTACCATATTATGTGTCAGCATCGGGCAAATACTGCGGCAACTGGTAAAGAAAAAATTCAGGACAATAATTTTGCCCTGCCTGTCGTATAAATGAACCGTATCTCCCAGCTGATTAATCAACCGGATATTTTTGGTTACATGCCAGATACTGTCATCTTCCTGTTTTCCATTTTTTACAACAGTTACCACACTGTCCAGTAAATATTTACGGGGCATTACCACAGCATGGTCACTGGCTGTTTTAAGCAGTATATAGCTGACAGCCGGTATCAGTATGGCGATCATCAATGCCAGTATTGCTTTCTTACTCATAGGTTCAGTTCAATGTAAAACATCCCGGCAAGCGGGATGTTCGTAAAGTTAAAATATTTTAAAGCAAGGCTGCTTTTATTCTGCTTTCTTCTCTTCCTTCACAGATTCTTTCTTTTCCACAATGGTATGGCTTCTTTCCACTTTATACGGATCGTACCTGTTCTTAAGATTCTTATAAGAATTGCCTTCATATAAAAATGCAGTAATAAACCAGATAAATATAGCCAGGGGCACTACAATAGTCATAATCAGGTTGCGTATTTCATGTTTTAAGTGCATGAAATAACCAACAATATAAAATGCTTTAGCCAGCATTAAAATAACAATAATGCCTTTAATAGCCAAACGGGTGCCCTGATTTTCAATACCCATCATGGTAAAACCTAATGCCAGTTCAATAATGGTTAATACAGAAAGAATAATGGTAACATTAATAATTTCCTTTTTCACATCAGTATGAGGATGATCCATATGTATTACTTGTGCTTGTTCCATAGTATAATAAGTTAGTGTATGATTAATTAAATAAGATAAAAACAGGTAAATACAAATACCCATACCAGATCCACAAAATGCCAGTATAATCCTGCCTTTTCAATCATCAGGTAATGACCACGCTTTTCAAATTTATCTGTCAGGGTCATAATCAGCATGATACAATTAATCACCACACCGCTAAATACGTGGAAACCGTGAAAACCGGTGATGGTAAAAAAGAAATTGGTAAATCCGGTAGTGGATTGAGTCCCATCTGCATTCAGAAACGGATTCATACCCCACCATGCACCTTCATGGTGTAAATGGGTCCATTCCCATGCCTGGCAACTTAAAAATGCAAGTCCTCCAATAATGGTCAGTATTAAATTAATGGCTACCGTATTTTTTTTCATTTCTTTTCCCGCCTGTACTGCCAACACCATTGTAACAGAACTCAGGATCAGGATAAAAGTCATGATACTTACAAATACCAATGGGGCATGAGACCCTTCAGGCATTAAAGGATAGGAGGCAAATACTTTATTGGGATCAGGCCAGCTGGTTGCAGCAAAACGGGTAGTGCCATAAGCAATCAGAAATGCTCCAAAAGTAAAGGCATCACTCATTAAGAAATACCACATCATCAGTTTCCCGTATTCCACATTAAACGGGCTTCTGCCTCCATTCCACCATTTGGTGGGTGCTGTTGCTGTTGTAGTTGACATTGTTAATCTCAGTTGTTAGGTTCTATAAAAAGAAATTTATTTAATAAGGTAGAAAAATATCAGTAAATAAATCCAGAGCAGGTCTACAAAATGCCAGTAAGTACCCGCTATCTCCAGAGTTACTGTACTGTAATTTTTAACTTTACTGCTAAACGCTTTGAACAGTATTACCAGTAAAGCCACTACTCCTCCCATCACGTGCACAATATGCAATAATATAATCACAAACAAAAAACTGGCCGATGCATTGCTTCCCCTGCCAATCAGTTGTACCCCATGGTTATTCAGGTAACCAAAGCCAATCCATTGCAAAATGGCAAATGTTACCCCTAACAGGGCAGTAACAGCTATTATTAATTTGTAACGCCCCATTTCCCTGGCTTTAAATGCACTGGTGGCCAGGTGAAAAGTAAAACTGCTGCACAGGATTACTGCAGTAGAATACCAGAAATAGACAGGTATCTCAAATTCAAGCCAGTTACCCAGGTTACGTTTAACAATATAAGCACTGGTCAACCCTGCAAACATCATACAAATACTACCCATCGCCATCCACAGCATAAATTTATGCGGGTGAATTTTTGAGGTATTATTATTTGCACTCATTGCTGTCATCATTTTGTTTTCTTTTTATCGCTATTTCAATCCTTAATATACGCTTTTAATGTATTTTATCAGCCAGCAAAGCCAGTAAAACAATGGGCAGATAAATATAACTGCTAAACATTACCCTTCTTGCTGCTTTCACATCCATGGTATGGTATAGCCGCATACATTGTACCACCATTACCAGATTACAACCTGTTAATATCCACATGCTCGTTTTGCCTGTCAATCCAAAATACATGGGCAAAATTCCAATTGGTATCATCAACACACTATACATGATTGCCTGTACTGCTGTAAACCGGGTAGGACCTTTTGCACTGGGTAATAATTTAAAACCAACCTTGGTATAATCTCCATGTGCCACCCAGGCTATTGCCCAGAAATGCGGAAACTGCCAGATAAATTGTATCCCGAATAAAATCCAGCCACCCACACCAAAATCATCCTGCCCCGCAACCCACCCTATCAAACAGGGTAAAGCTCCCGGAAATGCTCCTATCAGTACGGCAATGGAATTTATTTTTTTCAGTGGCGTATAGATATAAGCATATAAAAACAAACTAAAAGCCGATACCAATGCAGAAGAAAGATTGAAAAAATACCACATCATCAGCACACCTGCCACACCTGCAATCAGTGCAAATGTATAGGCTTCCTGTACACTCATTCTTCCTGCTGCCACCGGACGTTTATTGGTACGTTTCATCTGTGCATCAGTATCTTTCTCCACTGCCTGGTTAATGGCATTGGCACTTCCGCTTACCAGCATACCTGCAATAAATAAAAGAACAATCATCCCTAAATCATAATGCACCACTTTAGGGGCCAGTAAATAACAGATCACACAGGAAAAAACAACCGTGAAACTCAGCGTAAATTTCATCAGCTGAAAATAATCTTTCACTCTAGCGATCATACCAAAAGAAACTGAGGAAACGGTATCAATTGTTTTATCCATTCAATTATTTTGATTGAAATATTATACTATGCCTCCAATCTGCGCTTCTTAATTCCAATCTTATGTTGTCAAAAAATGCCCTGTTTTGATCCAGGGCATGTACTTTAATGATGTCCCGAACACGATTCGGTTAATATTTTAATGATGGCTTTCGTTTTCACCAACCGGCACATTCTGCGGTATGAAATCCACTCCATCCTTACCATAATCATAAGCCCAACGGTGTACTTCAGGTATTTCACCAGGCCAGTTACCATGACCCGGTCGGATAGGCGTAGTCCATTCCAGTGTATTGGATTTCCACGGATTTTGAACGGTTACTTTTCTTCCCTTAAATATAGAATAGAAAAAGTTGCTCAGGAACAAAATCTGTGTGGCAAATACCACCATCGCTACCGTACTGATAAATTTATTCAGTTCAGAAAATTGTTTAAAGCTTTCCCAGATACTGTAATCATAATAACGTCGTGGCATACCTGCTAACCCTTCATAATGCATCGGCCAGAAAATCATATACGCACCAATTATGGTAACCCAGAAATGGATATACCCCATAGTATTATTAATATGACGGCCATACATTTTAGGGAACCAATGATAGATACCTGCAAACATACCAAACATAGATGCCACACCCATTACAATATGGAAATGCGCAATTACAAAATAAGTATCATGTAAATGTATATCCAGTGCAGAGTTTCCTAAATAGATACCGGTTAAACCACCGGAAATAAATAAGCTCACAAAACCAATGGCAAACAACATAGCCGGAGTAAAACGGATATTCCCCTTCCATAAAGTGGTTAACCAGTTAAACACTTTAATAGCAGAAGGTACAGCGATCAGTAAAGTTAATAATACGAATACAGATCCCAGGAATGGATTTAACCCTGTTACAAACATATGGTGTGCCCAAACCAGGAAGGCCAGTACTGCAATAGCAAACATAGAACCTACCATGGCAATATAACCGAAGATTGGTTTACGTGCATTGGTAGATAATATCTCACTAACCATACCCATGGCAGGCAATAAAATAATATATACTTCCGGATGGCCCAGGAACCAGAATAAATGCTGGAATAAGATAGCAGATCCCCCTTCATTAGGTAAAGCACCTACCCCATTCACAAAAATATCAGAGAGGTAGAAGCTGGTACCAAAATTTCTATCGAATATTAATAAAATAAAACCGGATAATAATACCGGGAAAGACAATACCCCTAATACTGCGGTAAAGAACAAGGCCCATATTGTTAATGGTAAACGGGTCATACTCATACCCTTGGTACGCATATTTAATACAGTAGCAATATAATTTAAACCACCCAGTAAGGAAGAAACCACAAATAATGCCATTGCCACAATCCATAAATCCATACCGGTTTTAGAACCCGGGGAAGCACTGCCCAATGCGCTTAAAGGGGGGTAAGCAGTCCAGCCACCACTGAAGGGACCAGTTTCCACAAACATAGAGGACAGCATTACACAACTAGCACCAAAAAAGAACCAGTAAGAAAGCATATTCATAAACGGAGAAGCCATATCCCTGGCACCAATCTGCAATGGAATCAGGAAATTGGCAAAAGTACCGCTCAAACCAGCTGTTAATACAAAGAATACCAGTACGGTACCATGTGTGGTAACCAATGCATAATAAGCTTCCGGAGTAATTCTTCCGTCTTTCACCCACCATTTACCCAGGATGTCTTCCAGCCAGTAAAAATGAGAATCAGGATATCCTAACTGTAAACGAAATAATACACTCATTAAACCACCCAGCACCGCCCATACCATCCCTGTAATCAGGAATTGTTTGGCAATCATTTTATGATCCTGACTGAATACATATTTAGTAAGGAATGTTTCATGATGATGATGTTGCTCATGGTGGTCACCATGTGCTGCATGAACTTCTGCGTGTGAATGAAGAACAGATTCGTTACTCATATTGAAGGTTACTATTGTTAAAGTATAAACAAGTCAACAGGGTTGAATGTTGAAATTATTTGCTAACGATTGATTTTTTTGCCAAAGCTACAGTAGTTGCAACTGCAGGTTTAGTACTGGTACTGTCTGCTACTTTTTTAGTTCCCGGGTCTTTTTCCGGAAAAGCAGCATAATAGTAAGGGGTCTGTTTGGCCAGCCAGGCATCATATTCTTCCTGTGTTACCACTTCAATTACGCCTTTCATAGAATAATGGCCGTTACCGCACATCTGGTCGCAACTGATCTCATACTGGAAATTCTCATTTTTGGTAATCTCCTTCATTTCAGAAGTGGTGAATTTAGGCGTAAACCACAGTGTGGTAGGTATACCAGGTACTGCATCCATTTTTAAACGGAACTGAGACAAACCAACATCATGTATCACATCCCTGGAACCAATAATCAGTTTTACTGGTTTTCCTTTTACCACATACATAGTTTGCTCCACTACAATATCATCATGCGTTGCAGGATCATCTTTCAGGTTCAGTTCAGCACTGTCTCTCCAAATCAGACCTAATGTATTGGAAGCGGGGTCAATTACTTTATAATATTTTTTTCCCAATACACCGTCTTTACCCGGGTAACGGAAGATCCAGCCGAATTGTTTTCCGGTAACTTCCACCACCATTGAATTGGCAGGCGGTTCTCCGGTAAAGAAAAACCAGTTTCTTAAACCAAAGATTACCAGCACGGTTAAAACGATGGCAGGTACTACCGTCCAGATTAATTCCAGTTTGGTGCTATGCGCAAAGAAAAACACTTTGCGGTTTTCTTTTTCCTGGTATTTAAAGGCAAACCAGAATAGTAAAGCCTGTGTAATAATAAAGGTAAAACCGGTAATGGCCAATGTAATCCACAGCATATTATCCAGTCTTTCGCCCTGAACACTGGCAGCTTCATGTGCCAGTAAGGTTTTACTGAATAATACTTCATTGCAATACCATACACCGAATAAACCGGCTACTAAAAAGCCGATCATTAAAAAGCCGTTGATCTTATTCGTATTCTTACGGCTTTGCTCTTCACCTTTTAAAACAGCAACGTATTCACTTGCTTTAGATATCTGAAAGATTACCAGATATAC